>Ga0070738_10001613_pt1 | contig 43071 bp, 40 predicted proteins | sample Coa_R2_2_FD_66446 | JGI IMG/M metagenome (GOLD analysis project Ga0070738, IMG submission 66446) | Surface soil microbial communities from Centralia Pennsylvania, which are recovering from an underground coalmine fire - Coalmine... | ecosystem: Environmental > Terrestrial > Soil > Unclassified ...
AAAAGCAATTCCAGCGTCGACGGCGACATCGCGAAAAGTGCCATTCTTTAAATTGCGGTAGAGCTTGTTAGGTTGGGTATCGTTGGCAACGAGCAGATCCGGCCAGCCGTCGTTGTCGTAGTCGAGCAAGGCGACTCCGAGAGATTTCGAGGTCGCATCGAAAATTCCGCTCTTTGCCGTTACGTCTTCGAAGGTGCCGTCTCCGCGGTTGTGGAACAACCAGCATGTCGCACCTCGATAGGCTTCAGGCGTGCAATAAGATTTATGCTTGCCATCGAGGCTGCAGAAGACGTCCTGCTCAGGGGACCACTTCACATAATTACAGACGAATAAATCAAGCAAGCCGTCGCGGTCGTAATCGAACCATAGCGCCGAAGTGCTGAACGCCTCCCGTCCGAACAAACCGGCCTTTCGAGTGACATCTACGAAATGGCCTTTACCTGTGTTGTGAAAGAGACGATTCTGTCCGACACAAGTGATCAGTATGTCCGGAAAGCCGTCATTGTCATAGTCGCCTACGGCTACGCCCATTCCGTACATCTCGACGTCAAGTCCGGCCGCCCCGGTCACATCCGTAAACGTACCGTTGCGATTGTTGCGATAGAGCTTCAACGTGCTTCGCTGGCGCTTATGGCCTGGCCAGTCCATTCCATTGACCAGCAGGATATCCTGCCAGCCGTCTCCGTCATAGTCGAGAAAAGCGCAGCCGGAGCCCATGGTCTCCGGGAGTAACTTGCCGCCATATGCACCAGTGTTGTGCTGAAATTCAATTCCTGCTCTGGAGGTAACATCGACGAGCCGGAAGCCCAGATCCGAGCTTCCGGGAAGAGCAAAGGTGGAAGTCGGTAGAAACCTCACGGCAGCAGCGGAAGCCATGAGGCCCGAAAGGAATGACCGCCGGTTCACGGAATATTCACCAACCCGTTCCGGATCGCGTATACCACCAGCTCGGCGGTCTTGTGGATACCAAGTGCGTCCATCATATTGGCACGATGGACCGCAACAGTGTTCACGCTTAGATCAAGTTGCGTAGCAATTTCTTTGTTGGATTTTCCATCGACGATCAGCTGCAGAATCTCCAGCTCGCGGCTGGTCAGCCCGTAATCGCGCTCGCCCTTCAGATTGCCGGCCCTCGCCACACCGGGATCGAGCACCTGCTCGCCCGCGACAACACGCTTGATCGCATTCACCAGTTCAAGGTCCACGGCATTTTTCAAAATGTAGCCGCGCGCGCCCGCGTCAAGCGCCTGCCGTACCCATGTATCTTCGGAGTGCATGCTCAACATCAGGACAGCTGTCTCAGGACAACTTTCAACAATCTTCTTCGTTGCCTGCAGCCCGCTCATGCCGGGAAGCGCACAGTCCATCACGACTACCCGGGGCTTCAGTTTGCACGCAAGGTCAACTCCTTCGGTGCCGTCGCCGGCTTCGCCGACCACCGCGATTCCGGGCTCATCCTCGAGTATTTTGCGGAATCCTCGCCGGACGAGGCTGTGGTCATCCACCAGTAAAACTGAAATCTTATCTACCATGTCCGTCCATAGCCTCTCTCGGAACCATTAGTCGAACCAGCGTGCCCCCTTCAGCCGGATGGCTGAATTCCAGGGTGCCGTTCAGCAGCTCCGCCCTCTCTCGCATAGCGACCAATCCTATGCCTCGCCGTTTACTATCTGGGCTAAAACCCACGCCATGATCCTCCACTTCCAGGTCAAGCATTTGCGGAAGAAATCTCAGCCGCACCCAAGCCTCTTTGGCCTTCGAATGGCGGGCGACGTTATTCAGGGCTTCCTGCAGAACGCGGTAAACATGTATCGCCATGCCACCTTCCACCGGAAAGGGATTTCCTGATTTTTCATAGGATACGGTAATCCCTGTCTGTCTTTCCACCGTGGGCAGATACCAGTCGAGGGTGCTCTCCAGCCCGGCTTCATCCAGCGTAACCGGATGTAGAGCCTGTGAAAGCGTCCGCACTTTATCGAGCGCCGATTGTGCGATCTCATTCACTTCACGCAGATCTTCTCGCAATTTGGATCCGTCCGGAGCATGCCGCCCCGCACGACTCAGCATGGATCCCATCGCCGTGAGAATTTGGCCGAACTCATCGTGCAGTTCCCGCGAAATGTGACGCAAGGTAGATTCTTGTGTCGCGATCAGAGTCTGAGCCAGTTCGCTGCGCTGTTCGGAAAGCTCAGCCAGCCGAGCGAAAAGCATGCGGTTGGACCGAATCATGTACAAGCTGGTAAGCACGATCGCCGTCAGAATGGCGCTGAGAAAGATGTATACCTGGCGCTGAACCCGGTCGTAAATGTGACTTACCTGTTGTGCGGCCTGTTCTTCGCTCTCATTGTTTTGAACAAGCAGGCGGGAAACGGCGCTGCTTAGCGCCTCCTGCCGGGACTGCAACGAAAGCCGTATCTGCGCGCGCGCTTCCTTTTCATTCCCCGATTGTGCCAGCGCGAACGTACGGTCGACTGCATCCCAGAATTGCGCGAGATTGTTTCGCAGATATTGCCGTTGCTCTGGAGTGCGGCTCGCTGTGGCCAGTTCGTCTTCCCGCCGAATGGCATCGTCAAGGTCGGTGCGGATCCGTTGCAATGGAGCCGACCAGGCCGTCAACGGGTAAGGCTGGTCGTTGTCGAGCATATCGCGCATCGAGAGTGCGAGCTGGTTGAGATCGTTCTGGATACGTAAAAGCTGCAGCGAGTCCTTGCGATTGCGATCTGCAATATTGCTTTGAAGCTGGCGAAGACCCGAGATCTGCACGGTGATGTACCACGAATACGCGACTACGGCCGCGAGTGTGACGATCAGGCCAAGCAGCAGCGCGCCTGTCGGAGATCTCCCAGATGAGCGTGGCACAAGGCGAGGATACAACGAAGCTGCCGCAGTGCGGAAGCGACCAGCCAATCGGAACTCTCGCAGCATTCATGGGTTACAGCTGTTAATACGACTCTCTGCTGGATCGTCTTATCTGAGAAGATAGCGTCAGGAGCATATCCTTGGGACCGCAGTCTAATTTTCAACCCGCATTCTTGCTCATATCCCTGCTCGTCCTGACGCTGTTCTTCTTCGCACAGCGATTCTTTGTGAGGCGCGCGATAACGGTGATCCGCCGTAGTGAGAATCCCAAGCTGCGCCGTACCGCCTATGGGGTGCTTTACAGCCTGCTAGTCTTTATCGTCATTGTGATCGCCAACCGCCTCTTTTTACATGTTCTGCCCCGAGGAGGTGTTTTCTCATTCTTTGTCGCTATTGTCCAGCTCTGGCTATTTGCATCGTTCTTTGCCTTTCTCGGAATCAAGTTAATCCATCTTTTTGATTCGGCGTTGCGAAAAATCCGCCAAGTGTTGCACGCCTCGAAGCCGCAACCGGAAATCACCGTAGATCCCGGCCGTCGTAGCTTCTTCCGTGCGGCGGCTACCTTCGTCGGCGCGGTCCCCCTTGTGGCTGCAGTTTATGGTTTCGCCAAAGAACGGTTCGATTTTCGTTTCCGCCAGGTCGACATCCCCGTCGCGAATCTTCCGCAGGGACTGGACGGCCTGCGCATCGTGCATCTCAGCGACATCCACATTGGCGATTTCATGCCTGCCGAGCAGATACGCCGAGCGGTAGACATGGCGAACAGCACAAGCGCACATCTGGCAGTGGTGACGGGCGATTTCGTGACGTCCGTTGGTGATCCGTTGGAACAATGTATTACGGAGTTGAGCCGCCTCCGTGCTCCTCTAGGTGTGTGGGGATGTAATGGTAACCACGAGATCTATGCGGAGGTCGAGGACCTAACCGAAGGCATGTTCGCGAAGTATGGAATGAGGCTGCTCCGTCAGAACAGCGCAGAATTAACCTGGCAGAACGAGAAGTTTAACCTGATCGGAGTCGATTACCAGCGCGATCACAGTCCGCTGGGATTGCAGGCACCGATGCTGCAGGCGATCGAACCTTTGGTCCGGCAGGACATCCCGAATATCCTGCTCTCACATAATCCGAACAGCTTCTACCGTGCCGCCGAGCTTGGGATCGAACTCAGCCTCGCCGGGCACACCCATGGCGGCCAGATCAAAGTGGAGATCGTCGATCATAGCTGGAGTCCGGCGCGTTTCATGACGCGTTTTGTCGCAGGGCTATACCACCTGCCACTCGCCCCACCCAAGACAGGCAAATCATCCGTGTATGTGAATCGAGGATTAGGAACTATCGGAATACCTGCTCGCCTAGGTGTCGACCCGGAAGTGAGCATTCTCACCTTACGGCGTGCCTAGAGCTGGCCGGGCGCGCTATCTCTGAGTAGACTGTTTTTCGGATTGGGCGCCGTCTGCCCTTTCTGAAAAAGCACGTATGTCGGCTGCATCCCCATCCGCGCCCGCTCTCGAAGGATCCATCCTCATACTCATGCTTTATGACGCTTGCGAGGAAATCCGATTAACAGAGTTGAACAAGATTCTGGGAGCTCGCCGCGTAGCGCAGACGTTTAAGCATGCAGCACCGGAATACGTGAAATTCGAACGACCTCCGGTAGTGGAACAGCTCGAACCGGCCCAGTTTGATGGTGGCCTGATCCTAAACCGCCAGATTAAGTATTACGACTATGGAGTTGTGAGCGTGATCTTTGAGATCCCGTTCAGTGGCAATTGGAACGACTTGATTCGCCTCTCCGCCAAGTGGATGGCCGGCACTGATTTCGAGCGCGAGGCCGAACGCCTCGCTCGAACGCAGATCGAACGAGCCAAGGCCGCCCTGATTCGCCCCTACCCCACATGGCTCTCCGAGGACTACTTCATCTTCAATCTGCGTAACATCGGCGGCAATCCGACCGCATCCGACTTGCTGCAGAAGCACGGTAGCGATATTGCGCGAGTTGTCCGTGGCGAAACAGCCGAGCTGGCTGACAGTGAACGCGCAGAAGTCTTGCAGTCCAGTCTGTCTTATTACCCCACGGACTTGTCCGTCATCGGGTGGAACGCCGCATTCGTGTTCGACACACCCTCCGGTGCGGAAACCAGCATTCAGTTGCTCGAGTACGCTAACTCGCAGCTTCTGGAATTTCGCCATTACGATGATCTGCTGACGCGCGAGTTGGCCTCCGTCTACGACTTCCTGAAACACAGCGGCGTGGTTCTGAAGCGCTGGCGCTTGGGAAACGAAGCGTACAAGCTGCAGAGCGTCACCGTGGAAGTAACCGAACTGGTTGAACGCGCCGACAATGCCATCAAGTTCCTCAGCGACATGTTTTCTGCGCGCCTATATCGCTTGGCTGCGGCCAAAGTCGGCGTGCACGACTACAAGAACCTGGTCAACCAGAAGCTCCATACCGCGGAAGATCTTTACCGCTACCTCATCGAGGGGTTCCAGCAGTCTCGTGCTTTTCTGCTCGAACTGATGGTTGTAATCATACTGGTTATCGAGCTGGTATTCCTGTTCCACCCGCACGCATGAGCAGTTGCGAACAACACTGTTGGCGGCCCCGTCGTCCTCGCATGCACTAATTTGAGCTAAACTATCTCCACTCGTTTGGCCGAGGTGAGGCGGTCAATGCCCAACCTGATTCAGCTCGCGATTCCTGGTTTCCTTCTCCTGCTTCTGCTCGAAGCAATCGCCGCATGGTGGATGGACCGCGATCTGTTCGAGCTCAAGGACACAGCAGCCAGCCTCGCCATGGGTATTGGCAATGTGATTATTGGCTTCGCAACAGAACTGCTCGTCTTCGGCCTTTACACCTTCGTACATCGGTTTGCTGTTTTCCACATTGGCTACCAGTGGTGGGCCTGGATTGCGCTCTTCTTCGCCGACGATTTCAGCTACTACGTCTTTCACCGCACCAGCCATGAATGCCGCTTCTTCTGGGCATCGCACGTCGTGCATCATTCGTCCCAGCGCTATAACTTGGGCACCGCGTTGCGGCAGACGTGGACGGGCCGGCTCTCGTTTGCGTTCATCTTTTGGCTCTGGCTGCCCCTGATTGGCTTCCAGCCAATGATGATCGTGACCATGCAGGCCGTCAGCTTGCTCTATCAGTTCTGGATTCATACGGAATTGATACGTTCGCTCGGTCCGCTGGAGGCGGTGTTCAATACGCCTTCCCATCACCGCGTTCATCACGGTTCCAATCTGCGCTACCTGGATCGCAACCATGCTGGGACGCTGATTATCTGGGACCGCCTGTTTGGCACCTTTGAACCAGAAGACATGGCCGAACCTCCCGTCTACGGGCTGACGAAGAACATTCAAACGTTCAATCCGGTGCGGATCGCCTTCCATGAGTGGATCGACATCGGTCGCGATCTCAGTGCGGCGCACACCTGGCGTGAGCGGTGGTATTCCGTTTTCGGCCGCCCCGGATGGAAATACGAACACGCACAGAGCTCCGCAACTGCATCTGCCGACTAGGGTGAATCGTTTCCGCGATTCCTGAATCCAAGATGGCGACTCATACTTAAAGGAGACCGACATGTCGGCTGCGTGCACGCATTTGAATCAGATCCGCAACGTCACGCCTTCTGCCAAAGGCTGTGAAGAATGCCTGAAGATGGGCGGCACGTGGGTACATCTCCGCCTTTGCGAGATCTGCGGCCATGTGGGCTGTTGCGACAGCTCCAAGAATAAGCACGCCACCAAGCATTTTCATGCCACTCAGCACCCAATCATCAAGTCCTTCGAGCCCGGAGAAGATTGGATGTGGTGTTACGTAGACCAGATCTTTATGGAATAGGTCGCGCTGGCCCCGGTTCTTTTGTTTAACCTGGTATCTGACCGGTTCGTGCACGATCATTCCGACCGAGACGCGCGATACAGAGGCGCGCCGAGCGGAGGGATCTTGCGTTGTGTAAGCACAAGACGCAATGTCTCTCGACTCGGACGCGGAATGATTCGCCGCGCCCTCGCTCGAAATGACAGAGCAAGTGGGTGCCCCATCTATACCGGCTTTTGGCAGAGGTGGGATTGCAATACTACTAGGTGCCCATTCAAGCGTTCGTTTGGCTAGAGTGGAGTGGTACAGAAGCCGTTGGCAACCGGAACGCCCCAATTAACTGCGTCCTCAAGAGCCTTGCCTCAGCCTGTGGTACATCAATTCCGCTCCCACCTGCGCTGCCGGCCCAACCGATGGGCCGCCGCGCATCACTTGAAAAGCCGCGGCGTTTACAATAGGGAAACTCCGCTGAGGATGACTATGTCCGCAACCACCAATGCTCGTCCGCACACTGCTTCGGCCGCCATGCCCGAAGTTCCCCTTACTGTCGAAGGCTATAGCGTCCTCCACCAGATGTTTCGCTTCCGCTGGTCTGTGTGGCGGGCATTGCCGGACTCCGAACGCGCGACGTTCGTTCAGCAGGCGCAAGCGCTCTTGCAGAAAATGGAGCCGCAACAGACAGCCATCTATTCCCTGCTCGGACATAAAGGTGATCTTCTTTTCCTGCACTTCCGCAATTCCTTTGACGATCTCAATGCCGCCGAACTGCAGCTTGCGCAACTTCGTTTGTCAGATTTTCTTGAACCACTGACTTCCTACGTTTCTGTCATCGAACTCGGACTCTATGAATCCACGGTGAAGACCTACGAACAACTGATGGAACGCGGTTTGGAGCCGAACTCGGAAGAGTGGAAGCAGGCGATCAGCGAAGTCATCGCGCGCCAGAAGGAAGCCATGCGCCCTCGGCTCTTTCCCGATATTCCGAATGCCCGGTATCTCTGTTTCTATCCTATGGATCGTCGCCGCGGAGAGGAGAAGAACTGGTACACGCTGCCGATCCGCGAACGCCAGCGGCAGATGCACGAACATGGAATGGTGGGGCGACGGTATGCCGGGGAGGTACGGCAGATCATCAGTGGGTCCATCGGCTTCGACGATTGGGAGTGGGGTGTCGACCTTTTTGCCGATGACGCACTGGTTTTCAAAAAGCTGATCTACGAAATGCGATTCGACGAGGTCAGCGCCGTGTACGCCCTCTTTGGATCGTTCTATCTCGGTGTGTGGTGTCCTGCGGCCAAACTCCCACAATTGCTAGCCGGCGAAGTTCCTACCAAAGGAAACTCCTGACAGGCATAGTACGAATGAGCTTGATTGTTCGTTCTTCCGATCTGCATGCGGCCGGCGTTTTCACAACCGCCCCGATAATGAAAGGCGAGCAGGTGGTCGAATACACGGGTCCGCGTATAACCCAGGCGGAAGGCGATCGCTTGTACGATGACCGTCCTATCACTTACCTTTTCGCACTCGGCGACGGCGAACACCTCATTGACGGGCATGGCACCGCGGCGTTCATCAATCACAGTTGCGATCCGAATTGCGAGACCGAAGAGATCGACGGGCACATCTGGATCACCGCCATCCGCAACATCAAGGCCGGCGAAGAAATCACCTATGACTACAACCTATTCGACGGCGAGGGCGAGGCTACCTGTTATTGCGGTTCAAAGAAGTGCCGCGGAACCTTATATTCGCGCGCGGAGATTCGTCGGCGAAAGCGAGAAGCACAAAAGAAAGCTAAGGAAACTGCGGGAAAACGCGAATAGCTCGGACTTTCTGGACCGCGCTTACGCACCCACCGACGACGAGAACGATTTCACCGCCTTGGCTTCACTGTCGAACACATCGAAAACCGTTAGCAGTTTGGTCATTTGCAGCAGGTCGGACATGCGCTCGTGGAGGTTTGCGAGCCGTATCATGCAACCTTGCTTTCTGGCAGAGGTATACACCCCGACCAGTGTTCCCAATCCACCGCTGTCGATATGCGAAACGTTCATCAGATCGATGACGATGTTTTTTGTCTCGGGAACCAGTCCGCGGATCATTTCCCGCAAGGCTAAAGCTTCTTCTCCAAAGACAATACGCCCCTTGCAGGCGATCACGGTGACGCCGTCCACGACGCGCTTTTCCATCTTTAATTGCATGCGGCCACCCCAACCGATTAGGCGAGAGTAGCCGCGATTCCACGACTTGGCAAGCAGTTTTGCTTGAGCTTTCGCTTGCCTCGCGCCGCGCGCCTTCATTTCCTAGCGCTTCAGATTGATCGTGTCCTGCGTGATCTCATCGAAGGTCGTAATGGTTCGTGCATTCGCCTGAAACGCACGTTGTGCCTGGATCAGACTTGCGAATTCCGTTGCAATGTCAACGTTTGAAAGTTCCAGTGCCCCTCCCGTCAAAGCCCCTCTGCCACCCGTTCCAGGAGCGCCGATCGCCGCCGCGCCCGATGCGAGTGTCGCAGTGAAGTTGTTGCCGCCGCTGCGCAGCAGTCCCTGTGGATTCGCAAAATTCGCCAACGCCAACTGTCCCAGGATCGCGGTTTTCTCGTTGCTGAACGTCCCCTGGATGAGGCCATCGCTGCCGATGGTGAAGCTCTGCAGGCTACCCGCACCAAAGCCGTCCTGGCTGGTGCTCGAAGGGCTGCTCGGCGATGCTACTTGCGTGATAGTTCCTGCTCCGCCTTGATACAACTGCCAATTGAACGTGATGTTGGCGGCTCCATCCGCGAGTCCCGCAATCGCAATTCCTGCCACATCGACCGCTGGAGCGGTCAGGTTCCCGGCGTTGTCGAATGTGAGCGAACCAGCGTGTACCACCTGGGGCGTGGCCGCGCCAACGTCGGCACCTGGAATCGTGATCTGGTACCCCCAGGTGTTGGCCGCCGTTTTCGTAAACTGGAACTGCAGTACGTGGCTCTCTCCCAGGGAATCGTAGACTGTCAGCGGAGTGCTGTACGATTCGCCAATTCCGAGCCGTGAATCGAGATTTAAGGTCAGGTTCGCGGTGGTGGTTGCGTTTGGCGGGCTCACCGTTCCCGTCCCTAGTTGCAACGGCGAAAGCCCTTGTGTCTGGCTGATGACTCCATTTACGGCTGGAAATCCCAGCACCTGCTTGCCATCGGCCGTGACCAGCGTTCCATCCGGACTCTTGGAAAAGTTGCCTGCCCGCGTATACGACATTACGCCATCTTTTTCGACGACAAAGAAACCATCGCCGCCGATGGCCACGTCGGTGTCTACACCGGTGCTGTCGGTGCTGCCCGGAGTGAAGTTCGTGTTCATCTTCGAGACAGTGGTTCCGGCTCCAACTTGAATCGGATCGCCGCTGCCCGACGATCCGATCGTTTGATAGAACAGGTCTTTGAACATGGCCTGTGCGCGCTTAAAACCTACCGTGTTCAGATTGGCGAGATTGTTGGCAATCGTCGCCAGTGCGGTGGAGCTTGCATTTAGTCCGGACAAAGGAATCGAGAATACTGGCATGTGATCTCCCCCTTACTACGATTTGCTCTTTGATGGTGTGACCATTTGCGAAACCAGCTGTTGAATCTGCGTTACCTGGTCGAGCAGGTTTAGTTGCACTATCTGGCTCGCCAGTTGATTCCCGTCCATCGGCGACATCGGATCCTGATTCTGCAATTGTGTAAGCAGTAACTGCATGAATATGGAACTCGTGTCGCTGGGTTTCGGGGTAGATGTCGCATTTTGCACACTAGAACTCTTGTTTACCGCGTTTACGTTCATGTGGTCCTCACACCCGCACGCTGATTCCGCTACGTACGGTAGTTTGAATCAACTCTGCGGAGACTTCGCTGGTTAGAGAATCCCGCTGGGCGCCGTCGTGGAGCGAAGTCGAGTAGGAAGGTACGGGCTCCCGCGACTGTCGTTGCTGACCTCCGCCGCTTCCGAAGTTGAGCAGCGCGCTCGAGTCGTGAAAGCGTACCTCGCCTAGGCGCAAATCCTGATTTCGCAGCGTGTTTGCCAGGCTCGGTAATTCCGAAAGCAGGGCCGACTGAATCTCCCGTCTGTCGACTCCAATCGACATGGCGAGATTGTTGTCGTGTAGCACTGTTTTCACATCGATTGTTCCCATCCCTGGCGAATGCAATCCAATGTGCAATTCTGATTGCCCAGCCCGCTCCAGGATTCGCACCGCCTGCTGTGCATGCAGCGGAAGGCTTGGAGCAACCGCAGGGTCGGCACCCGTCGGTGAGACGACATCAGCGTGCGGCTTGGAAATTGTGTCTGCGCTTTTTGTCGCCGGCTGGACGCCTTGACCGCTGTGTGCCGCTGGAGCCATTCCTTGCGAGACAGCAGATTCGCCGCCCGACTTCGGTTCGGATGCTGGAATGCCGACTACAGGGGAATTTGCCGGAGGGACCTGAGCATCAAGTCCTTCGATATCTCTGCGTTTGTCTTGGCAGTGCGCTTTTGTCGGCAGGTCTTTTTCATGTTCCGGAGCAGCTTCCGTTGCGCCCGGCACCTGCGAAGTTTTGGGATCGCTCTCGGGCAAATTCGTGAATGCTTTTTGTGCGGAACCGGCGACTTTCGGACCATCCATCGCCATGGAGACCGGCGGCATCAACTCGGCAACAATCGTGACAGGATGGGTTTCACGAAGATCTTCGCCCCCATGGATGGTTTGGTTATCTGGGGTGCTGATCGATTCGCCGGATTCAACGCCAACGTCGAAGATTTCCGCTGTACGTTTAGTGCTGACCTGTGTCCCTGCCGCATCGGTCGCCTGATTAGCTGAATCCAGTGGCAGTGTCTGCTCGCTAACCGCTTCTTCTGCAGTGACGTTGGCCTGTGCAGCGCTCGCCTGGTCACCCGTTTTCGAAACGCCATCGTTCGCCAAAACACTACGTGGGATCGCCGCGTTCTGAATTGCACGGCGACCCTCGACATCTCGCCAGATTACTCCAAGGTTGTTAAGACCAGATTCTCCCTGTCCTTTGCAGTCGGTACTAGCGGGCTGTGAATGGCTATCCGAACTGGCAGGCTTGCTGCGGGGCTCCGTTTTCCCTGCGGGAGGAATACAAATGTTCGCTGCAGTGAAATGCGGGCCGGCTTGCTGGGCCAGTGCCGAGTTGGCTTGGGTGGTGGCGGTCGGCCTAACCTTTTCAGCCGTGATCGCCACCAATACCGCCGTTCCTGGCTGACCTGCCATACTCGCTGCCATCTGTCTGGCAGTGCTCGCGCCTTCGTTTGTTGCTGAAGTGACTGCGGCTTCTGCGCCGGCGCATATCTCCCCTGCATCCGCTTTGCTGGCCCCCTCGACATCGATAAGGACGGGTAAAACCGCTCCCCCAGGGTTCAATCCATCTCTCTGCGGTGTACCAGTCCCAACATCTTCTTTCTTCTTCTTTTCTGGTTTGTGGCAATCCGCGTCTTCGGCGATGGTGCCGCGCTTCTGCAATTCCCTTCCAAACGAAGATGTTTGCCTTCGGCCCGTTGTCCGTCCAGCCGCAAACATTTGGGCTGCCGTCTGAGCTGGGATGCTTCCGGCTTGCGAAATCAAGTGCACGATTTACAGTCGTGCAAGCACCGGGCCAAAAACATTTGCTGAAACTAAAGATTGGATTGAATTCGCCAGAATGATCGACTGATATTGTTCGCTTTAGCGAGCCTTCGCCAGGTGTTCCCTTCGCATTAGGAACATCTCATCCACTTGAGCTTGCTCGCGTTTCGCTCTCTGGTCTTGATAAGCTGCTCGATCTCGAAGATAAAGATTGGTCACGATCTCTCGCGCCTGGCGTGCCCGCTGAAAAGCAGCAAGCCTCTCCACGGCAACCTTTCGTGCCTGCGTCAACTGTCGCGCGAGTTCTTCGGCTCTACGCTCATAATATTGCTCAGCCCATGGCTCTATGGCCAAAGCCACGACGCTGGTGGCGAGTGCCTGCTGGCGTTGCCTGCGCCACTCCTTGCGTTTCGACTCGAGCTCCGCGATGGCAAGCATTGTCTTCTGCACTTGTTGATTGGCGTGCTGCAGTTCCAGCCAGCGGCGCTGTTCCAGGCTTTCCCTGAACCGTAACAGAGTCGCTAATGAAAACCGATATGTCATTCATCAGCTCGCCAGCTGCAGCAGTTCCCGGATATTGTCCTGCAGCGGCGCGGTCTGGCTGGAATCCTGGCGCAGAAATGCGTCCAACTTTGGCAGTGCCGCGATAGCTACATCAAGTTGCGGATCCGTGCCCTTCTGATACGCACCCACGCGAATCAGATCCTCCGATCTTGCGTAGAGCGCCAGCAGCGATCGTAGTGCGCCTGCTTTCTGCCGATGTTCGTCGCTGCTGACGGCGGGCATCAGCCGGCTCAAGCTATTGAGAATGGAAATCGGTGGATAATGCCCTCGCGAGGTTAGTTGACGATCGAGGACTATGTGGCCGTCGAGCAGCGCCCGCACGGCATCCACCAGAGGATCCTGCTCGTCGTCCCCTTCCATCAGAACGGAATAGAACGCTGTGATACTGCCGCCGTCGAAGCGGCCCGCCCGCTCCACAAGTCTGGAAAGCAAAGTGAATACCGACGGAGTATATCCCTTCGCGGTCGGCGGCTCGCCTGCGGCCAACCCGATCTCACGCTGGGCCATGGCGAAACGGGTCAAGGAATCTACAACGAGAAGTACCTGCTTTCCCTGCGCGCAGAAATGTTCCGCGATGCTGGTCGCGGCCAGAGCGGCTCGGACTCGCAAAAGGGGCGATTGATCCGAAGTCGAAACCACCACTACGGATCGTCCCCGCCCTTCTGGACCAAGCTCTTCGAGGAATTCTCCGACCTCCCGGCCACGCTCACCCACCAGTGCGAGCACGGTTAGGTCTGCCGACGTCCCCCGCGCCATCATGCCGACCAATGTGCTTTTGCCAACTCCACTGCCTCCGAAGATCCCCATACGCTGACCACGCCCGCAGGTCAGAAATCCGTCGATTGCGCGCACCCCACAACCCAATGGTTCACGAATCGGCAACCGTTCCAGTGGAGCCGGGGCCGCTCCGTCAATCATGCGGGTAATGCAAGACGCATACGAACCCTTCCCGTCCAACGGATCTCCGACGGCGTCAATAACGCGGCCGAGGAGTGCGTCACCCACGCGAATAACGGGCCGCTGTCCCCAGGCCACAATGCGGTCCCCATATCGAATTCCCTGCGGGCGCTGCAGGCACATCGAGAGCACTTTGGCGGCTCGGAACCCTACGATCTCTCCAGCAAAGCGCTGCTCCGCGGTTTCCACTTCACAACACTCTCCCACGGAACAGAATGGCCCATCTGATTCGAGCAAATGTCCGATTACCTGGCTGACCCTGCCCTGCCAGCGATTTGGACAGCTCTTCGCGACTGCATCGAAATACAACTCGAGCATGGCTCTATTCCGTTTCCGGCCGCTTCGCCGCAAGATCGAGGAAAGCCTGCTCGATCTCTTTGAGCTGTGCTTCGACGCCGATCTCTGCCGTGCCAACGCTGGCTTCCACAACGCATGACATTTCCGTCAGTGACTCATCGCCCAATACTTCGACGCGTTCCGCCAATTCTCTATTCTCGGAAAGAAACCGCCGCCACTCTTCGGCGAGTGCCGGAGTAACCCGCAGCGATATCTGCGTTTCGTCGTGGAGTTTGTCGAGCGCCACGCGCACGGCGGCACGCAGAAACAGCGGATCGAGTCGGGCTTCCCGGTGAAGAATCTTGCGTGCAATGGCCAGCGCCAAGTGCACGACCTCCGCCTCCACGCTGCGAAGATACTGTTCGCGTGCTTTGTGAAAGCCATTCACGGCGGTTAGCAGGAGCAAGCGTTCTTGCTTCAAGGCCTGCTCATAATCAGCGCGGGCTGCCGCCTCTCCTTCCTGTCGCCCCAACTGTCTCGCGTGGGTTTCGCGACGAACAATTCTTTCATCCGCAATTTCTCCTTCGGATTGTCCGTGCGAGACAGTAGTAGTTCCGTTGTTCGCCACCGGGTACTCGAATTCCCTGACTGCCGTCTCGGGCTCAGACCATGTACTCTTCATCGCCGTCAGCCTTTAGCGTCAATTTCCCTTCGCTCTCCATCTTCCTCGCTGTCGCTACCACTTCCTGCTGGGCTTTTGACACTTCCTTCGATCGCACTGGACCGAGCACTTCCATGTCTTCCTTCAGCATTTCCACCGCGCGCGATGACATGCATTTGAAAATGTGAGCACGCATATCTTCAGACGCGCCTTTCAATGCCATCGCCAGTGTCTTCTTGTCGAGGTGCGCGAGCAGGTCGCGAATGCCATTTTCCTGAACAGCCAGAAAGTCTTCGAACGTAAACATCAGATTGCGAATGCTAACGGCGACCTTCGCGTCCTGTTTTTCGATCACCTCCAGAATCGACTTTGCGGCGTTGGGTTCGAGGCGGTTCAGCATGTCGGCCACGCTCTTCAACCCTGCGTATGCACGCCGGCTCTGCTCGCCGAGGGATTGCAGCCGATTATGAAGAACGAGTGAGACCTTCTGCGCGACGTCTGGCGAGAATTGCCTTAGTTGCGCCAGCCGCGTCACCGCTTCCGCCCGCACCGACTCTGGCAATCGCATCAAAAGAGTACACGCCTGTTTCGAATCCAGGTGTGCAAGAATCAGTGCAATTGTCTGGGGATGCTCGCCTTCCAGGAACCTTGCGAGTTGCTGTGGATCTGACTTCTGCAGCGAGTCCAGCTTCCCGGCACTCATCTCCTGGGAGCGGGAAACCTGCTCCAGCAAGGTTTGTGCACCAGCCTCTCCAAAAGCTTTGACTAGAAGCCGCTTGGCGAATTCGCTGCCGCCTTGCGCCAGATAGTCCTGAGTCAGCGCGAGTTTCTGATAATCCTCCAGAACATGCAGGGCGATTTGCGCGTTGACCGCTTTCAGTTCGCTGATCTCTTGGGTCAGCCTCTCTACATCGGCATCCGATAGATTCTTGTAGACGCTGCTTGCTGCTTCCTCGCCTAACAGACAGACCAGGATGGCGGCTTTCTTCGGACCGCTGATTGGAGTTGGTTGTGCCATCTTCAGCTCTCGTGCATCCACCCTTCAATCAGACGACTTGCCGAGCCAGGCTCCGCCTTCACCTTGTCCGCCAGTTGCCGCTTCAATGCTGAGAGCTTTTGTTCTGGCGAACTCTCCGGGAGGGTCGCTTCAGCCCCGAGCACCGCGTCAGCAGGCGTAAGTATCGCCGTTCGTCCCGCTCCACCTTTACCGGACGCTATCCGCGCCGGCAGCTCGCGAAACGCGCTGATGAGCTGCTTCTTGATTGGCCTCAGGAAGATCAGGTAGACGACGACGAACAGTGCGGTAATTCCCGCATAGCGCAACAGGCTCGACCACTGCGTCACCACGGTCCGCACCTGCGTTACCTTCGAAGGGGGGGGCGGCTGTTCGACCGGAGTCTGCTGGAAACTGAGATTCTCAACCGCGAGGACATCTCCGCGGCTCGCATCCAGGCCGATCGCGGCGGCTGCCAACTGTTCGATGTTTTTCATCTCTTCCGGCGTGCGTTTCCGTCGCGAAGACTTCGCCTGGCTGCCTTCGCCGCTGGTCTCGAGGGCATCATCCACCACCACCGCCGCGGCGATCCGCTTCAATCTCCCCGCCGGCTGCATCGTATGACGAACCAGTTTATTGACGACGAACGTGCTGGCGTCCGCCTTCGACGACTGCTGGTCTTCGACCGTGCGCATCGCCGTCACCGTGCTTGCGGCAGCTCCGGGCGGCACATTGCTGGCCGTTCCCGGCACTCCACCCGGCCCCACACCTCCAGCCGTTTCCTCCGAATGCTGGGTCGTAATTGCGACGGCAGATTTCGGGTCATAAGATTCCTGATTTTCTTCGCTTGTACTGCTGTCGACTTCCACCCGTACGCTGGCACGCACCCGGTCGGCTCCCAACACCGGCTCCAGAGTGCGAACGATTTCCTTTTCCAGCTGCCCCCCGAGTTCCTGGGAGGCAAGTCCTCCCAGCATGCCGCTACGATGCGGAAACGGCCGGCCAGTGTCCGCGTCAAGGACGGTAACGTTCTCCGGTTTCAGTTTGTCCACGGCGCTCGCCACTAATTGCGCGATTCCGAATTGCTTGTCTTCGGAAACCGATCCACGCGTCTTGAGAATGACCGCAGCTTTCGCTTGTTCCTCCCGGTCGACAAAAAGCGATTCTGAGGGCATCACGAGGTGAACACGAGCCGACTCTACTTCGCCCATGGTCTGAATGGTCCGCTCCAGCTCGCCTTCCAAAGCCCGCTGATAATTCACCTTATCGGTGAAATCGGTACCCGTCCAATTGGGTGTGTCAAAGAGCTCGAACCCTAAACGCGCATTGCGTGGCAAACCCTGCGACGCAGTTTCGAGGCGACTCTTATCCAGTTGATCGGCGGGAACGGAGATGCTAGCTCCATCCGGAGAGATCTGGTATGTGATGCCCTTCGCCGACAGCTTCGCCGCAATGCCATTCGCCTCGTCCGGCTTCAATCCCGAATAAAGCGTTTTATAGTCAGGACTGCCGATCAGCCGTATGAAAATCCAAAGCACTGCGGCGACCAGCACCGCGGCACCGGCGAACAACGCGCGTTGCCCCGGCTTTAATCCAAGCGCGAAATCCTTTACCTGGCCTGTAATCTGCGCGAACCCTTGCGTTTGTGGCGGCACGAAACGCCTCGCTCCCTGCTCAGAACTGAAGTCGTGAGATCTCCTGATACGCCTGCACCATCTTGTTTCTCACCTGCATCATCAACTGAAATGAAAGGTCGGCTTTCTCGACTGCGACCATCGCCTGGTGAACATCTGCGCCATTCCCTCTCATCATTTGCTCGACCTGCTGTTCTGCCGACAGCTGGAGCGCATTGGTCTCCTCGACGGCTCCGCGCAGCACTTCACCGAAACCGGACCCGGTTCCGCTCTTTGCGTGAAGCCGGGTATTCTCGACTTCCGCGGGAACAATTCGAACTCCTGAAATCGCACCATTCATATACGTGCCGACCTATTTCACAATTTCCAACGATTGTTGAATCATCTGCTTGACAGCCTGTACGGCTGACGAATTTATTTCATAGGCGCGGACGGCGCCGAGCAGGTCCACCATCTCGCGCACCGGCTCGACGTTCGGGTAGGCAACATAGCCCTGGGGATTCGCGTCGGGATGCGATGGATCGTAGCGCATCTGAGGGGGTGCCGGATCAGGCACAACCGAGGAAACCTTCACGCCTGCCTTCTGCGAATTCGGATGATAGAGTGCGTTCAGCAGGCGGGGAAACCGGCTCGTCCGGCCTGACCGGAAGACCACCAGCTTGCGCTGATATGGTCCTCCTTCAGGTGTGCGCGTAGTTTCTGCGTTCGCCATGTTGCTGGCCACGACCTCTGCGCGCTGTCGCTCCGCAGTCATTGCCGATGCGCTTACGTCCAGCATCCCGAACAAATTCATCGTCAGACTCCGTTCATCGCCGTCGAAATGCGGCGGAATTCGAGTTTCAGCAATTGAATTCCGGCGTTGAATTGCAACTGAGTTTGCGCCAGCAACAGGCCTTCGCGCTCCACGCTTACATTGTTGCCGTCAGGGCGCTCTATCAGCCCGCGAACTTGCTGCGCCTGTGGACCGCTGCTCACCAATCGCAGTCCGTCCTGGGCGCGCGCCAACTCTGCGGAAAAATTGACGTCGCGCGTGCGGTAACCCGGCGTGTCGACATTGGCGATATTGTTCGTGATTGCAGCATTCCTCGCCGCAGCCAGATCGAGAATCCGGGTAAGCCGGTTGATGTTCGGGCTGTCGATCATGCTCATAGCTGCTACTGTGCCTTCGCTACTGCCAACATCAACATTGCATCTGAGATTCCAGCAGCGGCGCTGTAAATTCAGGAATTCCTAATCAGGAAGCGACCAGCTCTTCCGCGGAAAAACACAGATCTTGGGCCTCGATCCGCTGGGCTCCCTGGGCGAGAATCAGCGCGCGTTCTATGACGTGCATCAATTCACGCACGTTACCCGGCCAGCTGTGCGCTTCCAGCAGCCGTTGTGCCTCACCGGCTAACTCCACGCCGTTCTCTCCGGAATAACGCCTTACGAACTCGCGCGCCATCGGGATGATGTCGCCCACGCGCTGGCACAATGCGGGAACTGCTATCGGAAAGACTGCCAGGCGGAAGTAGAGGTCCTGGCGAAAGTCGCCGGATGCGACCTTCGCCTCCAGGTTGGCATTCGTCGCCGCAACGACGCGCACATCGACCTTGAACACGTCACTGCTGCCCAGTCTCTGCACTTCGCCGTACTCCAGGAACCGCAGCAGCTTTGCTTGCAAGCCCATCGGCAACTCGCCAATTTCGTCGAGAAAGAGCGTGCCGCCCTGAGCAGTGTGAATGCGGCCAACCCGCGACTGAACTGCACCGGTGAAAGCACCGCGCGCATAACCAAAGAGTTCTGACTCGAGCAACGACTCAGGAATTGCGGCACAGTTAATCACGACGAACGGACGGTCGGCCCTTGGACTCAGATCGTGAACGGCACGAGCAACCAATTCTTTTCCGCTTCCGGTGGGACCGGAGATCAGCACCGGGGTATTCCGCGGCGCTACCAGCCTCACCAGTCGAGCGAGTCGCTGCATGGGAGGAGTTGTCCCTAACATCGCCGGCAGCGGCTCGAATGGCACCGTCGGCTGGGAGATACGGCCGCCATATCCACTCGGGATCAACGGCCGACGCGTGCTCACGCAGCCTTTCTTTAAACCGCGGAGTGGATTCTCACTAACCGAATCGAGAATTGCAATCTCTACTCCGGGATAATCTTTTGCAGCCAGATTGCGAAGTTCTTCCGCATTGAGGTCCGGCAAATTACGATCCAGAATCAGCAAACTGCATTCGCTGGTTTCGAGTTTTGCGAGAGCGTCGGCGCCGCCAGAGGCCAACTCTACGTCGCATTGATTCGTGAATTGCGGGGTGATCCAATCGCGAAACCCTGCATCAGAAGTGGCAATTAAGACACCACCTTTCGGCTGGAAGAGGGGTGCAGTCGTCATAGCCCCACGTTTGTATGCTGAAAGTTTTGGAATTGGATTAGAAGGAGATTAAAAGAGTCTCAGGCGGGCAGAATTCGCTAAAGTATTTGCGCTGTAGTTCCGGGAACCTGTGTAAATCTGCGAGACCTATTATCCTGCCCCAATCGCCTTCAGAAAATCTCCCCGCTGTGACCACAACAGGACCGCTGTCATTACGACCAGGATTACGGTCGTTGCCCAAGTCACGATGTTTGCGATTCGCGAATTGGTGTACTCGCCCATCAGTTCCTTTTTGTTGATCAGCAGCACCATGAATATCAGCACAAACGGCAACATCATTCCATTAAGCACCTGGGAAAAAACGATGATCTTCACGTAGTTCAGCCGGGGTGTCAGAATCACTCCTGCACCGGCAGCGATCAGAAAGGTGTACAGCCAATAGAAGAAGGGCGCTTCAGAAAACTTCTTGCCCACACCTGACTCGAACCCCAATCCTTCACAAACCGAGTAGGAAGTGGAGATCGGTAGAATCGATGCCGCAAATAAGGACGCGTTGAATAGTCCCGCTGCAAATAAAATGTAAGCATAGTTGCCTGCCAGGGGGCGCAGTGCAAACGCTGCATCCGCGGCAGTACTGATCTCCGTGTGTCCGGCAGCGAACAGAGTCGCCGCACAGGCCACGATAATGAACCACGCGACAATGTCGGTGAACCAGCAACCAACAATTACATCCAGTCGCGAAGCGGCATAATCGCGCTTGGTAACGCCCTTCTCCACCACGGACGCCTGCAGATAAAACTGCATCCAGGGCGCGATGGTGGTGCCAACGATCCCGATCGTCATGTACAGATATGCGTTTTCCCTGAATTCGTGCAGTTTCGGGACTCGTATCGTCTGTATCAGCGCCCTGGTCCATTCCGGCTTTGCCAGCACACCGGCCAGTATGTAAGCGATGTAAAAAAACGAGGCGAATAAGAAAATTTTCTCAACGATCTTGTAGCTGCCCTTCACCACCATCAACCACACGATCGCCGCGCAAATCGGCACGGAATAGAACTTATTGATTCCGAACAGTTCGCCGCTGCTGGCGATACCCGCAAACTCGGAAACCACGTTTCCGAAGTTCGTAATCACCAGTGCAATCATCAGGAAGAACGTCGTACGCAGACCATATTCTTCGCGGATAAGATCGCTGAGACCTTTTCCCGTTACAGCTCCCATGCGGGAACACATCTCCTGAACCACAATAAGGGCGAGGGTAGTGGGAACCAGCGTCCACAGCAGTGCGTATCCGAATTGAGCGCCGGCTTGCGAATAGGTGAAGATGCCGCCCGTGTCGTTGTCGACATTGGCGGTAATAAATCCCGGACCGACGACCGCAAAAAAGAGAAAAATCTGCGTACGCCAGCGCTTGAACCACTCCGCAATCGCAGCCATGCGCTCTTAATTAATACGAAAGGTCAAATCAGCAATCCAGAATAACTGCGTGTGCTCGTATCCCGCCACCACGAAATAAGGATCAACTTAGTAACGCAACATCAGAGCTGCCCAGAGCGTCTAAATGCGCATGCATAAAACCTATTTCATCGTTCTCGTCATTTTTGTATTTCTCGTTACAACCGGTTTTGCACAGAAAAATGACTTGGCAGTCACGGCCGGCGGATACTTCCCTATCAACAGCCAGATCCCTGTCGACAACTCCTTCGCGATCGAAGGCAACTTTGGACACCGGATCGCTAGCGTACCTCAGGCGTCTCTCTACGTGGAAATCCCGGTGGCTGGGACGATCAACTCGAACGTCTTCACCACGGGGCGCGTTCTTTCACTGGGCAGCTATTCGGCACTGTTTGTGACCCCCGGATTACGATTGAAACTGGCTCCCGGTTTCCCAATTTCGCCGTTTCTGGCGTTCGGCGGAGGACTCGCGCACTTCAGCAAGAGTGGCAACGCGCTTAGCACTTCGTCTACCGCCAATACCGGAACCTTCGATTTCGCAGGCGGCCTGGAGATGAAGATTTTCCCTTACCTCAGCATCCGCGGCGAGATTCGTGACTACTACTCCGGGAGCCCGAATCTGGCCCCCGGACTGGATGCTCGCCAGAACCAGCTTCTTGCGACCGGCGGCCTCGTCCTACGCTTCTAATACGAAAATCGGGTGGCCCCACCCTATCGCCGTCTGTTGGCGAAGGGTGGGAAACACACCTCGAACTAATCTCAGTTTGCGGTTCACCCGATGACCTTTTGACCGATTACCCGATAAAATAATTCCAGTGACTTCCCCCATTCGCCTGATCGCCATCGACATTGATGGCACCCTACTCGACTCACAATTCAGGATTCCTCCTGCGAACGTCACCGCTCTTCGTCGGGCGCACGAGATGGGTATTGAAGTCATTCTGGTTACCGGGCGCCGCCACTCCTTCGCTTTGCCAATCGCGGAAATGCTGGGCATTGATCTTTGGCTGATCAGCTCAAATGGCGCCATCACCCGCTCCCTTACAGGCGAGCTGTTCCACCGCGATCTGCTGCCGGCTGGCACGGCTCGGAAGCTGATTCAGCACATGGACGCGTTCCGTGGCAATACCGTGATCACCTTCGACATTGAAACCAAGGGAGCTTTGGTACTGGAGCACGCCGACGAACTCCATCACAGCATCAGCCGCTGGCTGGAAAAAAATGCCCCTTTTCTCGAATATCTTGTTCCTTTGGAAGACTGCCTGATCACCGACCCCGTTCAGGCCATGTTTTGTGGAACCATCGCCCGCATGCGGGAAGCTGAAAATTGCCTGAAATCAGCCGGTTTAGACCGTGAAATCACCGTCTTAAAGACGGAATATCCCCATCGCGACCTGTGTATGTTTGACGTACTTAACTATGCCTGTTCTAAAGGACATGCAGTCGAGCGCTGGGCTACTTACCGTGGGATTTCGCGTGACCAGATCATGGCCATCGGCGACAATTACAACGACCGCGAGATGCTGGAATATGCGGGTGTGCCGGTCGTAATGGCGAACGCTTCTCCGGAGTTGAAACAACGCGGATGGATGGTTACCCTCTCCAATGATGAGGGAGGAGTAGCTGCAGCCGTGGAACAGGCAGTTGGGCTGGAAGCGCGGACTACATAATTCCTTGAGCCTTCGACGCCAACTCGGATTCCTGGGTGCCGCAGCGTTGATCTCCTGTTGCCTGTTCGCAGCGGATGCGCAACCGGCATCCAGCGCGTCCTCAGCAGCAACTCACGTCGAGTACGATGCCGTCCTTCAAAACGGCTTCACTATTCATCATCTCAGGCACGAGACACTGGGCCAGACCACCCGGCTTTACGTGTCGGTCGAACCCGCCAGCTACATTGACATTCCTACAACACAGATACAGTCGATGCAGGAAATGCAGGTGGCCGGCAGAGTAGCGGCCGCACCTGCTCCGCTTTCGGTTTCCGACGCCGTAACTGCTGCGAGTGACAAGCACCAAATCGATCCGGATCTCATCAACAGCGTGATCCGTGCCGAAAGCGGCTTCAATCCGCACGCGGTTTCCCGCAAAGGTGCCCAAGGCCTGATGCAGCTAATGCCCGACACCGCCAACAAACTCGGCGTTAAGAATGCATTCGATCCTGCGACAAACGTGAACGCGGGAACGCAGTATCTCAGCGACCTGCTAACGCTCTATCATGGCGACATGGTGAAGGCGCTTGCCGCCTACAATGCTGGACCGCAGCGTGTCGCGCAATATCACGGCGTCCCGCCGTATCACGAAACTCGCGTCTACGTCGCGCAGATCGTCCGCGACTTCAATCGCAAGAAGCTGGCGGCCAAGAAAACGCAATCGTCGAAATCGACTGCGCCACATCGGGCATCCACTTCAATGAATTCTGCTCGTGCATCTCAGTAATGTGCTGGGATCCCAATCTGGGCCGTGCTGAACCAACTCCGCCAACGTTGACCTGAACCAAGCCCTCATTTAGTGTGACAATTTGCCCCAAGCGCCATCAGGGTTGCGTCTCCAAGGCATGAAGCGCAAGCAGATCATCATCTCAATCGTCGTCGTAATCGTTCTGGCTGCGCTGGTTTACCTGCAGATTCGGGAATGGAGGCGCTTTGATTGGGAGAAGTTCGCCGAAGGCAGTGAAGGCATTCTCTGGTATCGCGTTCTCTTTGGAGTCGTGCTGGTCTACTTTGCCGATTTTCTACGGGCCATCCGCTGGAAGATTCTTCTTCGCCCTACCCGCCCTGAGGTGGCATGGAAAGACCTGGTCGCTCCTACCTATGTTGGCTTTGCCGGACTGGCGGTGCTCGGCCGTCCCGGAGAGTTGATTCGTCCCTACCTGATTGGCCTGAAGACCAAAACGTCGTTCTCATCCCAAATGGCCATCTGGGCCATTGAACGCATTTTTGACATCACGGCGGTGGTCGTGATGTTGGTCGTTGTGATCTTCTTCGTACCCTCGTTGCGCACCATCGATCACTACGAGGCCTTCCGTGAATTCGGCTACGCGCTCATCGGAATTGTGGTTGTGCTGGTCGGCCTCGCCGTTATGCTTCGCCTGATCGGCCCCAGATTCGCGGCCTGGGCATGCCGCATGATTGCGCCCTTTTCGCCTCGCCTGGGCGGAGCCTTTGAGAGAAAAATCCGCTCGTTCAGCGAAGGTCTCGATACCATGCGAGATGCTTTGTCGATTGTCGAAGTGACGGCGATTTCGATGATCATCTGGATTCTCGTCGCCTTCGCGTATCGCGAGGTTACTCATGCATATCCGGTCGATACGGGTATCCCCGCTTTGGATTTACCCCAGGTAGTCCTGCTGATGGGCGCGAGCGTCGTTGGAGGCGTTCTCCAGTTGCCGGTGGTAGGGGGAGGTGCTCAACTGGCGACCATCGCTCTGCTGAACAACGTTTTCGATACTGGACCCGAATTGGCTGTCAGTTGCGGCATTCTGTTCTGGCTGGTGACCTTCATGTCCATCACGCCAGTGGGCCTGGTCCTCGCTCACTTCGAGCATCTTTCCCTTCGCAAGATCACCCGCGAAAGCGAATCTCTGGAAGAAAACGGCCCTTCTCTCCCAGCCTACCCCCCAGCGGAACGTTAGAGGTCGCCGTCGGCTGTTACAATTGAGTCGAGACATCCAGATCACCGCCTAACTTCAATGAAATGTCCATTTTGCGGGTTTCCTAACGACAAAGTTGTGGACTCGCGTGAGAGCAAAGAGGCCGAATCGATCCGGCGCCGTCGCGAGTGCCTGAAGTGTTCCAAGCGCTTCACCACCTACGAACGCATCGACGAAATCCCATACATGGTGGTGAAAAAAGACGGCCGTCGCGAAAAGTTCGATCGCCAGAAAGTTCTGAACGGATTATTGCGCGCTTGTGAAAAGCGTCCCATCCCAATGGGCAAACTGGAGCAGATTGTCGATGAGGCAGAGAACTTCGTCATCGATTCTCCCGAACGCGAGCGGAAAACCAGTGAAGTCGGTGAACTGATCATGAGCCGGTTGCGCCGCTACGATAAAGTCGCGTATGTGCGGTTCGCTTCCGTCTACCTGGACTTCAAAGATGTGAAAGAATTCATGGAGGAGTTGAAGCACCTGCTCAAGACGGCTGAAGCTGCTCCAGAGCGCGCAAAGTCAACAGCTAAGACATAGACCTGCGTTCGTCCGCCAGGCGGACGGTGAAATCGGTGTACAAGATTTTTATGGCACACAAAGTCACTCTTATTCCCGGCGACGGCATTGGCCCTGAGGTTGTCAACGCTGCCGTTCGCATTCTCGAAGCGACCGGCGTCAAGTTCGAATGGGAAACCTACAAAGCGGGTGCCGAAGCGTACGAGAAATATCACGAGTACATTCCCAAAGAGCTGCACGAATCCATCGAGCGGAACAAAGTTGCGCTCAAAGGGCCCATCACCACTCCGATCGGCGGCGGATTCTCCAGCATCAACGTGGAACTGCGAAAACGTTTCGAATTGTTCGCGAATTTCCGCCCGATCCGCAACCTTCCGCACGTTCCCACCCGCTATCCCGACGTCGATCTCATCATCATTCGTGAAAACACGGAAGGCTTGTATTCGGGCATCGAACACGAGGTCGTGCCCGGCGTCGTTGAAAGTCTGAAGATCATGACCGAAAAGGCGTGCACGAGAATTTCAAAGTTCGCCTTCGAGTATGCCCGCAAGAACAATCGCAAGAAGATTCATGTAATCCACAAAGCGAACATCATGAAGATGTCAGACGGACTCTTCCTCCGCTGCTCGCGCGCCGTCGCCAAGGACTATCCCGAGATCACTTACGGCGAACACATCATCGACAATACCTGCATGCAATTGGTGCTCAATCCATATCAGTACGACATGCTGCTGATGGAGAATCTCTACGGCGACATCATCTCCGATTTGTGCGCCGCCTTCGTGGGCGGGCTGGGGCTGGTCCCGGGAGCCAACATTGGTCATGAAATAGCCGTCTTCGAAGCCGTACACGGGTCCGCACCCGACATCGCAGGTAAGAATCTTGCAAATCCGACCGCGGTGATTCGTTCCGGTTTGCTCATGCTGCGTCATCTCGGGGAGCATGATGCGGCACTCAAAGTCCGCAACGCACTGGAATATGTCTATCGGGACAAGCAGAATCTGACTCGCGACCTGGGGGGCACGGCCACGACAACACACTTTAGCGACGCGGTGATCGCGGCAATGGAAACGGTTGAAAAGCATGTGGCGCGAGTACCCTCGCCCGCATAGTTCCTGATCCTCCCCGCAGACTGCGTAGGCGAGTTTCATTTCGGTCCAGCCGCTTCCAGTTCGGGACGAAGCTGTTATCCGAATTTCACTCCCAGGTGTTACCATCGTTGGTTGCTCATCACATCCCCCTGTGATGTAGAGAAACGAGGAGACACGCCTGAGAGGCTCGCTGACTACGCCCTTCAACCGGGCTCATCACGACTTCGCGGTCATCACCGCGTTGGCAACCTTTGCTCTCATCATTGCCGGAGCCCTGGTTACCAGCAATAGCGCCAGTCTTGCGCTCGCGAATTGGCCGACCTTCGGACGCAACGAACAAGTCGTTCTCTCCGGTGCAGCGTGGCAATACGCGCATCGCCTGATCGCACTGCTCGTTGGCACACTCACTCTGATTCTCGCGATCTGGACGTGGCGGACCGACCGCCGTTTCTGGATGAAACAGCTCGCGATGACGGCGTTAGGCGTGGTGATTCTGCAGGCATTTCTCGGTGGACTGGCCGTGTTGCGCTCACTGCCTCCTGTCATTTCGACGGCTCACGCGGTTCTTGGCCAGACGTCATTTTGCCTTGCTATAGCAATAGTACTTTTCACCGGCCGGCGCTTCGTTCGGCAGGAACCGCGCGCTGCACGCGACAGCCGCAAGCCCAGCTTGATTACCCTGACAAATCTCTCCGTGCTTGTCGTATACGTGCAAGTAGTGCTTGGTGGGCTGTTCCGTCACAATGCAAGCAATTGGGAACCTCACGTCTTCGGTGCCGCAGCCGTCACTTTCATTCTGATCTGGACAGCGGTTCGTGTTCTTTCTTACTACTCCGAACTGGAGGATCTGCGACGTCCCGCTATCCTCGTCCTGAGCCTCGTCATCGTAGAACTTTGTTTCGGGTTTCTGTCTTTTCTAACGAAGGTCGTCTGGGGATTGCAAGGGACGCAGGCTGGTACTCTGATGATTTCGTCCACCGTGTCGCATACTGCAGTTGGAGCACTTTTGCTTGCGTCGACTGTGGTGCTTGCCATCCAGTCGAGGCGACATCTGGCTATCCTTGATCGGCAGACCGTGGTCACGACCGCACCGAGGCACGTAGTCGCATGAGCAGCTCAGTTCAATCCGTCGCCATATCGGCTGGTATTTCAGCCCGCTTGCATGATTATGCCGAACTCACCAAACTACGCGTAACGTCGCTGATCCTGCTGACAGCATGGACCGGATTTTATTTTGCGGCGTTCAAATCGGGCGTGAGCTCGTTCTCCTGGACTCTGCTCCACGCCTTGATCGGCATCGGACTAGTATCCGCCGGCACCGCCGGCTTCAACGAAGTCATCGAGTGCGAAACTGACTCGCACATGCGCCGTACGGCAACACGGCCTTTACCGGCAAAGCGCATGGGCCTGACTCATGCGTGCATCTTCTGTTCCGCCCTTATCGTTGGCGGCGCAACTTACCTTTGCATCGCCTGCAATGCACTTACCGCTCTATTGACGCTCGCTACTTCGGTCTTCTATCTCGGCGTGTACACGCCGCTGAAACGTGTTTCTCCGATCTGCACCTTCATGGGAGCTTTCTCCGGAGCGATGCCGCCGTTGCTCGGATGGACCGCTTTGCGCGATCACATTGATTTCGGCGCGATTGTCCTCTTTGGGATCCTGTTCTTCTGGCAATTTCCACATTTTTACTCGATCGCATGGCTGTATCGCGAAGATTACGAAAATGCGGCCATCCGAATGTTGCCGGTAGTGCATTCGGACGGCCGGTCGACCGCACGTGAAATCATGGTTTACTCGGGCCTGCTCGTTCCCATGAGCCTGCTGCCCACCTACATCGGAATGGCTGGCCGCGTTTATCTGTTCGGCGCTTTCCTCTTAAGCAGTGGCCTTTTCTATTACGGATTGCGCCTCGCGCTCAGCGATCTCCCGGCGGATTCGCCACGTTCCAAGGCTCCCGCGCGCCACCTGCTGCGCGCGACCGTTATGTATCTTCCGCTGCTGTTCATCCTCATGATGCTGAACGTAGCGTAGAATTAAGTGTGACCACAGGAACAACATCTCTCGACGGTGCGGTCGTGGAGTTTACACATGCCCGTTCTTCTGTAATTCGGGTCGAGAATCTCCAGCACTCTTACGACGGTCGTGCTGCGCTGAAAGGTGTGTCTTTCGGCGTTTACCCGGCTGAGATTTTCGGCCTCCTCGGCCCGAATGGCAGCGGGAAGACAACCATGTTCCGCATCCTCTCTACGCTGATGCTGCCCATGGGAGGACGTGCCGTCATCAACGGTTGCGATGCAGCTTCGAATCCTGCCGGATTGCGAAAGCAGATTGGCGTGGTCTTTCAGGCGCCTAGCATCGACGTGAAGCTCTCGGCTCGCGAGAACCTGCGGCACGTAGGCCATTTGTACGGGATGAGCGGTTCGGCGCTGGATAAGCGTGTCGATGAAATGCTTTACCGCGTGGCTCTATTCGATCGCGCGAATGATCGAGCCGAAACATTTTCCGGAGGCATGCAGCGACGTCTCGAACTGGCGAAGGGCCTGCTTCATCATCCCTCGGTGCTTCTCTTGGACGAGCCGACCACTGGCCTTGATCCGGGTGCCCGCCGCGACCTCTGGCAGTACCTCGCCATTCTCCGCGATGAGGAGCGCGTAACCGTAATCGTCACCACGCACCTCATGGAAGAAGCCGAGCGATGCGACCGCCTTGCCATACTGAGCGAAGGCCAGCTCGTTGCACTTGGTACGCCCACTGAATTGAAAAACGAAATTGGCGGTGACGTGCTGCTGCTCGAAGCGCGTAAAAATCCTGAGGAGTTGGCCGTACGCATCTCGCAGCGTTACGGCGTTGAAGCCACCGTACTCGACGACGGCAAAGTTCGCCTCGAGCGCGATCAGGGACATCGCTTCGTCACCGATGTGGTCGAAGCCTTCCCCGGTGAGATTCAGTCGGTTTCGGTCAGCAAGCCAACACTCGAGGACGTGTTCATCAATCGCACCGGACATCGCTTCTGGACCGAAGAACAGAAAGGCGCAGAAGAAAAGGTCTCAGGCAAGAAGAAGTCGAAGAAACACTGATCGCGGAACTGCGATTCGCGTCAAATTACCAGGTTCCTATTCTCTTATGGCGACACAAGTACAAACAATTCCTGCCCCGACGAACGTCGGCACTCTCCTGCCCTCAATCTCTCTATGGCAACGCGAAATCGTTCGCTTTTACCGCCAGCGTTCGCGTGTCATCGGCGTGATCGTCTCCCCGGTGCTCTTCTGGATCGTGATCGGCTCCGGTTTCGGATCATCCTTCCGGGGCGGAAATGCGAGCAGCCAGCACTATCTAGATTTCTTCTTCGTCGGCGCCCTGACCATGATCGTGCTCTTTACCTCGATCTTTGCCATGATGTCGCTGATTGAAGATCGCAATGAAGGCTTCCTGCTGACGGTACTCGTCGCTCCGGTGAGTCGTAGTGCGATCGTTCTCGGGAAGGTTCTGGGCGGGGCGACACTTTCGGCGATTCAGGGGCTGATCTTTCTGGTTTTCGCGCCGCTGGTTGGAATTCACTTCACCATTGCGACCTTTGGCCTTACGGCTCTCACGGTATTTCTAGTAGCCTTCTCTCTCACGGCCCTCGGCTTCGCAATCGCGTGGCCCATGGACTCGACCCAAGGATTCCATGCCATCATCAACCTGTTTCTGATCCCGCTCTGGCTGCTTTCGGGCTCGCTCTTTCCGCTCGCCGGAGCATCATTCTGGATCCGGCTGCTGATGCGCATAAATCCTCTCACTTACGGGACGGAAGCCCTGCGCACGCTGCTGTTTCCATTCAGCGCGTCGCCCGACTTTCCATTGGCGTCGTCGATCTTGATCTTGGGCATATTCTCGGCGCTGATGTTTGCGCTCGCGTTCTTCATGGCGAACCGCAGAACGACAAAGCCAGCCGCATGAACAACCCTTAACAACAAAGGACGCAGAGGTTCACAGAGGAAGAGCAAAGACGTGATTCGTGGCTTGAGAAGAGAGCGTCTCTTAGTGGACTTCAGCTTGGCATCCAGCGCTATTACTCTGTGTTCTTTGTACCAGCTGTGGTTAAGTTGTTAGTGAACGCAAGTAGATTTCGACGAGATGCATGACTATTCCATCTTTCCGATCATCAATGCCACGCTGAACGGCACGGCGGCCGTCCTGATTGCCACCGGCATCGTTCTCATCAAGAGTGGGCGCGAGCGCGCCCATAAGGCCGTGATGATCACCGCGATCTGCGCGTCGACTCTTTTCCTGATCTCGTATCTCTACTACCACGCGCATATCGGCAGCTATCGCTTTCGGGGGCACGGCTGGTCGCGGCCCGTCTACTTCACCATCCTGACCACACACACGATACTTGCCGCGGTGATTGTGCCGCTCGTAATCATCACCGTCTCGCGCGCCTGGCGCGGACGCTTCGACCGACACCGTGCTATCGCCCGCTGGACGTACCCAATCTGGCTCTATGTTTCCGTAACCGGCGTCGTCATTTACCTCATGCTGTACCGCATTTTCATCACATAATCTCTCAGCGATCTGTCATCCTGGAGCGCAGCCTCATCGCGGGCGAAGGATTCTGGGCGAGCAACCGCGCCGACGAGCGCAGCCGACTCGTTTCAAGCGCGACACGGGCGCCCGTATTCCAGGTCTGCCGATTGCAGTACACTGTTCCGGCATGCGTCCACTCATTGTCGTCCTCCTCTTGACCCTTGCTGTGTCTGCCCAAAACTTCACCCAGGCTGACATCGACGCTGTCTACCCTGGCGTGGAAGCGCTTTACATAAACCTGCACGAGCATCCCGAGCTATCGCTGCATGAAACCAATACCGCGGTCACCCTCGCCGACGCTCTTCGCAAGCTCGGATTCGAAGTGACGACCGGCGTCGGCGGAACCGGCGTGGTCGGAATCCTGAAGAACGGTAATGGACCCACGGTCATGCTCCGCACTGAGCTCGATGCCCTTCCGGTGCACGAGGACACCGGTCTGCCCTACGCCAGCCACGTGGTCACGAAAGACGCCGCCGGCAACGATGTCCCTGTGATGCATGCCTGCGGCCACGACATTCACATGTCCAGTTGGGTCGGCACCGCCACGCTCATGAGCCGGAATCGCGATCGCTGGCATGGCACTCTAATGATGGTCGCCCAGCCCGCGGAAGAGATCGGCGCCGGTGCACCCGCCATGCTCAAAGACGGCCTCTTTACGCGATTTCCGAAGCCTAGTTACGTTTTCGCCATTCACGATGACAGCGGCATTCCTGCCGGGCAGCTTGGCTTTATCCCCGGCTATGCCCTATCGAATGCTGATTCGGTCGACGTCACCTTCTACGGCAAAGGGGGGCACGGAGCCATGCCGCAGACCACTGTCGATCCAATCGTCATGGCCGCCAAGTTCATCGTTTCCGTGCAGACGATCGTCTCGCGCGAACTCGCGCCCACCGATCCCGCGGTGATCACCGTCGGCTCCATTCACGGTGGCACCAAGCACAACATCATTCCAAACGAAGTGCACCTTCAGCTCACCGTGCGCTCGTACCGCGAGGAAGTCCGCAAGCACATCTTCGACTCACTCAAGCGCATTGCAGACGCCGAAGCCGCGGCTGCTGGCGCTCCGAAGCCTCCGCTGATCACCAGCAACGAAGGCGGACACGCCACCTACAACGATCCAGCACTCACAGAGCGAATCGCCGCTGCCGAGAAGCGCGTGTTGGGCGATGCAAACGTCTATCAGATTCCGCCCAAGATGGTCTCCGAAGACTTCTCCGAGTACGGAATCGCTGGCGTCCCCTCAAGCCAATTTTTTGTGGGCGCAGTCAATCCGGCAAAATACAAAGAGGCGATGGCGAGTGGCGAGACGCTTCCGTCATTGCATTCTTCCACTTTTGCTCCCGATCGCGAACCCACGCTGAAAACCGCAATGCTGGTTGAGACCACGGCTTTGCTGGATCTCTTCAACAATCCAGCAAAATAGGGTCGTCAGTTCGAGCGCAAGCGAGAACTTCCATCCTGAGCGGGGCGAATGACCCGTGTCGAAGGATCGCACTTGGCTCCGCGTGGCTGTTCTGGCTCACGCTCGAACTGAAACCCACGCTAGGAAATCGTAAATGTCACCTGAATCTGCGTCTCGACTTCCACAGGCTCACCGTTCAGCAAATAGGGCCGATACCGCCATTGCTGCACCGCATCCATGGCCGGTCTGATAAGCATAGGATGGCCGCTGATCACGTGCAGGTTCTGGATCGTCCCGTCTTTGCCAATAACCGCCTGTAACACAACTTTTCCCTGGACGTGGGCAGCAATTGCGATAGGCGGATACACCGGCTTCACCTGTCGAAGCAGAAGGCCTTGCGAGACACCGGTGGAAACCTGCACAGGCTTCTTCGGACGTTCCAAAACCGGACGAGCCGATGATGGATGCATGCTGTTAAACAGGCTGTCCATAAATCCGCCGCCCTCGGGTCCTGTCGAACCGGGAACCCCAGGACCAGGATGCCCATATGCTTCCATTGGCGGAGGCTCGTCGGGCGTCTGGACAATATCGTGCGGAATGGTTGCTGGCTGCAGCATAACCGTTTTTTCTACATCGGTCTGGGTAGGCGAGTGATGAGGAGTTGGCGTTTCTGCCACAGTTGGTGCAGCCGCGGGGGGCACGGTGAGATAGTCGGTCCAATGCATCAGCGGCAGCGCTTGCGTAAACAGCAGAGGAAGCGCTACCAGCACGCTGATGAAAAATGTCTGGATAAGGAAAGACACGAACGCGGTCCATCCTCGTCGCGGATTTCGCACACTGCTGGACGCAAACAGGCTGTCTTCAAACATACGCCCTCCTGAACTACTTTCCGCGAGCCACTGGCTCGCCAGTTCTGGTGGGAGCGGCCCACCGGATGGCGCATGCGCTACTGGAATAGACACCGCCGCAGAGGAAGGTTCCAAACTGCGAGCAAAAATATATTTCGGTGATTTTGGGAACGTTTTACTGTGATCTGTTGTCTAGAGATGGGTAATGGCAGATCAAGCCTGATCTGTTGATGTCCCTGCTGGAGCCGTCGTTCGCGGAATGCCCCGGGAACGGCGGCTTCGTTGTCTCATCGACCTGCCAGTGTCTCAGTCTTCAGTGTCACCTCTTCAGTCTGTCAGTCCTTCAGTTCCCAGCCTACGCGAGGAACTATCATACCGAGCGCAGCAAGGCATTCCTGTTCCCAAAGGAAGGAAACTGAAACACTGGTCGACTGTGGTAGTTACTTCGCTGCGGCGTGCTCGCCCAGAGCGTGCTCGATGTCGTGAGGCGTGAGATTCTCACCATCGTTCATACGCTTCAGGAGAGATTCGATGATGTCCTTGGCGGCGTCTTTGCCGTAGTTCTTGATGAAGCCGTCGTAGAAGTGCTCACCGGCCATCGCTTTATTGATTTCCCACTCTTTGTTGTTCTCGTTGAGCTCGGTGTAATACACGACGCGGTACTTGCCGGTATAAGTGGCGTCTCTATAAATCTCAAACATCACCTTGTCGGATTCCATCGCCATCCGTGTCACCCTCTTTATACAAGTATTTTAACAGGCAGTTACTTCCGGATGCCCCATTCGTCGCTTCACCAAGCGCCCGGATTTCATCGTTCCCATTATGAACTTCTCGATGCTGATTTCAGCCTCAGGCTCTGGATTCTGCGGAAGCCCGCAACTAGAGTCAGTCCTGATGGAGGACACATGGAGAGACGTGATTTTCTGAAGACCGGAACTGCCGCGCTCGCGGCACTCGCCCTTTCGCAGGACTTGGTTGCCGCACAGAAGTCGACCGGATCTCCAATTCCAAAGCGCCCTCTCGGCAAAACAGGAGAGGATCTTTCGATTTTTGGCTTCGGCGGCACCGCCGTGATGTCGATTGAGCAGGAAGAAGCTAACCGCCTGGTTGCGGAAGCGTACGAACTCGGCGTGAACTACTACGACGTCTCTCCGACATACGGCAATGCTGAAGACCGACTCGGGCCAGCGCTGCAACCGTATCGCAAGCGTTGCTTCCTGGCTTCAAAAACTGACTTTCGCAGCAAAGCAGAAACCGAAGTCGGGCTGGAAAAATCGCTGAAAACGCTGCGAACCGACCACTTCGATTTGTACCAGCATCACGCTGTCGACAAGATGAGTGAGCTGAATCAGATCTTTGGGCCGAATGGAGCCATGGAGGCTTTCATGGCTGCGAAGAAAGCTGGTAAAGTTCGATTTCTTGGCTTGAGTACGCACTCAGTGGAGGTGGCGACGGCTGCGATAGACCACGGCGGGTTGGATACGCTGATGTTTCCGATCAATTACGTGCTCGTCACCAAGTCGAACTTCGGACCGGCAGTCCTGGAGCATGCCCGGCAGAAGGGCGTGGGATTCATTGCGATTAAAGCGATGGCGCGCGGGAAGTATGCAGCAGGACTCGCGGATAACAAAAAGACTCCAAAGTGCTGGTACGAGCCCTGCACGCTGCCTGAAGAAGCCGCTCTGGCTTATCGGTGGACCCTCTCGCGGCCTGTAACGGCGGCGGTTCCTCCCGGCAATCCTGACTGGTTCCGGCTGGCCTTAAAGTTGGCGCAGGGATTTCAGCCGATCACGGATGGCGAGACTAAGAGGCTGCTGAGCTTTATGGAGGGAGCTGATCCGCTGTTTCCGCAGGAAGGTGCGTAGGCATGACGTTCCCTCAGCCAACAGAGGGCTGAGATGGGACACCGGAGCTGATGATTGGTTCATTCAATCGTCCCTACGGGACTTGTAGGGAATCCGTTTCTTGTACCCGGCGCTAAAGGCGCCGGGCTATTGCAACCATGTCCCTGACGGGACAGAGGCGTGCAGAAGCGGGACCACCAAGTTTCGACGTGAATTGCAGTCTACCGCTAGAATTCAAAGATGGTGGAAAAACCACATTCGAAATACCGGCACGTTTATGCCATAGTTAGGATTGACCTCCCCTTCAGTGAAAAAGAGCCGTCCAATAGCATCTCGGTAGTCAAAGTCCATCATTCAAAAGCGGCAGCGGATCAGGATTCTGCTCGCCTCAATGAACTTAACTCGCATCATGGATGCCAATATCACGTCTATACCACTCGACTGGCACCGCTATTACCGTAGGCTTAAAAGTGAGTCCCTCGGTCGACACCGAGGGTTCCAACACAAAGATCCTTCGCTCGCGATGAAGCTGCTCGCTCAATGATGACAGGCGCTTCAGGATCCAGCGCGTAGAGACATCTGTCCTCGCTGACGCGAGGACCTGACAGGCAGGGATTGCCTGTCCTACACAAACCATAATCCTCGCGATGCTCGGAAGGCGCAGCCGGGGGGCCTGCCCTGAGCGAAGTCGAAGGGTCGGCTGCGCCACGTGAGTCGTGAAGCGCGCGGGCCAGACGCCCACGCAACCAGCCGGCGAGACGCCGGCGCTACAAAAAGAAAATCGCTCCCGAATGCGAGAGCGATTTTTACCCAATTACCAGATTACTAAATTACCAATTGTCTTAGTCTCCGCTGAGTTCGACCAGTTCGTTCGCGGCGGGCTGGATCGCTACCAACTCGCTAGGAGCGGTCTCGTGCGTGCCGCAGCCGCCGCCTCGCTCGCTCGAACTTCCGGCCAACTTCAGTTCGTGACGCAGTTGCTCTTCGAACTTCTTCAGCTGTTCCTCGATACTGACTTCCTTGGTGCGATTGCGGACCATGTCTTCACGGTAGCGCTTTAGGAAGTAGCCGATCGTCTCGACACGAATCTTGATCGATCCGCTCGGCTTGTTTTCGTCGATATCTTTGAAGCAGAAGTACGGTGTGCCCGAGTGCTCGACGATTTCTTCGATCACGGTATAGATCGGAGCATCGTGTCCGCACTTGAAGCTCGACAGTTCGAGTGCCACGAGGTTCGGGTGGCGTGCGATGTATTTCGCCGCCCAGACCTTGCGCGTGGTGTTCTCGGAGTAGGAGTTTTTCCAGGCGTCGCTGACGTCCATGGGATGCTTGATCATGCCCATCTTCACTTCGTCACCGAAGAGCTTCCAGACAATCTCATCGTCGAGCGGCAGTGAGTCTTGCGAGAAGACCGGATAACCGAGCTTCTGGAATTCCTCGAGGATCTCGTGATTGATACCGGGATCGTTGTGATATGGACGACCCAAAAGCACGATCCCGAGCCGGTTTTCAGCTTCGAGTTTCTTCAGCACTTCACGCGCGGTGCCACGCATGATGACGTCGTCGAACTTCTTCATCGCCGCAAAGCCCTGCTCAACCGCGCGAAGGTTCTCTTCCTCGCTCAGGCCGAGGATGTCGTTCCAGTCGTCGAACATCTGGCGATGGGCGACCTTCACGTTGTCGAGACAGATCAACGTGTCGCGCCAGATCACACCCTTTTCTTCAAAGAGATTACCTTCCTTCGTGAACGCCGCCTTTACCGAGGCAGGCGTCGCCGTGACCGTCGGGCACGCACGATTCGACTGCGTGTGCTTCAGGAAAGTCGGCAGCGAATCGATCATTGGGAAGAAGATGATGTCGAGCTTCTTCTTCGGGTGAACCGCATAGAGCAGGTTGTGCACGTGCGGAATGCCGACCTTCGACGGGAAGCACGGATCGATGGCGCCGCGCTTCGCGCCTTCCTTATAAAGCTGCTCGCTGGTGTAGTCGGACCAGAAGATATTTTCGGCCTTCACCCCGAGCGACTCGAAATATGCGGTGAAGAAAGGCCCGCAGCTGTACATGTTCAGCGCTTTGGGCATGCCGATACGAAGCTCGGCGCGCTTCTTCATCTTCTCAACGCGTTCTTTCTGGCTCTTGGTGATTGCCAGCTTCGGCAGAGGATCAGCTACAACCGGCGGCTCGTAGCTCTTGAATGCGGACTTGGCAGCGATCTCGACGAGATTCGGGTTTTCCTTCTTGATAGCGTCGATGTTGCCTTTGATGACGCGCATCTCTTCCACGTTCTCGACAGTTCCCTTTTCGCAGGTCGCGATGATGAGTCGCTGCGCGCCTTGCGTGAGTGGAACTTTCGTCTTCACCGGAGGCTTGTAATTCGGATTCGGGCTCGCCGTCTTCACGTCAATGAAGGTACGCAGGCATTTGTTCTTGCAGAAGTAGCAGCGCGTGTCTTCGTTGCGGGTCGTGGTGTAGGTGATCGAGGCCACGCCATGCAAGCCGATAAACTCGGTCTCTTTGCCGTTCTCCCACAGGCGTACGGCTTCAAAGGCGCAACCGATGGCGCCAGCTTCACCGCAGTGCTGGTGGACAATGACGTCGGGTTTAATTTCCTTGCCCTTGAAACGCGACTCGATGAAGTCGACTTGCGATTTCACTGCTGCCAAATTGTGCTGCGTTCCACCCTGCAGAATGAATTTGCGCCCGATCGCCGATAGGTTCGGAATCTGCGAAACGTAGAGCCAGATGTTCTTTGGCAGAACATTGCAGAGGCCGGCCATGATCTCTTCCGGCTTCCATCCCTGACGCTGGAAGTCGACGATGTCCGACTGCATAAATACTGCGCAGCCGTAGCCGAACTGCGGAAATCCCTTGGCATTGAAAGCGATGTCGGCGAAGTCCTCGACCTTAAAGCCGAAGCTCTCGCACGTGCCTTGCAGGAAGTAGCCGTTACCAGCCGAACATTGCGTGTTCAGCTTGAAGTCTTTTACGCGGCCATCCTTCAGGATGATGATCTTGATGTCCTGGCCACCTACGTCGCAGATCACGTCTGCATCCGGATAGAAGTGCAAAGCGGCCTGGGTGTGCGCGACGGTTTCGACGAGCGCCACGTCAGCGCCAATCGCATCTTTCAGGATGTCCTTGGCATAGCCGGTCGTGCCCACGCCCATGATCTTCAGTTCGGCACCCTGATCGCTGACTTGCTTGGCGACCTTCGCCAGCACTTCCTGGGTATCCTCAATTGGATTGCCCTTCGAGAGCTGATAGGTCTTGCAGAGAATGTTGCGATCTTTGTCGACGAGCACCGCCTTGGTCGAGGTCGAGCCGCCATCGATGCCGATGAAGCCTTCCACTACCTGACCGGGCTGGAATGTCGTCGGTACAAACTTTTTCTTGGTGTACTTGGACTTGAACTCGGCGAGTTCCTCAGGACTCTTCGCTAGCGCCTGAGCGCCACCCTTCTTGGCTTTCTCCTGCGCACGGCCCTCAGTCATGTACCACTCGAGCTTGTCATAGCCAAGATAAACGCCAATTCCCTGGTCTTCCTGCTTGCCGAACTCCACGGCGCCGATGCACGCAAAATACTGCGCATTATCCGGAGTCTTAATCAGCGTCTCCGGATCAACACCTTCAGGCAGCGGATAGTTGCGCTCTTCCCAGATTTTCGGGATGTTGTGTTTCCAGCAGTCGCGCATGCCCTTGATGTAGCAGTTAGGGCCGCCGAGCAGGAGCACAACTGGACGCAGCGTGTTGCCGCGCGTCAGCACTGACAGATTCTGTTGCACGATCGACTCAAACAGCGAGGCCATCAATTCATTTGGCGGAACGCCCTGCTTTTGCAGGCCATTGATATCCGTCTCAGCGAACACACCGCACTTGCCGGCTACCGGGTGCAGCTTCTCGCCCTTGTAGCCCATGTTGCAGAGCTGATCGGAGGGAATGCGCAGCTTGGCGTTAATCTTGTCGATAACAGCCCCGGTGCCGCCCGCGCACTTGTCGTTCATCGAAGGCAGCTTCTTCTTTTTGCCCGTCTCGGGATCTTCCTTGAAGATGATGATCTTCGCGTCCTGACCGCCTAGTTCGATGACCGATCCGCACTCGGGATAGAGCTTCTCAACAGCCAGCGAGACTGCGTTTACTTCCTGAACGAACTTAGCGCCGATGTGCTTGGAAATTCCGGAACCGCCCGAACCGGTGATGAAGACGCGGTAGTTCTCGTCCGGAACATTGGGCAGATCGGTCTTGATCTGCTTCAGCATCTCAAGCAGCTTCTCTGGCTGTTTAGTCTCGTGGCGCTGGTAGTCCTGCCAGAGAATCTCGTCTGTGGCGTTATCGACGACAACAATCTTCACAGTCGTCGAACCCACATCCACGCCCATCCAGAGCATGTCGTATTTCTTATCTGCGATTGCTTTGTCAGTAAGTCCGGACATTTCGCTCCCTAGAAAAACCTTCAACCACTAAGGTCACCAAGGTTCACAAAGTGGCTCTCTGTTCCCTTTGTGAGTCTTGGTGTCCTCTGTGATCGGTTTTTAGTGCGTCTCTTGGTGGTACGGCACTTGCACGCCCATCTTTTCCGCCACGTGGATCGCGTAATTCGCGGCGGTTCCCACGACGCCCTTGTACTTGGGCACGTGGTAGAGCGCGGTCGACATTTCGGGATGCTGCTCGACATAAGCCTTCAGATCTTCCAAAGGCGTGCCGATCTTCTCCATCACGTCCTTGAACTCCAGCTTAGCCTTGGCCTTCGCCTCGCCCAGTGCCATCTGCACGCGGCTATGCGCGTTGATTTCGCCTTCGCCGGACGTTTCGATCGGCAGGAAAATCATGTCCTTATAGTGCGCCACCACGGCTGACTGCGCGCCGTCCGACTGCGTGGAAGGCATGCAGCCGAAGGGTTTCAGCGACAGCACCATGTGCGCCATCTCTTTGTTGGTGTAGTAGATGTTCTTCGCAACTTCCAGGTGACCCTCGCCACCGCCCGCCCGCGAGTTGTAGTAAGGATGTCCGAGCCGCTGCAGCTCGTACTGGTTAACCAGCTTGTGGGCAGTGCCGCCTAGAGCATCAACAATGCGGTGATATTCGCGGGCGAAGATAACTTCCGCAGCCTTCAATTTCAGCAGCTTATTGCGGTAGTTCCACTCGATCTTGGCCTGCTTATCGATACGCCACTTCGGCGGCATCACCGCGCCTTCTTCTAGTCCCCTCTCGTCGCGAATCTTCTGGACCACCTGGTGGATCATGTACATAATCCAGGTGCCAATGGGCTCCACGATGATCTGTGCGCCTTCGCGCTGCAGGAACCCGAACATGTTGAAGTTGCCGTCACCTTCGGTGGTCTGCGCCCAGAATTCACCGGTGATCTTCACGATCGGCTTCACACGGAAGTGATCGACCTTCACGGTGTTGAAGCGGTCTCGAACGTGGTTGAGAGCGACCATGTAGTCGTCTGACAGCAGCTGATTCAGGAACTTGCCGAGGTACTCGACCGTTCCCTTCATTGGGATCTTGCTGGCCGACTTGCCGAGCTTCTGCTCGATCGACCATGGCGATTTCTTCTTCAGCACCTCGTGCATGTAATCGACAGCTTCATCCAGAATCGCATCCGTTTCGCCGGCATTAACTTCGAAAGGCCGCACCTGATAGCTGACCTCGTTGATGATGTCGCCCATGTTTAACGAATTCAGCAGGTTCAGGAAGAAGTCGAGGTTCATTTCCAGCCCGGCTTCGGCGTCGGACTGATCCAAGCCGCCCGATTGCTGGAAAAGCATCACGCGGAAGCCGTCATAGCCGGCGTTGCGAAGAGCTAACCGGTACTCAGCTTCGTACATGCCGAATCGGCAGGGACCGCATGCGCCAGCCGTCAGGAAGATGTAGTTGTTAATCAGGTCTTCCCGCTTGATGCCCGACTCTTCCAGCTTTTGCAGATACTGGACCAGGTTGCCGACGGTGAAATAAGTCGGATTACATTGGCCGTTGTTGCCGTATTCCTTGCCTAACTGGAACGCGGCGACGTTCGGTGTTGGAACCACCTCCACCTTGTACCCCAACCCTTCCAGCGCGCCGTGGACCAGCTTCTCGTGCTTCCAGGTCAGTCCTCCGAACAGGAGAGTGGTTTTGTGGCGCTGATCAGCGGTAAATGCGCGCTCAATCGGCTTGTGGAAGTGATGAAGTTCTTTACGATGAATACCGGCTTCTTTCTCCAGCCGGGTCCGTTCTTCCGCAACACGCTGGCGAATCATGTCTTCCAGCGAGGAGATTTGCACCAGTCCGCCATTGGTAGCCGGATGAGTGGAAGTGCTCATTGCTTCACCTTTCCTTCAGGACTGCCGATGATAGGGATATCCCGTGCTGCCATCCTCTTATAACCACGGCAACGATACGCATTGTTGACCTATTTGTCCAATTAAAGGACTTGAATGTAGTGAACGGCGCAATTTTGCGGTCTAATGGGGCTCAAAAGCGGTTGGGCGATGTTCAAATTTGTTGATAATTCAGATACTTAGCAGGAAGCTTTCGGCTTTCGGCTATTAGTTCTCGGCGACGCGAGTTGCTACCGATTGGCATTTAGCCGTTTGGATTCGTCGACCGGCGGAGTCCTGCAAATTCGCCTAACCGAATTGCTGGCTAGTCGCTATCGTAATTGCCAGGCGCTTTTTCGCCGCATAGCCGAAAACCGGCAGCCACTTGCTCAGAAATACTTCCAGAAAAAGTAGGTCGTCATCGTACAACCGACAAAGATCACGAACGCCCGCACATATTTCGGATCAACCTTCTGCGAATAATGTGCGGCCCAATAGCCGCCGATCACCGAACCAACCAGCATGAGCATGGCCTGCGGCCACCACACGATCCGAGCCACTATGAATGTAATCAGAGCCACTCCATTGACGGCAGTCGCGAAAATACTGGTGAGGGCGTTCATGCGATGGATGTGCTCGTAGCCCATGATGGTCAGGATCGCCAGCATCAGGATCCCCATCCCCGCCCCAAAGAAGCCACCATAGGTGGACACCATCAACTGCAGAAGCAGCGCCAGCGGACGGCTCATGTGGTGCCCTTCCTCGCCGCGGATGGCGCGGATTATCTTGCGCCCGAAGGTGAAGATGACGGTGGCCCCGAGCATAAGCCATGGAATCATCTTGGAGAACGTGTGTTGGGGCGTATGAAGTAGGAGCTGCGCACCAGTGAAACCTCCGATAAAGCTGACCACGATAAATTCGGCAAGCAACTTCGTTTCGACCCCGCGATACTGCTGCCGGAATCCGAAAATACTGGCTACGGCTCCGGGCCACAGTGCGACGGTGTTGGTCGCGTTCGCGGGGATCGGCGGGACACCGGTAAAGATCAGAGACGGGAAGGTCAGGAAGCTACCGCCTCCGGCGACAGCGTTCAAGCCGCCAGCCACCATAGCGGCAGCAAACAGAAGAAATGGGTGAGTCCAGTGCATGCGCCGGGTAGAAGAATAAATGACAAACCGGATTCGGCACGGATATACCGCACTCTCGCCCCTCGGGACACCTTCGCTACTGCTCGATGCTTGTGAACTCGCAAGAGTCCTCGATTTGAGCAACGTGCCTCGGTTCGCATGCTGACGATTGCAAACCGAGCCTTACGAGCTTTGCGCTCCCCCTCGAACCCGTGTTCATCTTCGCCTTATCGACTTCAAACCGCACATCGCAGCATTAAAACCGCACATTCCATGGACGCCCCCTCCGGGCGGAGTCGATGCCGAGCAGAGGAAAATGTCGGGTGCAGAGGTCGCGTAATGCCGGAAAGTCGGGCGAGCAAGGAACTGCCACAAATCCGCGGCACCTCCGTTAATGTCACCCCCCACGAGATTTCTATCCATTGATTCCAGCCCTGCTGGAGAGAGCACGTGCCTTGCAAGAACACAATCGCGGAAGCCAGGGGCAAATCGCTCTATCTGGGCTTCCAGCCGCGGCAGCATGTCGAACGTGGAGCCATTTGGCACGTGACAGTAGGCCCACGCAGTATG
>Ga0070738_10001619_pt1 | contig 42911 bp, 22 predicted proteins | sample Coa_R2_2_FD_66446 | JGI IMG/M metagenome (GOLD analysis project Ga0070738, IMG submission 66446) | Surface soil microbial communities from Centralia Pennsylvania, which are recovering from an underground coalmine fire - Coalmine... | ecosystem: Environmental > Terrestrial > Soil > Unclassified ...
TTCGGGGAGGCGAAGACGGCAATTATGGTGTGGTGTGTTCATACGATTGCTTTAGCGCCTTCCAGATGGAACGTCGAGCCGTAGGGACAAAAAATTCACACGCTCTCTGTTTGGGAACGCCGTCCGCGAAACTCTGTTTCGCGTCTGCCACGCCAGCGTAGGATACTTCTCGCGAAACAGAGTTTCGCGAAGAGGGTTCCCAAACAGAGTTTGGGAACCAGGAAAGAAACAGAGTTTGGGAACCAGGAAGCCTCACTATGGGGCGCAGCGCTCAGTGCCTTCGATGCCCAAGAGCAACCGCACTCGCAACGGCACCAACGGCGCGTGTCCTTTACCGTCGTGGTCGTGCTGCCAGGTGTCCACCCAATCCTCCCAGCGGATCGGCGTCGCGGAATAGAGCCAAGCTTCCTTTTGGGCATCATCTTCCAAATCGTAGACGGTTTCGCCAGACCGCCCCGGCAGCGGCCAAACGACCAGGCTTTTCTCCGTCAGATCGTAGACGGCTCCCGGTGGCAATCGCGATGCAATCTGTTCGCGAACCGCATCGACGCCGGCCTGCTTGTAGAAGCCGCCCAGGGCGTCGCGGAAGGCCATCCCTTGTTCCGAACCGAGATGTGTCAGCCAGGCCTTTGGACACGCGGCCGGACAGCTTAAGCCCGCGAGCAGCCAGCCGCCGTGTGCCTCGAAATCGACATGAACACTCGAAGCGGCATCGCACAGCTCGATGCGGATGCGGTTGGTGGCAATGCGGATTTCGCCGACGCGCAAACGCACGGCATCGCCCCAGCTTTTGCTGCCGGCCAGGATGGCGAACAGATTGCGCTCGACGAAGTGGCGCAAACGCTCGCGGAGATGATGCAACGCTTCGTATTGCTTGCGCGGCGATCGGCCGCGGCCATGACGCAGCCGAGCGTACAACTTCGGCAGCGTGCCGGAGTGGAAGCCAGGCCGCATCAGGCGCAGCACTGTTTCGCCGTGATGACCGACGATCTCCGGACGCAAGGTCGGCGATTGATTGGCGCGATACAGACGCCAGTTTTCCTTGAACTCCCAGACCAGAAAGCCGGCAAAGCCGGGCAGGAGACCGAGTGCCGCCAGGGCCACGGAGTTGCCCAGTGCCTTGCCTAGCACCGGCTCGAGCTGCGCGCGGAACATGTGGAGCAATACCGGATCGATTGGCAGGAGTAGCTTGGCCGCCACCGTCACGGTAGGAAAATGCTTGATGGGATTGAACGTCGGCTCGACGAAGAGATTGAAAATCACACGAAAAATGTAAGTAACGCCGAACCAAATCAGGCCGAGCACTGGTTTGGCAACGAGTGACAATTGACTGTCACCGGGGCGAAAGCGCAGCCATTCATCCACCGTGTAGATCAGGCGTTCCACTTCTTCCTGCAAGCGGCGATAGAGGTAAATCACCCAGCGCACCAGGCCAGGTACGAGGTCGGCGTGAATGAGCTGCCAGGTACGCATCAAATTGTCGGCCGCCGTCTCCTCGAGGTACGTGCCCCATCGAGAATTCAACACCAACACGCCGGCCACGAAGAATGCCGCTCCCACGGCGAGCGAAACAGAGTTATTCCCTCCGAAATAGTTGGCTCCCAGAGCGCCGAGAGCGGCCCACGGCAGCGGTTTGAAGACGAATTGATAGAAGAACAGCCACGGTTCGCTTTGCAGGATGCGCACGACCCAGGGCAAGCGCAGAAACCAAGCGGGCAAGTCGTGGAAGCAACAGCGCAGCCCATGCCAGATTTTCACGCTCGCCCACAAGAGAGCGCGGCGGAACGGGCCAATGTGGAACAGGGCCAGGAAAAATAAGCCAAGTAGCGTGAAAGCATAGGGATTGATGTGCTTGGCCGCCTCCCGAGCCGCCTCGCTTCCTTCCTTCGGCCCCCCGGGGAGGTGTTCCACGATTTCATCCCAGACCTTGAGCAGGGCCAGAGAGCAACCGAACGGCAGGGCCAGATAAAGGGTAAAGAGCCGGCCGATATGGGTGCCGAAGGCGGCGGCACTGAAACGCTGGAGCCAACGCAGGTAAATCTCGCCGCGGCGATAAACGCCGTCCAGGTCGGTAGCGAGCTGGCGATTGGCTCGGATGAGCTGATCGCCGAGGAAGAAGGTACGAAATCCTACGGCAATCTTTGCCAGTCCGTAGCGCAAAGGCGAGCGGGGTTGCGTTAGCGCCCCGAGCGTCCCTGCAGTCTCTCGGGGCGCTAACGCAACCCCGCTCGCCTCTATTCCCGTCAGATCCGGCAGTTTGAGTCGATTCCGTGCGATAGCGTCGCGCAGATCGCTCATGCCGAGAAAGCCGTGTTCGACGACGAGGTCAATCAGTTCCTCAACCACCTTGTCGCGCGCCGTCTCCTCGGCGATGTTGCGCGGAGTCAGACCGACCTTGTTTAGTGCATCGCGCAAAACCGGCCGCAATCGTTCGCGCAGGTGATGCTCGGCGTGATGCGTGGACTCGATCAACAGCTCGATAAGACGGCGTCGGATCGGCTCGTCGATGCGGATGGCAGTGAGCCGGTGCAGGGCGCTCCGCAGGTGTTTGACCACTCGGACCGAATCGTGGAAGGGCAGCAAGCGTTTGATCGGCCGGCGGCCCCAGGAGACGAACCATTCGATCAAATCGACGGCGTAGACCGGCCGCTCACGATCAATGCACGCCTTCTGCAGATCGTACAGCAGGCGGCTTTCGCTGGGCCAAATACCGCGCGACGCCGGCTCCAAGAGCGCGAACAGGGCCTGCCGCCAGTCGGCGGCAACGTCGTTGGGATAGTCGATCGCTTTTTGCAAGCGCCGGCTGAATTGCTCCATCTCACGTTGGGCAGCAGCGCGGGTGGGATTGGCCTGACCGGATGGAGCGAGAGTCACGGCTCGCATGCGGAAGATCGCGGCGCGGACCATGTTGCCGCGGCGGCTGGCCTTCTCGGCGCGCTCCAGCAAGCGGCGATAGGCGCGGGGAGCATCGCCAACATCACCCATCCCCAGCGCGAGTAAGGGAGTGGCTTCGGACTCGTCGCCGGCGCTCCGGGCTAATGTCTCCTTTTCGTCCGCGAGCGAAGGAATGGATGGGGGAGCGGGATTGGGAGTGCCTTCCAGGCGCGTCGCTGCGAACAGGCCGGCCGCGTCCACGTCCTGGGCCAACACGGAGTCGATCGTGTCCAAACAGGAACACGCCGGGAAGTACAAAGGCAGCATGTTCGGCGCGAAATAGCGCAGCTCCAGGTAAACCGCGGCGAATTCTTCATAGGCCGCCGCCGCATCGCCGGGCGGCAGCAGATACGACTCCTGCCGCAGTACCGCGGTCGCCTCGTCGAATTCGGTCAGGCCAATGCGCTGGATGCGCGAACGTAATTTGTCTTGAGTCCCGTTGCTTGCGCTCCGGGCTTGTTGGAATGCCACGTGAATCCGAGCGTGGAACAGTAGACGCCAATATTTCAACAGCGTCGTCGCACGGTCGCGCTCGGCCAGGCGCTGTCGATCCGGACGCGGAAAGAGCAACGGTATCGGCGGCAACTCGCGGCCGGGTTCGAGTTCCAGCTCGTCGGCGCCGGCGATACGTAGCAAGCGCTCGCGCGCCACGACGTAGCTTTTGCGATGCGGCACTTGCAGCCCCGGCCCCGCAAGCCCGCGATCCATTTTGATGACACGGCGGAGGATGCGCGAGGGAACCAACAAAGCACCCGGCTCCGTCTGCGCCAGCAATCGCTGCAACTCGGCAACTGTTAGGACAGGGGTGGGCGTTACGTTCATGAAGCGAAACCTTTCCATGCAAACACGGCTAAGCCGTCATGGTAACGGCTGCTCGACCCAATCGCCACAGATTCTTTCTCCCTACAATAATTCGGGTGCGTGCGCGGATTCTTCTCGTTCCCGCGCTCCGCGTCGCGTCTGGGTCTTGCGCGGGACGGGCCGCAGAGCGGCCAGACGTGCGTTCCCACGCAGGAGCGTGGGAACGAGAGCCGGCGCGGGACACACTGATCTTTTCGTTCCCATGCTCTGCGTGGGAACGCCGGTTGGCGACGCTCTACGTCGTATCCGGCGAATGCTTCGTTGAGGGCTGCTCATGACTGTGGATGAAATGCGACGGCTCCTGGAAGAGGTTTACGCGGGACAGCTGAGTGTGGAGACGGCGCTAAGGCGCCTGCACGAACCGCCCGTGGCGGATCTGGGGTTCGCCCAGGTCGATCTGCACCGCCGCCAACGTTGCGGCTTCCCGGAAGTGATCTTCTGCGAGGGGAAAACTCCGCAATGGGTCGAGGGCGTCGTCCGCCAGCTGGTCGAGGCGAATCAGGACTGCCTGGCCACGCGCGTCAATGCCGAGCAGGCGGCCCATCTCGCGTCCCTCTTTCCGCAGGCCGAACAGGACCGCATCGCCCGCACATTTTGGCTGCCGGTGCCGTCCGCGATGCCGCACGAGACGCAGGGACGGGTCGTGATTCTTACCGCCGGCACCAGCGATTTGCCGGTGGCGCAGGAAGCTGCCGTCACCGCTCGCGCCATCGGCTGCGAAGTGAAACTGCTGGCCGATGTCGGCGTGGCTGGGATCCATCGTTTACTGCGCCATCGCGAGCAGTTCGCCGGAGCCGATGCCATCGTCGTCGTGGCCGGTATGGACGGCGCTCTGCCCAGCGTCGTCGGCGGGCTGGTCGATTGCCCGGTGATTGCCGTGCCGACGAGCATCGGCTATGGTGCCGCCTTCGGGGGATTGGCTGCGCTCTTGACCATGCTGAATGCGTGTTCTGCCAACGTCGTCGCGGTCAACATCGACAGCGGCTTCAAAGGCGGCTACGTCGCCGCCCTCATCGCTCGTCGGGCCGCTCGCTCCGCGTGATCTTTGCCCAAATTGAGGCGACGGCGCGATAATTCTCATGCGGCAAATAAAACGAACTTCCAGCCCGCAGTGCGAGCAAGGGACCATTTCCAGTTTCGCGCCAGGGCGGAAGCCGCGATTTTGCTCACGTGCTGCCTAAAAACGTAGCAAAGTGCAGAAGAAACTTTTCACGCTCTCATACGAATTTGGTGACGGAGAATTGCGTTGCAAAAACGGAGCGCTTTCGTAACGCATCGCCGCAACCTCCATCTCTTCAATGGCTTACAGATTCCGAAGGCGAACCGAAGAGGCTCGGCTAAAAGAACGGCCTGGCGAACGGCGCTGTCAATAAATTCTTGGCATCGCAATTGCAGAATTTGCCCTTGGTATGAAAAGAAGGTAAACTCGGCTAGAGCAAAAAATGATTTTTTGGTAAAAAAAATGCAAGAAGGCCGAGTCCCACCGTTACAAACGGACCTTCGAAGGAGGAAATTGAGCGAGTAAGGATTCTCGCCGGCTCGATGCGAAAGGATTCCTGAGCTACGGTTGAACAGAGAATGAGGCTGCTCCGATTGGCCCGCCCATGCGGGTTCCTTTCCAGGGTGCATCCTCAGCGCACGATCCGCAGTTTCCGTCCTTCGCCCAACATCTGACCCCCGCGAACGCTCTCGCGAATCGAGGTCTGCCGGCGCGTCCCCGCGCCGCCGCGCGGACGGTCCGCGCCGATGTAACAGGAGAGTTAGGCATGTTCCCGCTGAATTGCGCTCTGGCTGTGGCCCTGTTGACAACCCCTCCCGGCAAGACTGAATCGGGAGTCGCCGGTGAGGAGTTTGCAACGGTTCGGACGACCTTGCAAAAGGTCGCCATTTCCTGGGAAATCCTCGACTCACGGGAGGTCCGCTACGTGCTCACTAGGCCGGAGGATTTCGCCGCCGACTTGAAGCTGTTGCGTCGGCGCTATCAGGAACTGAGCGATGCTCCGCCTCTGTGCGATTGCATTCGTTTCCCCGACCGTGGTCTGGTCAACGAATTGCTGTCCTTCAACCGCACTTATCGCCAACATCTGGACAGCCGCCAGGCACTCGATCCGACGGGACGATGGGAACTGCACGAAGCGCTGCAAGAAGCGGATCGGCTTTATCAGATTTGGGATACGGTGCGCGATGCACGCTGCGATTACTATTACGTGACGGTGCGGCGTCAGGCGCTCAAGAAGCTGCGCGAGGCGATCGGCGCTCAGGCATACTATGCGGGCACCTTGCCGCCGCATGTGCCCGTCTGGCGGTTCGCGCGGATTGACTGAACAAAAAAACTAACCACAGAGTCACAGAGAACACAGAGAAAAACACAGACAGAAAAATTAACAAAGAGTGCCGCTATACTCTACTTTGATTTCTTTGTCTTTTTCTGTGTTTTTCTCTGTGTTCTCTGTGACTCTGTGGTTAGCTCTTCATAAATCAACCTGCACTTCATCGCCGACGACCTGGACCTTGTAGCAGGCGACATCGCTGCGGGCCGGCGGCGACAAATGCGCACCACTCGTCACATCGAAAACCGCGGCGTGCCAGGGGCATACGACCTCGTGTCCTTCCAGTTCACCTTCCGCCAACGAAGCGCCGCGGTGCGGACACGTATCATCAATCGCGTAAAAACTGCCATTCACGTTGAACACGGCCAGTGTCTTGTTGCCGACCTTGGCTTGTTTGGCCTTGCCGGGAGGCACCTCCGAAACCGTAGCTACTTTCACAAACGCCATTACTACTTCTCCTGAACGTGGGATAATACCCTCATTGTATCGCTATCTGCTCGGCGTGCGCGCGAACCCTTTCCACGGCCCGCACCACTTGCATCAAGTCCTCGTCGCTGCCGAGCAGAACAGGATGATGCAGGACCAGCGTTCCCTGATGGGCGCGCTCGGCTTGCGTCAAGGGACCGGAGCCGCGCCAACGGTTGGGCGAGCGCTCGACGTGCAACGCGCGAAAACCCTCATCCACGGCGATCCCCTCCACGCGCAGGGCGGAAACGAACCGCGCTCGACTCAAACCAAATGCCAAGGCATCGAACTGCCAACCAACTTTGTAGTAGCTCGGCTCGCTATCCTCCAAAGGACGATTTCGGAACGGCGCCAGTCCCGGTACATCGCGCAGATGATCCGCCAGGAAACGCACTGCGCGAAGGCGCACCTTGTTTCGCTCAGCCAGCCGGTCGAGCTGCGGCAGCAGCACGGCTGCCTGAAGCTCCGAAAGAGGGCAGATGTGGTTGCCGCGCTGGAGCCAGAGACGCGCTCGTTGAGCCACGGCGGCATGGCGCGTCAAAAGAGCGCCGCCACGGCCGGCCGTCAGCAATTTCGATCCGCCGAAACTGAGAATGCCCACATCACCCCACGATCCCGCTGGGCGCCCTTGCACGAGCGCCCCCGGTGCCTGGGCCGCATCCTCGATCACCGCGATGCCCTTTCGTCCGGCGAGTTCCATGACGTCGCGCATGGGTACCAGACCGCCGTGCAAATGCGACACGACGACGGCGCGCGTCGCGGTCCCGAACGCCGCGGCCAAATTCTCCGGGGCGAGGTTCCAGTTCTCGGCATCGATATCGACAAGGACGGGGCGAGCGCCGACGGCGTGGACGCTGAGGAAGTTGCCCCCGTAATCGTAAGCGGCCATCACCACTTCGTCGCCGCTGCCGACCTTGAGCGCCCGCAGCGCCAGCTCGACAGCGAACGTCCCGCTGCCGCAGGTGAGAACGTGATCGACGCGGTGCATGTCCGCGAGCCGGCGCTCCAGCCGATCCACATGACCGCCCTGATAGCGTCCCCAGGAACCATCGCTGTAGGCCGACTGCATGGCTTGGCGAACAGCTTGATCGGCGATCGGCCAATCCGGCGGACCCTGCGGCCGGATTGCCTGGCCGCCCAGGATCGCGGGTAAGGCATCGTTCGCGGTCATGACGCCATCCCCGACGGTGGCATGGGTTTCTCCTCAAATTGATAATATCGCTCCGATCATTATATCGCCCAGGAAGAAGCGGCATAAATTTGCCAAGCGGCAGAGTCCGCCCTTGACGATCGGCTAACGGGATCGTAACAATACATTGTGGGCTGAGAGACTGCACGCGCTCTCTTCTCACAACGACCTTTTCTTTCTGTAGCCTCGCGGGGGTCCGAGAGCCTCCGCGAGGTTTTTTCATGCACCCACGCGAATCGATGGGGATGCCATTGTTCAACTTACAGGGTCATCGCGGCGCCCGTGCCCTTCATCCGGAAAACACGCTGCCGTCGTTCGAGGCGGCCCTCGACGCCGGCGTCAGCAGCATCGAAACCGACGTGCATTTGACGCGCGACGGCGTCGCCGTCCTCTGTCATGATCCGCTGATCTGCGATCCGCCCTGTACGCTATTTCGGCTGGGAGCCGCCTTGCCGGCGACGCCGCTGTTGGTGAGTCAATTGACCCTGGCGGAGCTGCGCGGCTACCGGGCCGACGGCAACCCCGATCCGCGCCGCTTCGCCGATCAGGTCGCCCTCGTCACGCCGCTGGCCGCTCTTTTCGCGGAGCAGCTGGGTGTGGAGCCGTATGGCATTCCGACTCTGGAAGAGCTGCTCCAATTCACGGCCGCTTACGCGGGAGAGCTGGGTGTGCGGGCCGGCAAATCGGACATACAGCGGCAGCAGGCGCGGAAAGTGATCTTCGATCTCGAGCTGAAGCGCGTGCCCTTTCATCCCGAGTCGATCAACGATCGCTTCGACGGCACGAAGCCTGGCTTGCTCGAAGAGCGCATCGTGGAGGCGGTGCGGCGAGCGGGCATGGCGAAACGGACGACGGTACGGAGTTTCGATCATCGCTGCATTCGCTTGCTGCGACGCATTGAGCCAGACTTGACGGGGGCCGTCCTCATGGCGGAAACCGCGCCCTTGTCGCCGGCGGAGCTGGTCGAACGGGCCGATGCACAAGTGTACTGTCCCGCGTATCTGTTTCTGGACGAAACGATTGTACGGCAAGTGCGGGCAGCCGGGGCGCGCGTGCTGCCGTGGACGGTCAACCAGCCGGAGCATTGGCAGCGGCTGCTCGAATGGGGCGTGGATGGCATTACCACGGATTTCCCCAATCGCCTGGCGCGGTATCTCACGGAGCGCGGCGTCACTTTTTAGAATGCCGAACCAAATGAACCGCCAAGACGCCAAGAACGCCAAGGAAGAAAGAGAGAAAAAGAGAAGGATTAAGATGAAGATTAAGATTAGGAAGAGGATTAGGAGCAAGAGTAAGATTAAGAGTAAGACTGGCTCTCTAGAGGCCGCGAACCGGATCTCTTTCTCTTTCTCTTGCTCTTGATCTTCTTCCTAATCTTAATCTTCATCTTGCTCTTTCTCTCTCCTTCTTTTCTTGGCGTCTTGGCGGTTCAACTTGATAGTGCCTCTTAAGACGGCCCTGCGCCGATGAAAACGCGAAAAGGACCGTCTTGACACGTCTTCTCCCCAGGGCTAACATCCGGCCCCAATCGGCTCAACGCCCAGAAGGAGAAGATGGCATGATTGGTGCGCGGCTGCGTCTCGGTGCGAGTGTGTTGGTTGTAACGCTGGCGGCTTCGTCCCTGTGGGCTGGCCACCGAGAAGTCAAAACCGTGGAGTCTGCCGCCAATGTGGTCCAGGGCCTCTCCGTGATCCCGTGGGGGCTGCTTCACAATGCCGCCGGCGTGGCGATCATCCCGCACGCGCTCAAAGCCGCCCTGGTGGTCGATGGGGAGTTTGGCCGCGGCGTGATCCTCATCCATGAACCGGACGGTCGCTGGAGCAATCCGATATTCATCACGCTCCACGGAGGCGGGATCGGCGGGCAGGCGGGCATCGAATCCACCGATCTCGTTCTGGTGTTCCGGACAAGGAAAGCCCTCGATCGAGCTTTGCAGGGCAAGTGTAGTTTGGGACAAGAAGTCTCCATCGCTGCCGGCCCGATTGGCCGGGAGGCGGAGCTGGCCACGGAAGGACCGTTTCTCAAGGCGGAGATTTTTTCCTACTCCCGAAGTCGCGGTTTATTCACAGGTGTATCCCTGGAAAGGACCAGGCTGCATATCGATGCCCATAGCAACCGTGCGTTTTACGGACTCCGCGCGGGCGATGCGAGGGAGGTGTTGGCTCGCCGCGGCAATCCGATCGCCGCGGCGGAGATGCTAAAAGCTCGGCTGATCGGTCTGAAGGGACCGCCAAATGTGCAACCCGTTCCGGTTCGGCCGCTGCCCTGGTATCCCATCCCCTGATGACAGGCGGGGGCTGCGTGAATAATTTTCTCTCGTTCCCACGTCCGCGTGGGAATGCACGTCCGGCCGCTCTGCGGCCCGTCTTCGTAGGGCACGCTACCAGCGTGCTGATGGGAACGCACGCCTGGACGCTCTGCGTCCCGCCCTATACAGGGTCAAGACGCGACGCGGAGCGTCGCCATCCTGCGTTCCCACGCGGAGAGCGTGGGAACGAGACTCAAAAAAATAGCCTGCCGGAATCCACGCGGGCACCCACAGAGCGCCGTCAGCCACTTTTTTCCTGCTCCGCCCGCGACTCTTCTTGCAGTCGGTGCAGTACGCTTTTCAAAGCCACGATGACGCGGCTACGCGCCTCGCCATCCTCAGGAATCTGTCGCAGTTTTTCTAAAGCGATCTCGACGTGCTTCAACGAATCCTCCTGGAGTCCGTTCGAGGCGGGGGCAGACTCCGTTGCCACTACGACCGGCTTACGGCTGATCTGTTTTCCTCCCAGTCGCTGGATGACGAAGAAGAACACCGGCGTCAGAAAAATCCCAAAGAGGGTCACGCCGAGCATGCCGGCGAACACGGCGATGCCTAGCGAGCGGCGCATCTCGGCGCCGGCGCCCTCAGCGACGACTAACGGCACGACGCCGAGAATAAACGCGAACGAGGTCATGATGATGGGCCGAAGCCGCAGCCGGCACGCCTCCACCGTCGCCTCCCACGCCGGAACGCCCGCTTCTTGCCGTTGTTTGGCAAATTCGACAATAAGGATCGCATTTTTGCTCGCCAATCCCACCAGCACGACAAAGCCGATTTGCGTGAAAATAGTCACTTCCATGCGGGCGATCTGCACGCCTAGCAGAGAGCAGAATAAACACATGGGCACAACCAGAATAACGGCCAACGGCAACTTCCAGCTCTCATACTGGGCAGCCAGTACCAGGAAAACGAACACCACCGCCAGCGCGAAGAAAAACATGGCCACGTCGCCCGCCTGCAATTGCAAATAGGCCAACTCCGTCCACTCCGGAACCATCGAACGCGGCAATACCTCATCGGCGAGCTGCTGCATGCGAGCGACCGCCTGGCCCGAGCTGACGCCGTCGGCGGCGTCGCCGGTGATGGCGATGGATGAGTACATGTTGTAACGCATCACCATGACCGGCCCGCTCGTGTCCCGCACATCCAGCACGGTGCCAAGGCGAATCATTTGCCCTTGATTATTGCGTACCTGGAGCTGGCGAATGGCGGAGACATCGTTGCGGAAGCCGGGAGCGGCCTGGATGTTAACCTGCCAGGTCCGGCCGAACTCGTTGAAATTGTTGACGTAGAAAGAACCAAAATAGACCTGCAACGTGTTGAATACTTCGCTGACCTGCACGCCCAGGGCCATGCACTTGGTGCGGTCAATATCGAGGTATACGGAGGGGGTATTCGTCCCCGCGCTGTTGAACAACCCCTGCACTTCCGGCGTATCCGCGCCGCGGGCAACGAGGTTAGTCCCGGCTTCCCGAAGTTGCTCAAGGCCGAGGTTGCCGCGGTCTTCGATAATCAGCTTGAACCCGCCCGTGTTGCCCAGGCCGTCAATCGGCGGCGCGCCGAAGATGGACACGTTCGCGGCGCGGACCTCGTGGCAACGCTCTTGCAGGGCCGCCGTGATGGCGTCAGCGCTCAGGTCATGGCCGCGCCGCTGATCGAACGGCTTGAGCAAGACATAGAGCGAACCGAGGTTGGGCGCGTTGGCGCCGAGAATGAACGATTGGCCGGAGACACCGACCGTGTGATCCACGCCGGGGGTTTCGCGGACCAATGCGTCGATGCGGGACATGATTCGTTGCGTCCGCCCAACGGCCGCGGAGTCCGGCAGCGATACGTTCAGGATCAAATAGCCCTTGTCTTGCTGAGGAATGAAGCCGCTGGGCGCGTGAGTGAATTGCCACCAGGTCATCACCAGCAAGCCGCCGTAAACCATGAGCACGACGATGCTGAACCGCAGCACACGGCCGACCGACCACCCGTAGAGAGCGGTGATACGATCGAAGACATGGTTGAAACTGCGGAACACCCAGCCGAGGACCGCGTTAATCGGCCGGATCAAGATCCAACCCAGGAGCAGGCCGGCCAGGCAGCCAGGCAGGAAATAAATCGTGCCGACCGCCCAAGATAGCCATTGCGGCGCGTCCTCGGGGTCAAAATCGCCGAACAAAGTTTGCGGATCGAAGCGACCATGCAAGATGTCCGGACCCAACCAGGCCGTCACCGCGCCGCCGATTAGACCGAAGACCCACCACGGCAGCGCCTCGCGGTGATGCACTCGAGGCGCGGACGGATCCTCGCTCACCGGATCGTTCTTGAAGATCAGCACGGCCCGCGATGGCGTCATGGTGAGGGCGTTGACAGCCGAGATCACCGTGGAAACGGCGATTGTCACGGCGAACTGGCGAAAGAACTGGCCGCTGACGCCGCCCAGGAAGCAGCAAGGCAGAAACACCGAGGCCAGGACAAGCGTGATCGCCAACACGGGGCCAGTGATTTCCTCCATCGCTTTGATGGTGGCCTCGCGTGGCTCCAGTCCGGTGGCGATAAGGCGCTCGATGTTTTCGAGCACCACGATGGCATCGTCCACCACGATGCCGATGGCCAATACCAGACCGAACAGCGTCAGGTTGTTGAGAGTGAACCCCATCGCGGCCATGATGGCGAAGGTGCCGATCAGCGACACCGGCACGTCAATCATGGGCAGGATCATGGCCCGCCAATCCTGCAAGAACAAAAGCACGACGATGGCGACCAGAATGACGGCATCGCGCAGGGTTGAGAAAACCTCATGCACCGATTGGCGGATGAACGGCGTGGTGTCGTAAACGATCTTGTAATCCAACCCTTCGGGGAAGCGCGCTTTCAGCTCCTTCATTTTGGCGCGGACCCCAGCGGCGGTTTCGAGCGCATTGGAGTCGGGCAGCTGATAGATGGACAGGGCCACCGAGGGTTTGCCGTCGAGCGTGCAGGACTGGTCGTACTGCTGCGAACCAAGCTCGACGCGGGCCACGTCGCGGAGGCGGACAATGCCGTTAGAGGGCAAGGTGGTGCTGCTCAGATCACCGGAGCTGCTCGCCGAGTTCTGCGATCCCTGGGTATCCTGGCTGCTCTGGCCGCCTTGGCCGGAGGAGGACGAGGAACTGCCGCTTGAAGACGACTGCGTGAGTCCTTTTCCGGGCGCGGCCTTGAGGATGATGTTGGCGAATTCCTCCGGTCTGCTAAGGCGTCCTCGGGTGTTGATGGCAAGTTGGAATTGCTGGCCCGGCGGCGCCGGTTCCTGACCGATCTGCCCGGCGGCGACCTGGATGTTCTGCTGAGCAATCGCCGTCACCACGTCCATGGCGCTCATGTTGAGCGCGGCCAGCTTTTCCGGATCGAGCCAGGCGCGCAGGCTGTAGTCGCGCTGGCCGAGGTAGGTGATTCCCGCCACGCCGGGCAGCCGTCCTAGCTCGTCCTTCACGTTGATGGTCGCGTAATTGCTCAGCTCGATGTCGTTGTAGCGTCCATCCGGCGAGATTAGATTCACGATCATCAGCGTGTTGGGCAGCATCTTCTTGACATTGATGCCCTCGCTCTGCACCAGGGCGGGGATGACCGGCAGGGCCAGCGAGACTCGGTTCTGCACGAGCACCTGCGCCATATCCGAATCGGTGCCCAGTTTGAACGTCACGGTCAGCTTGTATGCGCCGTCGTTGGTGCATTGGGATGACATGTACATCATGCCTTCGACTCCGCTGACCTGCTCCTCGATCGGAGCGGCCACGGTATCGCGCACGGTCTGCGCGTTGGCTCCCGGATAATAGGCCGTCACCTGCACCGTCGGCGGCGTCACCTCCGGATATTGCGCCACCGGCAGGGTGAACACCGCCACGGCCCCCGCCAGCACGAACACGACGGAGATGACGGTGGCGAAAATCGGACGATCGATGAAAAATCGGGAAATCACGAGGGACGATCCTCCCTATCGTCAGACGGGCGAACGGCCGGCGCCAGCCGGCTGGTGAGGGGGCGCACCAGCCGGCTGACGCCGGCCGTTCGCCTGAGTACGCTGAGAACGCCGAGGACCAACAGAGCGCCGGTGCAGGCGCCGACGATGGCCGACCACGGCAGCAAGAAGACCTCCAGCTTACCCAGCAGGAAGCCGCTCACTCCGCCCAACAGGCCCCCGACCACGATGGAGCCGACCCACTGGACGGCGGCCCGGCGGAACACCGGGGCCTCGCTTGACTTCTGAATCACGTAGAAGAACACGGGAGTCAGAAAAATGCCGAATAGGGTCACGCCCAACATGCCGCTAAATACGGCGGTTCCCAGCGAACGTCGCATTTCCGCCCCAGCGCCGACTGCGAGGGCCAACGGCACCACGCCCAGGATGAAGGCGGCCGAAGTCATGATGATCGGCCGCAGTCGCAGCCGTGACGCCCGCAAGGTGGCCTCATAGATCGGCAGCCCTTCCTGGTGCAGCTGCCGGGCGTACTCGACGACGAGGATGGCGTTTTTGCATGCCAGGCCGACCAGCACGACGAGACCGATCTGCACGAAGATATTCACATCGCGGTTGCTGAACAAAACGCCGGCCACCGAACAGAGCAGGCACAACGGCACCACCAGGATGACGGCCAAGGGCAATGCCCAGCTCTCATAGAGCGCGGAGAGGGCGAGGAAAACGCAGACAACCGATAGCAGGAAAACATACATCGCGCTGTTGCCGACGCGCTTCTGGAGGAACATCAGCTCGGTCCAGTCCGGTTTCATCGAGATGGGCAGCATTTGCAGAGCGAGGTTATCGATTTCCTTGATGGCCTCGCCGTCGCTGAAACCGGGCCGCACGATGCCGCGAATGTTCGAGGAGCTGTAGAGGTTGTAGCGCGTGATGGCAATCGGCCCGCCAATCTCGCGCACGTTGACCAGCGTTCCTAGCGGCACCATCTCGCCCGAACTGTTGCGGACCTTGAAGCGGTTCAGTCCATCACTCTGGTTGCGGTAGGGTCCATCCGCCTGGATGGTCACTTGCCAGTGCCGGCCAAATGCGTTGAAGCTGTTGACGTACAGCGAACCCATGAACATATCAAGCGTCTGATTTACATCATTGAGCGAGATACCCAGCGAGGCGACCTTGGCACGGTCGATGTCGAGGAAGAGCTGTGGCGTCTTGGCACGGATCTGCGTGCTGACGCCGGTAAGGCCGGGGTGTTGTTGCAGTCGGCGCACTAGCTCGTCGGTCTGCTCTTGCAGCGCCTCGACGCCGAGGTCGCCGCGGTCCTCGATCATGAGCTTGAAGCCGCCCGCCGTTCCCAGGCCGGGTATCGGTGATCCGCCGTAGACTGTCACCTGGGCGTCCGGGACTCTCCGCGCCCATTCGCGCCGCAGCCGGGCCATGATGGCCGTGTCGCGCAGCTCGGGACTTCGCCGCTCATCGAACGGTTTGAGGATGACGAACATCGAGGCCATGTTGGGGCTGTTCGTTTGCAACAGGAACGACAAGCCGGCGATGGCGACGGAGTGCCCGACGCCGGGCGTTTCTTGCGTGATTTTGACGACTTCCGCCAACACTTCCTTGGTGCGCTGGAGCGAGGTGGAATCGGGGGTCTGGACATTGACGATGAGCCGGCCCTGGTCCTGCTGCGGGAAGAAGCCGGCGGGTGCCCGGCGGAACTCCCAGTAGGTCAGGGCGATCAGGCCGCCGTAGGCGATCAAGACGATGGCGCTGAGGCGCAGCATACGGCCAACCGTCCAGCCATACACGGCCGTCATGCCGTCAAAGAGCCAGTTGAAGGCGCGGAACATTGCGCCGAGCACGGCGTTGACCGGACGGATCACCACCCAGCCCAGCAGTCCGCCGGCCACGGCGCCCGGCACAGCGTAGAGGGAGATGACCGTCCATGTAATCCAGCGGGGGGCATCCTCCTTGTTCACGACGCCGAGCAGGGCGTAGAGATCCAAGCGGCCTTGCAGTACCTCCGGTCCCCACCAGGCGGTGGCGAACCCGCCGGCGACCGCGAAGATCCACCACGGCAGCGCTTCGCGGTGATGCACGTGGTCATGCCCACTGGGATCGTTCTTGAACAGGAACACGGCCCGCGATGGCGTCATGGTGATGGCGTTGATGGCCGAGATCACCGTCGAGACCGAAATGGTCAGGGCGAACTGACGGAAAAATTGGCCGGTGATGCCGCTGATGAACGCGCACGGCACGAACACGGCGCACAACACCAGACCGACCGCGACAATGGGGCCTGTCACTTCTTCCATTGCCTTGATGGTGGCGGTGCGCGGTTCGTATCCACGCGCGATCATGCGTTCGATGTTCTCCAGCACGACGATGGCGTCGTCCACCACGATGCCGATGGCCAGCACGAGACCGAACAGCGAGATGTTATTGAGGCTGAAATCCATCAGGGCCATGATGGCGAAGGTGCCGATGATGGATACGGGGATGTCGATCATGGGCAGGATCATGGCCCGCCAGTCTTGCAGGAAAAACAGCACCACCACGCCGACCAACAGAACGGCTTCGAACAGGGTGGTGAACACGCCCTGAATCGATTCGCGGATATAGGGCGTGGTATCGTAGCCGATGGCATAGTCCACGCCTTCGGGAAAGCGCGATTTCAGCTCCTCCATTTTCCTGCGCACATTGTCGGCGACTTCGAGAGCGTTCGTGCCCGGCAGTTGGTAGAGACCGAGTCCCACGGCCGGCCTGCCATCGAACAGGCACGCCTGGTTGTAGTTCTGAGCGCCCAACTCGACACGGGCAATATCGCGGAGGCGGACGATGGCGGCGTCGGCGAAACCCGGTCCGCGGCCAAGCGTCTCGTTGCTGAGGATGCCGTTGGTGCCGACCCCCGCGACGCCGCTCCCCGTACTGCTGTCGATCGACAGGCCGGGGATGGTGCCGCTGCTCGTGAGGCTGCTGCCGGATGTGGCGCCGCCGCCGGTTGTGCCGCCGCCGCTGGCTATTTCGCTGCTAACACCAGTGGTGCCGACGTCGCTCATTGTCGCCGCGCCAGCCGTCGTCCCACCGCCGACCAGGGGTGCGCTACTCGTCGTGGTGCCGCTGGCGATGGCGACACCCGAGATCGAGTCGGTGAGGGTCGGGTCGGTGGTCCCCGTCGTGGGGATGCCGGAGCTTGTCCGCCGGATGGTGCTCTGGGAAGTCAACGAATTGGCGAGCGGGGTCGCGTTAGCGCCCCGAGGGGGTCTCGGGGCGCTAACGCGACCCCGCTCCCCTGCGCGCCGCGTCTGGCCAACCTTGACGATGATGTCGCCGAACTCTTCGACGGTGCTGAGACGGCCAAGGGTGAGGATCGGCCGTTGAAACGATTGTCCCTCCGGAGCGGGTGGCCGCCCTGTCTGCCCGGCCGGCGCGTCCAGGTTCTGGTTGCGGATAGCCTGCGCCACATCCGGCGCGGTCAGGTTCAGCGCCGCCATTTTGTCGGCATCCAGCCAGGCGCGGATGCTGTAATCGCGCTGGCCCTGGTAGGTAATGTCGGAGACGCCCGGCACGCGCAGCAGCTCGTCCTTGAGGTTGATGGTGGCGTAATTGCTCAGGTAGATGTCGTTGTACCGGCCGTCCGGCGAGAACAGGTTGACGATCATGAGCAGATCGGGCGTGCGTTTGCGGATCGTGATGCCCTGATTCTGCACCTCGGTGGGTAGCTGCGGCATGGCCAGGGTGACGCGATTCTGCACCATGACCAGGGCCGTTTTCAGGTCGGTGCCGATGTCGAATGTGACGGTCAGGGTGTAGGAACCGTCGTTGCCGCACTGCGACGACATGTACAACATGCCCGGTACGCCGTTGACTTGTTGCTCGATCGGCGCCGCCACCGTGTCGGCCACCACCTGCGCGCTGGCCCCTGGATATTGAATGGAGATCGACACGCCCGGCGGCGTAATGTGCGGATACTGCGCCAACGGCAGCGCCAAGAGCGCCAGGAAGCCGATCAGCGTAATCACCACCGAAAGCACGGTGGCGAAGATCGGCCGGTCGATGAAAAAGTTGGAAAGAATGGCTTGTTTCCTCGCTTATCGGTTAGCGACGCTTCGCAGAAGCGTTTTGTCCTCCGACGCTTCTGCGAAGTGTCGCTAACCACGATACGATCTCAAAGTGCGCTCTACTTTCCCTTCTTGTTGGCGGCTTGCGGCTTCTGTTTGGCTGGAGCGGGCGGCGGGGCGGTGTTTGCTGTGGACGAACCGGCGCTCAGAGTCGGCATGGTCGTGCGATCCGGCCGCACCTCCATGCGTGCCCGGATCTGCGGCAGCCCGCCGACCACGACCCAATCGTCCGGCTTCAGGCCCTCCGTGATGACGCGCAGCCCATCGGGCTGCAAAGCCCCGGTCGTGATGCGGCGCGATTGCACTTTGTTTTCAGCATCGACAACGTAGACATATTTCAATCCCTGATCCGAGCCGATCGCGCGATCGATAACGAGCAAGGCCGGATAGGGTTTTCCAATCGGCAGGCGAATACGCACGAACATCCCTGGCGAGAGCAGCTGCTCACCGCCCGATGGTTTGGGATTGGGAAAGACGCCGCGCATGGTGATGCTTCCCGTGGTGGGATTCACCTGGTTATTGACGAAATTAATCGTGCCTTTGTGGGAATGGCCCGTTTCGCCTTGCAATCCCATGCTCACCGGCATCGAGCCGTCGCGCAGCGGTTTCAATTTCCCCTCGTTGACGGCCAGGCGGATACGGATCAGCGTCGGCTCATCCAGATCGAAATAGACATACATCGGGTCCAGCGACACGATCGTGGTGAGGAGCGTCTGGTCCTGGATGACCAGGTTGCCTTCCGTGAGGTACGTGCGGCTGATTTGGCCGTCGATCGGCGCGGTGATTTTGGTGAAACCGAGGTTGAGCTTGTAAACCGTGGTGCTGGCCTTGGCGGCCTCGACGCGGGCGGTGGCCTCCTCGACCGCGGCCTGGTCCTCGTCGAGCTGCTGCCGGCTGATGGCGCCCGGCTGCGACCGGGCGATGGTTTTATCGCGCTCGTAAGTCGTCCGTGCCAGCTTCAGGGAAGCCTCGTTGAGCTTGACCTGGCTAAGCGCTTGATCGAGCTGGGCCTGGTAGGGGCCGGGGTCGATCTCGAATAGCTCGTCTCCTTGTTTGACGTCGGCGCCGTCCTTGAAGTAACGGTGCTTCAGGTAGCCGCTGACGCGGGCGCGGACATCGACGGAGTACACCGAGTCGGTTCGGCCGGTGAAGTCCACATGATCGGTGACGAGGCGCTCGACTGGATAGCTGACCGGCACCGCCGGCATCTCCGTCGCTGCCTTGCGTGCCGCCGCGTTCGGCTGGCACCCAACCGCGGCTGCAACCGCCACACAACAAACCGCTGCCAAAAGCAATTTACGAATCATGGTAATATCCAGCAGGCAAGAGGTTATCGGGAGGAGCGAGGTCGGCGGGGTTGTGTCCTCCAAAGGGTTATTGTGCGATTGGCAGGCAAACCTTACAGGGTTGGCACGATTTTTTCTTGGAAAGCTCGATTTTTTGCCAACAAATCTGTTCGATTAGCGACGCTTCGCAGAAGCGTCATCGCCTCACGACGCTTCTGCGAAGCGTCGCTAACCTTAGTAGCGGGTTCTTGCTTTCTTGAAACTATCGCCTTATGGTGAAAGGGACGCGAAAGGTCGATCTCTATGGCAGACGCGCTGCTGACACGCGCCAGTTTGTTGGCTCGCCTTGACGATCCCGAAGATCGTCTTGCCTGGCAGCAGTTCGTGGACCTGTACGGCAGCCTCGTCTATGGCTTCGCTCGGCAGCGCGGTTTGCAGGACGCCGATGCGGCGGATTTGACCCAGGAAGTGTTGCTGGCCATCGCGCAGACCGCCGGACACTGGCGCTACGATCCGCAGCGCGGCTCCTTTCGCGGTTGGCTCTACGGCATCACGCGCAACAAGATCGCTCAGCTCTTGCGCAGCCGCCAATCGCAACCCGTGGGCAGCGGCGATACGTCCATGCAGCAGCGCTTAGCCGAGGAGCCGGAGCCGGAATCCGAAGCGATTTGGGAGCGCGAATATCAGCAACACTTGTTTCGCCTGGCGGCCGCGCAAATCCAAAAACATTTTAGTTCGACGACCTGGAAGGCGTTCTGGCGAACCGCCGTTGAGGGCGCCGGCGGGGCGGCCGTCGCCGCGGAGCTAGGAATTTCCGTGGGAGCCGTTTATGTGGCACGCAGCCGTGTTTTGGCGCGGCTGACCGAAGTGATTCAACAAATGCAGATGGAGTGATTATCCACCAAGGTTGTCCATCATGATCGCATCCTCTTCCTGCCCATCCTCCAGCCGGCTGGAGCGATTGTTGGCCGAAACACCGCCGGCCGGGGAGACATCGCTGCCCTCGGACGAGCAGGCACAATTGATCCTTCACCTCGATCATTGCGCGCTCTGCCAACACCGCCTGGACGACTTGGCGGGGGCGAATCCGACCTTACTGGAGGCCGCTCGCGCTCTGCGGGACAACTCCTTTATCAACGAGGATTCGCTACGCCATGTGCTGGAGGATCTGGGCAGCAACGTCAATCTACGCACGCAATACTATGCCCGCGATGGCCGAGCCGTGTCGCAGCCGCCGCCCCTGCCTGTGACCGTAAAACTGTTGGGACCGCTGGATGACTATGAGATCACGCAAGTGCTGGGGCATGGCGGCATGGGGCATGTGCTCAAGGCGTTCGAGCGTCCTCTCAAGCGTTGGGTGGCGATCAAGGCGCTGGGCCTGCACGTTGCCCAAGATCTGGTGGCCCGCTTGCGTTTCGCCCGCGAAGCGCAGGGGGCCGCGGCGGTGCGGCACGAGAACGTCATCACCATTCACGGCGTCCGCGAGTCCAATGGGCTGCCCTATTTCGTCATGGAGTACGTCGGCGGTGGTTCGCTCCAGGACTTCCTCGACCGCGGCGAAGTAGCCGATTGGCGGACCATTGCCCGCCTGGGCGCGGAGATCGCCGAGGGACTGGCCGCCGCTCACGCCCAAGGATTGATCCACCGCGACATCAAGCCGTCCAATATTCTGCTCCAGTTTGTCGGCGGGAACGGTGAGGAAGGCACGCCGCCCCTTGATGGTAGACCGGCTTCAGCGTCGCACCTATCGGCTTATCGCGCCAAAATCGGCGATTTTGGTCTTGTCCGCGTCGCCGATGAATCGCGGCTGACGGAGACCGGACTCATCGCCGGCACGCCAATGTACATGGCTCCCGAGCAAGTCCGGGGCGAGGAACTCGATTCCCGCGCGGATCTGTTCAGTCTCGGCAGCGTGCTTTACACGCTCTGCACCGGCCGCGAACCGTTCCGCGGCGATAGCCCCATCGCCGTCATCCGCGAAGTCAGCGAAATCGATCCGCGGCCTATCCTCGAACTTAACCCGGCCATTCCTCTCTGGCTGGCCGCGATCGTCGAGCGTCTTCAAGCCAAGAACCGCGATGACCGTTTCGCCTCGGCTGCCGAGGCGGCCCAACTGCTGCGCTACAATTTGGCCCATCCGGATCAGCCGCGTCTGGTGCGGGCGGGACGCCCGCGCTCCAGGGAGCGAAACCGTCGCCGGCGCGTCGTACTCCTCCTCGCCATGCTCCTGCTCCTGGGCGGCCTTCTTGCGGGCTTGTCCCTCTATCGGCAGTTGCCGACGGATTCGGGGATGGCTGACGTGGAGGGCCATACGCCCCTCGTGGCGCGGGCAATCTTACGCGGCCACACGAGGCCGATCTGGTCGGTGGCATATTCTCCGGACGGTTCCTTGTTGGCCACCGGCAGCGATGATACCACGCTGCGCCTGTGGGATCCGGCGAACGGCCGGCAGATCAAGGAGCTATCCGGAAACGGAGGCGCGGTGTTCGCAGTGGCCTTCGCTCATTCGGGGAAGTTTCTTCTCAGCAGCGACGGCGACGGCGACATCCGCTTCTGGGACATCCCTAGCTACAAGGAGCGGCCGACGCTAAGGCATCATAACAGCAATGCTCGCCGCGTGGTCCTCTCCCCGGACGACAAAACCGCTGCCATCGGCAACAATCACCAGGGAATCGAATTATGGGATCTGGATAATCTTAAATTGCGTCAAACGCTTCCGGGGCATGGGGGGAGCATCTTGACCTTGGCCTTCTCGCCGGACGGCCAAACTCTGGCCTCCGGCGATACCAACGGCGACGTTCGCCTCCTGGAGCCAAACCACGGTGCGGAGGAGGATCGCTTTTCCGCTGACGCTCTCGGCGTGCGTTCGTTGGTCTTCTCTCCCGATAGCAAGACGTTGGCTTCGGCCGGCAGCCGCGGTACGGACATCAAGCTCTGGGACGTGGCCAGCCGTCAACAATCGGCTGATCTCGTGGGACACGAGAACAGCATCATGAATCTCGCCTTCGCGCCGGATGGCAGCTTGCTCGCCGCCGGCTGCCGCAACGGGACCATAATCATCTGGAACGCACGCACGGGACAAACGCTGGCGACGGTACAAGCTCACGAGGGGATAGTCTGGTCCGTGGCCTTCAGCCCCGATGGCCGCACCCTGGCCAGTGTCGGGGAAGATCGACTTGGCATTTTGTGGGATCTTGGGAGCGTGAGATAGTTCGCTTTCGAGATTCCTGTAGTGGGTCTTTCTTGTAGGACGGCCTTCCTAGGCCGTCCGGATGGCACGTGGACGGCCTACAGCAAGGGCACTACACAAGCCTCAAACGCGTTCTAACGTCAAAATCCGGCAAGTGGAGCTACAGCGTCGCCGAAACGGCCGGCCTTCACTCCCATTCGTTCCATCAGCGAGAGATAGAGGCCGCACATTTTGCGGTCCTTGTCCTCGCGTTTGGTGTATTCGAGGACGCGGCCGGTGGCGAGCGTGCCGCCTAACCCTCCTACCAGTAGGACCGGCAGCTTGCTCGAATCGTGCCGGCTCCCCGACCACATGTTCGAGAGGAACATCAGGCACGAGTTGTCGAGTACCGTCTTGTCCCCTTCCGGCATCGCGGCCAGGCGCTCGGCGAGGTACGCCAACTGCCCCACATAGTAGCGCGTCACCCGTTCGTAGGCGTCGGAATGGTCCGAATGCGAAGTCGGATGATGGGCCGTCCGTACATCGAGGAAGGGATAGAACAGGCCGGAGAGATCGCGGCACAAAAGCAGCGTGGCGATGCGCGTCTTGTCGGTCTGGAAGGCCAAGGCGATGATGTCGCACATGAGGCGCATGTGCTCGCGGATGTCTTCGGGCAGCCCGTTGTCGGGCCGGCGCATGGTGATGGTGCGTTGGCCGCGGTCGCGCGCTTTCTCCTCGGCCCGCTTCTGTACGGTGCGAGTGCGCTCGACTCGTTTCTCCACTTCGCGGACGCTAGTCAAGTATTCGTCGAGCTTGGCGCGATCAGAGCTGCTGACCTGATGCTGGAGCGCCGCGGCCTGATCCTTGACGCGGTCGAGGATACTGACGGTCCGTCGGCTGCCTTGATTATCAAACAAACTGTCGAAGGCCAGCGACGGGTAGACCTCCATCGGCACGGGCGAGTTGGCGTCTTGCCAGGAGATGTGCGAGCTGTAGGCCATCGAGAAATTCGTTTCGTGATAGCCGGTGATCGGCTGCTCGCAGCCCAGCACCAAACTTGGCTGGGCAGTTTCCTCGCCGAACTGCCGAGCGAGCACCTGATCGACGCTGACGCCGCCGCGCAGCACGGCTCCCTTCTGGAGCGCGGCCCCGGATAAGATGTTGCCGGTCTGACCGGGATGAATGCCGACTCCTGTGGCGGCCTTGTTGAATAGTCCCGAAATCACGTTCAACCGCGATCGGAACGGCGCCAACGGTTGCAGGCACTTGCCCAGTTCCATGTCGGCGCCCGTGCCTTTGGCCCACCAGTGCGGCGGACAGATACCATTGCCCATGAACAGCACCGCGAAACGCTTCGGGGCGGTCGCTGAGGAGGCGCCTTCGCTGGCAAAAAACGGGATCGACTCCAGCCACGGGAGGGCCATCGTCACGCCGATGCCTTTGAGCATCGTGCGGCGGCTGGGTTTGTTTGCGTGTGGGTTCATCATGTTATTCCCTTCCCGTGCTCGTGTTGGAAGGCGAATCCTCTCGCCCTCTTTTGTTCCGAAACTGCGGACTCATGACAATCGCTTCCACCAAGCTGCCGAATGCGTATCCATCGGCTGCCAGCTTCGCGCGCATGTCGTCGAGCGCTTGCTTATCCGAGAGCAGCATACCACGCCCCAGCGCGTAGGAAAACAATTTCCGGCAGAGATTATCGACAAAATCCGGCTGTCGCTTTTCGCGCAGATAATCGCGCAGTCCGTCAAGCCCCTCGCGTTCCTTGCCGTCGGGGAAGGCCGCCGTGGTCGAGACGGGGTGTCCTGCTAGATCTTTCGCGCGGCGCTCGCCGACGGGGCCAAAGCTCTCGAAGACCAGGCCGACCGAATCGAAACGGCGATGGCAAGCCGCGCATGCTTTGTTGTCACGGTGCCGCGCCAACAGCTGTGGCAGCGTCAGCTCGCCCAATTTCGCCTCGTCCTTCGGCAATTCGGGGACCGTGGGCGGCGGCGGAGGGATCTCCTCGCCAAGGACGCGGCGGACGACCCAGTAGCCGCGCTTGACCGGACTGGTGCGCAGCCCCGGCGCGTTCTTGGTGAGAAAAACCGCCATCGGCAGAAGGCCGCCGCGTCCGTAACACCGGGCATCCTCGATATGGACCCATTCATTCGCTCCCTTCGGTTGCGGCATGCCGTAGTGACGGGCCAGCGGGCGATTCACGTAGGTATCGTTGCCGTAAAGCAAATTGAGGACAGAGCGGTTTCGCTGGACCAGATCGAGGAAGTAGCGGATCGGCTCCTCAAACATCGCTTGCCGCAGTTCCGGGGTGAAGGCGGGGAAGCGCTCGCGGTCCACACTGTTGTGTTCCTCGAAGCGGCGGAAATCGAGCCAATTGCCGGCGAACTCGGCGGCCAGCCCGCGCACGCGCGGATCGCGCAGCATGCGCTGCGACTGTGCCCTTAACACGTTCGGCTGATGCAGGTCGCCAGCCGCGGCGTGAGCCAACAATTCGTCATCGGGCATGCTGGACCACAGGAAATAGCTCAATCGACTGGCGAGCGCGTAATCCGATAGCGGGCGTGGCGTCCGCGCTCCGGGTTCGGCGAGATCGATGCGGTAACAGAAATGCGGCGACAACAGCACGGTAACAAGCGTATCGCGCAGCGCTTCTTCGTGACCCAGCTCGTCTTGCCGGCGCAGCCGGTGATAGAACGCCAGCAGATCGTCCCGTTCCGCGGACGACAGCGGCCGGCGATAGGCCCGCTCGGCGAATTTCACGAGCGCGGCGAGATGGCTCGGCTCAGCTGCCAGGCGTGTTTGCTCGACCCGGCGAATCGCTGCGGAGATGTCGGTGAAATAGGCTTCGATCGCTTCAACGGCCTCGCGGTCGGCGCCGAGCTTTCGCGCTCGGTCAAGATAGGCTTTGGCGAGGCGTCCGATCTTGGCTTCGGACGTGGCGTCTTTGTCCTCGGAGCGAGCGAAGTCGAACTCGGCATCGTGCATGAAGCGCGGCGGCTCGGCGCGCTCGAAGAAGATGAAATCCTTGTATTGCCGCATCGGCGCCAGGGTGACGAAATTCAGCTCGTCCCACAAGGCATCCAGCTCGCGCCGTTGCTGATCATCGAGAATCAATCCCCCCAGCGGCTGATCGTCGCGGAAATAGCCCTGCATCAGATGAAAGCCGGCCGTGAGCGGCCGGCCCTGACCGGCTGCCTTCGGATCGAAGTACGGCCCACGATCGGAAACAACAAACGCATCCGGAAACACCGAACAGAATCGCTCCAGCGCGCGACGCATCTGGCGTTTGTTTTCGTCGTTCTTCTCGATCACGAACAGTTTCGCCAGATCCGCATCCGCGCCCTTGAGCTGCTCCTTTAGCTTCCGCGCATCGGCGGCAACGTTTCCCGCGTAGACGCGATGCCGGCTCGCCTGCTGGCGATTCCTCCACAGGACGAACGGTTGGCTGCCTTCGGAAATGCCCTTGACCTGTAGTCTGCCGACTTCGGGTTTGAGCTGCGAACGCAGGCGGAGAACGAGATCGCGAATCTTTTCGCAGTCGCGCCGCGCCGCTTCCGCCGAAGCGCCCGGCGGCGTGGGCAATTCTCGCCATCGCTTGCGGAGGACGGCCAATGGCCCCGCCTCCGCCTCGGCATCGGTCAGAGTTTGCCAAATCAGGGTCAAATACGCCGGACTGAGCATCTTTTCGGAGGCAAAGTAGTTCAAATCTGCATCCGGTCCGCCGAGTTTATCGCGATGGCGATATTTCCAGGCGGCCAGGAAATAGTCGGCGAGATCGACCTTGTGTCGTTCGTAGAAATCGAGGATGCGCTGGACGCAATATTTGTCCCGGTCGGTGTCCGTTACCGCCGGGTGCGGCGCGAAGACGAAGCCTTGCGGTTTCAGGACGACATGATCGGCAACCCGCCGCATCGCGGCGAGATATTTCTTCAGCAAGGCCGAGGACATAGTTAGCGATTCGCCGGAGTTGTCGAAACCGGCTTCGTTGGCGGGATCGACCGGAAACTCTCGCGCCGGCCGAATGTCCACGCCCGTCAGGTCGCGTATGGTATAATCCAACTCGGCATTGCTGAGGCGGCGGGCCAGCACCGTTCCCGGATCGCCGGCGTTTCGCCGCGCTTCCCGATCACGCAACTCGCGAATCCAGGCCACTACGGCCGCCCGCTCCTCCGGCTTCGGTTGGCGAGACGCCTCTTCGGGAGGCATCTCGTCTGCCTGGAGTCGTTCGAGCACGCGCTCCCATTGACGAGTGTTGTTCGCGACGGCGTGCACAGTCGAATCGCGGCTGAGATCGAGGTGGGCTTTTTGCTTCTTCTCGCCGTGGCACGAAAAACAATAACGCTCAAGGAATGGCCGCACCCGCGAGGAGAACCGGCTTTCGAGCGAATCGTTCCCCGATCCCGAATCAGTCTCCGCACGGAATCGCGAGCCATTTGCCACGGATTCCAGCGGAGCACGAAAGGCGCGCGATGTTCCAAGCATGGTGAGACAAAGCACCATCATCAGGAGAACAACACGAATTACGGATTTTCTGGACATGGCATCAGTTTTTAGTAGCTTTTCGGATTCGGTTCGCTGGCAGGCAGGTTCGGATGAAATCGCACCACCGTGATTGTACTCGAAGCGCGGCATGCTGCAATAATTATCGCCGCGTTCAGAGGTGAGTCGATCATCTTACCCGCGAAAAACGCGAAAGATCAGACAATGACAGGGCCGATAAGCGAGCGGCTCGGCTGGGAGCTAGCTATACGTCGGCCCATGAGAACCCGTGGGGGAACCCCCAGCGGACCCAGCGGGCGAGCAGCTCCGCCCGGCTCTGAACGCCGAAGTACCGGAACAGGGTCTTCGTGTACTCGTTGATGGTGTACCGCGTCAGCCCCAACCGCCGGGCGATCTGCTTGTCGCCGTCGCCTTCCAGCAGGCAACACAGCACCTGTCGCACGCGCGGCGGCAACGCGGCGGGCGACGGCTCGCCGGGCCGGGCCAGCGCGCTGCCGATCAGCGGGACAGTCGCCGCCTGCACCTCGCGAAGCAGCATCCGCTCGCGCCGGGTGAAGTCCCGTTCGCCCGGCGCCCGCCACAGGCAAAGGGCACGGAACGCGTCCTTGGCCCTCGATAACATCCGGAAGCACCCTATCATGTGATCCACGCCGATGTGGCGGCAACATTCATGTTCCGCCGACCCCTCGTACTCCCGGCTGCTGAGGAGGTCGGTACGGGTAAGGGCCACGCCGTCTTCCTGCCGGAAGTGCTCCATGTAACGCATGACCCCCTGCGAGAACGTAGCGTCATCCTTGAAAGGAACCAGCCACTCAAGCCAGGTGTCCTGGTCGACCCGATTTCCCCACCCCCAGGAGAACAGTGGGCCGGCATAACTTGGCTGGCCCCAGCGGCCAATCATATCTCCTGCCGTGACCACAGTGGCCCCAGTGAGTCGAGCCACCGATTGGGACAGGTGCTGCTGCCAGGCGGCCGGGTCGTCGCCGAGGTCGCGGCACTCGCCGACCAGCTGAACAATGGCGCGAAGGTCTTCGATCCGAAGGGAAGCGGACTTCGTCATGGTGCTTTCACCGAAGGAGTAGGTCGCGAGTCGATCCCCTCATTTGAGGGGATGGTATTTCCGGTCCGGGCGTTTACGATGGCCTTGAAGTCGCCGGCCGTCGCGTTGCGCAACGCGGCGAGGGGCGACGGGTGGGCCGAGCGAGGGGGAACGAAGAAGCCGTCGCGGGTTCGATGTCGGCCGGAGGGAAAATCGGCGGGGCTCGCGCGGGGCAGCGCGGGCCGTCCAGGAGCCGGCCGTCGTTGGTCTGGCGTAAGGGCGCAGGCGTCATCGGGCGTTCTCAATCGCTCGGGTCGGAGTCATCCTTCTCGCAAGGGAATTGGAAAGGATTATCCCGCGCGCGGGGGCAGAAAACAAGGGATTTGCGGCCCGGGTCGTGGCTTTGGGAAAATCCTGTCCAGCGCGAGCGGCAGGAGGCGAGGCTCGCGTCTGGGGAAAGCCACCATAGCGAAAGATTCTTCCGTTTTTGGAAAATCCGTGAGCCCTCGCGCGCTCCTTTTACGCATTGAGAGGTAGCAGTCGGGTACGGAACAGAACAGCGTGGGCCGGCGCGTTTCGCCGCCAAGCAGAAGCCGCGCCGGCCCGGCAAGGAGGATTTTTCAAGAAAATGAAAAAAGCGCGTCCGGTTTAGCGGGAGAATACGCAGAGGGGAATAGCGGGGATCGACGATGTCCGTCCTCGGGTGAAGGGAGCGAAGTTTTTTTTCAAAATAATTTCGCGCCGCGTGAGCCGTAGCGCGGTCGAATTACGCATTGTGATGTAGAAGGCGGTTACATCAAGAAATGGGGGCCGGCGCGTTTCGCCGCCAAGCAGAAGCCGCACCGGCCCGGCATCGCCCCGGCGCTCGGTCTGCGCGCCGGGGAAGGTGTCTCCTCACTGTACCGCAGACCATAAAGGAAAGCCAACGATGATTCTCCTTTCTCGACCGTGGAAAACGGCCAAAGTGCGTCGCGTCTTCCTTCTCAGCACCGTCGTGTGCTTCGTCCTGGCGACCGGTGTCTCGCCGGCGGGTGACAAGCAACCGCGCCCCTTCCACGGCAGCGTCACCGCTGTCTGGGACGATATTTTCAATGGTCTGTTCGCTCCGCCCGCCAACTTCGCGGGAGGCGGACCGGTCACGCACATGGGCAACACGACCCAGACCGGCACGCTGTACCTGGGACCACCGGACGAGAACTTGATGTTCCCCGGCTACGGTTCGGTCACGATCGTCGCCGCCAACGGCGACACGGTCACCTTTGACTATGAGGGCGAGCTGGACGGCGTGACGGGCGAAGGCACCGGCACGTTCACGTTCACGGGCGGCACCGGCCGCTTCGCCGGCGCGACCGGTCAGGGAACCTTCGATGCGCACATCGACCTGTCGCTGCCAACCGAGCAACCGATGACGGTGACGCTGGAGGGGAAGATCAGCTATTGAGTCGCGAACAGAGAGACGAGATTCGCGACAGTAAGATCGTTGAACCGTGAGCATCTGCGAGCGTGGTCGGCCCACAGCCAAGAGTAGCAAGCCGGCCGCGCTCGCAAAAGCTCGTGGCCAATCCGAATGAGTTAGGCCGGCGCGTTTCGCCGCCAAGCAGAAGCCGCACCGGCCCGGCATCGCCCCGGCGCTCGGTTCGCGCGCTGGGAAGGATGTGTCTTCACTCTACCGCGGACCTTGCAAAGGAGCAAACCATGAATCCTCTTCTCTCTGCGATTTCTCGCTACCTCCCTCGGTCCCGCCGCGACCGTCGAAGAACCCGCACGGGCCATCGAAAGGCGCCGCGACAGCGGCTTTGTCTGGAAGTTCTGGAAGACCGTACACTGCTGTCGCCTTACATCGTGACGACGACGGCGGACAACGGCAACAACACGAGCCCTATCGCTGGCTCGCTGCGCGACGCCATCAATCAGATCAATGCTGATACCAGCCACGCCCTGTACGCCAACTCCAGTAACCCGAACGTCGACGAGATCGACTTCAACATCACCGCCGCCAGCGATGCCGCTGGTGGGGGAACGGGCTTCAACGGGACGACCGGCGTCGCCACCATCACGCCGCAGAGCGCGCTGCCGACCATCACCAACGCGGTGCTCATTGACGGCTACACCCAGTCGGGCGCCAGCGGGAACACCAACGCCTTCGGGCTCGCCGATAACGCCGTCCTCAAGGTGGAGCTAGACGGCAGCCAGGCGGGGGCGGGGGTAGACGGCCTGAGCATCACGGCGAGCAACAGCACAGTGCGCGGCCTGGTGATCGACCAGTTCACCGGCAACGGCGTCTCGATTTCCGGTAACGTACAGGCCATTTCCAGCATGGCCCTCGCCGATGAGCTGCTCAATACCAATGACTTCCCCAAACGGGTCGCGACGGGGACTATTGCCCAGGCCGATATGAGCGATCAGACTTCGCCCTCGAATGGAGATTGGCCGTACAACAATCCAGTTCCCGGCGGCGGGGGTGTCAACTACGCCTTCGAGGCTACAGGCACCATCCAGGTCAACACGGCCGGCACCTATACCTTCGATTCGGGCAGCGATGATGGCTCCCGCCTCGTCATCGATGGTCAAGCGGTAGTTGATGAACCCAATCCGGAGCCCTTTGCCGAGAACTTCGGCAGCATTTCCCTGAGCGCCGGCACGCACATCATCCAATGGACCGGCTATCAACAATACGGAGGCGCGGGCTTCGAGCTATCGGTGGCCGATCTCGGCGTCACGACCGGCCCCGTGACGACGGCCAACGGTTGGCACGTGCTGGGCGATCCCGACGCCGCCATTTCCCTTCAGAATCCTCTCTCGGTAACTGTCTCTTATTCGCAACCTCAAGGCGGCCAAAACAACGTGGTTGCCGGCAATTACATCGGCACCAACGCCGCGGGGAACGCCGCTCTGGGCAACGGTCAAAGCGGGATCCTCGTCGAGAATGGCGCGCAGTACAACACCATCGGCGGAACGGCGACGTCGGACCGCAACGTCATCTCGGGGAACAAGGGCACCATCAACGCCGGCTCCCTCAACTTCCCCTCCGAGGCGGATGGAGGCGTCAGCATTAACGCGAGCAACAATCTGGTGGAAGGCAACCTCATCGGCACCAACGCCGCCGGGTCCGGCGCCCTGGGCAACTCCGGTTTCGGCGTGGTAGTGTTTGGAATTATTGGAACGGCAACGGGCAACACCATCGGGGGAGCCGCCGCCGGCGCCCGCAATGTCATCTCGGCCAACAGCCGATCCGGCGTCTGTTTCGAAGTGGGCGCCACGGGCAACTCGGTCCTGGACAACTACGTCGGCACCGACATCACGGGCACGTTCGCCATCGGAAATAAGGCAAACGGCATCCTCGATCAACAGAACGCCAACGGCAACACCATCGACAACAACGTCGTGTCGGGGAACGGGGTCGGCATCGCCATCACCGGCGCCAACAATAACGTGGTGCAGGGTAATCTTGTCGGCACCAAGGCCGACGGGAAGGAGGCCCTCGGCAACGTCGGCGTTAGCTCCGGTTTCGGCCCCGGCGTTTCCATCTATGCCCTAGCCGGCTACACCGCCACCGGCAACCTCATCGGTGGCACGACGGTCGGCGCCGGCAACGTCATCTGCGCCAATAAGACCGGCGTGTGGATTCAGGGTGCCGCCGCTACCGGCAACTTGGTCCAGGGCAACTACATCGGCACGAACGCCGCCGGCGCGGCCTCCTTGGGCAACACGGGCGCCGGAGTTGAACTGGTGACCGTTTTCGCCGGTGCGACGGGGGCCAATAACAACACCATCGGTGGGACCGCGCCCGGAGCCGGCAACGTCATTGCCAACAACGACGGAGACGGCATCTTGCTCACCAACTTCAACAGCATCAGCAACACCACCGGCAGCGGCGTCATCGATAACCGGCTGACCGGCAACAGCATCTACGGCAACGGCGGACTGGGTATCGATCTCGGCGGGGACGGGGTGACATCCAACGATTCGCAAGGACACGTCGGCCCCAACAACTTCCAGGACTTCCCGGTACTGAATTCGGCGGTCAGTTCCAACAGTGATACTTCGATCACTGGGACCTTCAGCTCCGGGACAGTCAACGGGCTGCCTTTCCAGCCAAACACAACGATCACCCTGGATTTCTATGCCAACTCCGGCGAGGATCCCTCCGGTCATGGACAAGGGCAAACCTATCTCGGTTCAGCTGAGGTCACCACCGATGCCAATGGCAACGCTCCTTTTTCAGTCGATCTCGGGACAGGAAACCTCGCCGGGGAATGGATCACCGCAGCGGCCACCGACCCCTCCGGCAACACCTCCGAGTTCTCCGCCGACATCCAGGCCACGGCGGCGCCGTCCGGACAGAGTTACAACAATGCGTACCTGCAAAGCCTGCTTCCGCAAAGTTCCACGACATCCAACCAGCTGAGCATCCAGACCAGCACGAACCTCAGCCAGGATACTGTCATCGCCGCGGTCAACACCCTGACGGCGCCAAGCCAGCCTGTGACGATCATCCTGGACCTCAATGGCGGCACCTACAACGATACCACGGTGAATCCACCGGCGAACGTCACCCTGATTATCGACGGAGCGAACGGCACCAACACTTATGTCGGTCACTCACCCGCTTTCATCGTCACCGGCGGCAACGTCATCGTCCGTAACGTCACCTTTACCACAGCGACCGACGCTCCGACCATCCTAGTCACCGGCGGCAACCTGACCCTGCGCAACGATGTTATTCAGGAATCCACCGGCTACACCGACGCGGCCATCTCGATCACCCACGGCACGCTAGATCTTGGCACCAGCTCCGATTCCGGCGGCAATACGCTGATTGTGAATGGCACCGGCCAGTTCGTTCAGAACACAACGGGGAATTCCCTACCGGCCGTGGGGAATACTTTCGAGGTCAACGGTACGGTCCAGTCCGCGACCATGCTCAGTTTCAGCAGTCTGACTTCAAGCGCCACGACTCCGATCCAAAATCAGGCGGTGACGCTGACGGCCACCGTGCAAGCGAACGGCTCCTCAGGCACACCCACCGGCAGCGTCGATTTCTTCGACACCACCACGGGGACCGATTTGGGCAAGGCTCTTCTAGTCAATGGCACAGCCGCGCTGAGCACCAGCGCCTTGGCCGTGGGCAGCCACACCATCGTCGCCACCTACAGCGGCGACGGCAGCTTCCTGACGAGCCAGGACAGCACTACGCTGAAGGTCCTGGCATCCTCCAGCCTCTCCGGCCTCGTCTTCGAGGACTTCAACGACAACGGCCAGGTGGACTTTGGCGAGCAGGGCATCCCCGGCGTCACGATCACCCTGACCGGCACCGACGATCTGGGCCGGGCTGTGAACCAAACGCAGGTGACCGACGGCGATGGCGCCTATGTCTTCCTCAACCTGCGGCCGGGCAATTACTACCTGACCGAGACACAGCCGTCCGGCTATTCGCAGGGGATCGATACGGTCGGCACAGCCGGAGGAAATCTATCGGGCACCGACCAGTTCTTCGTTACGCTGAGCCAGGGGATCAACGGTCTAAACTACAACTATGGCGAGCAGCCTCCGGCCGGCGGCGCCCCTCAGGCAGGGCTGACGGCCGGCATCGGCTTCTGGAATAACAAGAACGGTCAGGCACTCATCAAGAGCTTCAACGGCGACGCGACGAGCACTCAATTGGGCAATTGGTTGGCGGCCACGTTACCTCATATATTCGGCGCAAACGCCTGCAGCAACGACCTGGCCGGCAAGAGCAACGCCGCTATCGCCGCTTTGTTCCAGAGCGATTTCCTGCTGAAGGGCGTGAAGCTGGATGCGCAAGTGCTGGCAACGGCGCTGTCGGTCTATGCGACAAACGCCACGCTTGACAACACCGGCGTGGCATCCAATTACGGCTTCATCGTCAGCGGCAACGGCCTGGGTACAGCGACGGTCAACGTCGGCTCGAATGGCGCTGCCTTTGGCGTGGCGAACAACAGCGTACTGACGGTGCTCAACCTGCTGAAAGCGACCGATGCCCAGGCGATTGGCGGCCTGCTTTACAACGGCGACGATACCTTGCGCAAGGAGGCTAACAACGTCTACAGCGCGATTAATGAGTAGGGCGACATTTAACATCGAATCGTCGAGCCAGCGTGTGAACGTCTCGGTTGGAACCAACCGAGACGTTCACACGCTCCGGGGCAGTTTCCCTGCCAGCCCTGTGGCAGAGCATCGATGCTCTGGCGTCGCAGCGTCTGGATGCACTCTTGAGCATGGAGGCGGGTGCGATGGGAGTATCGAAGGATCTCCGGATGCGCGATTCCTACTTCGCCAGTCTGTCTTCGCAGAACGGCGTGTAGTCGGTTGGCACGTCGTCCGAGCCTGAAGCGGAAGCGAAGAACCGCGTTCGCTTACGCTTCAGGTTCGGATACAAACCAACGGCAACGAAACACTAGCTCTTGGAGCCATCGGCCACGAGCTTGCGATTTCGGTACAACCCCTGATCTACCGCATTTACCATTCGTTCAAGATCGACACCATCCTTGAGGAACTCATGCACGAGTCGTGCTTGTTCCTCGGGGTGCTGAACCAGCGTGTTGTAACTGATGCGTAAAACGTCCATGTTTTTCTGCTTATCAAGCCATTTGTACAATCGGTCCAGGTGCACGGTAAAGGCCCGCTTGATTTCTTCGCGGGGGGCCGCCTTACGGCCCAGGCGCTGGAGCATTTTCTCTTGCGAGACGAGCATTTCATCCAGGTCGCGCTCCATGAAGATGATGCGGTAGCGTTCACCAGGAGGCAGATCGTACAAGAGCTGTGATACCATCTTGACAACCTTGCCGCGGACTTCTGGCAGCCACGATGTGTCTTCCTTGATCTTTTTTACCCGCTCGAATTCGTAGTAGCCGCGGGGGTTGTCCGTATCGGCGGTGCGGACATGGTCCGTGACCGCTTCCATGCCGCCGTTGGCAAGCATCTGCATCATGAGCGATGTGCCCGAACGCGGCAAACCGGAGACAATGACGATCTCAGTATTCATCATTAGTCCTCTTGATCAGATATTGACGTTTAACGGCCGTCGTAAGCAAAAACCGGCCACCATCGAGATCACGAACCAGTAGATGACCCAGGATTCCGTGCCGAGAGTCGTGATGAGCCAGTATTTGCTCCAGAACTTCGTGCCGCTTGTCCATGACTCGCGGCTGGGATAGTCGATCTCGATCGATTGGATTGGCGAGTCCGCGTCAAAAGGCTTCTCCCACGGGTTGAGCAGAACATCGAGCCAGTGCCAAGCCGGCCGCAGTTTGCTGATGCGCATGAGACCGTCGCCGACCGCCAGCTCTTTTTCACCGGTTTGCTCGCCGACGCGGAAAACCAAACGATGGTAGCCGTTTTCGCGCGCCCGGATGTTCCAGCAAACTTCGTGCTTGCTCCACACATGAACCGGGCCAAGAGTGCTCTCAACCGCTTGGATCGGTTTCAGTTCGATGTTCGACGAAGTGGAGGTGTTGGCTGGATTCAGCTTCAACGTGACGATGGCATCTTCGCCGACCTGGAGCGGCCGATCCTGGTACCACAGAGCCAGTTGTCCCAGAATCAGCAGCACTGGTATTAACATCACCAGCATCGGCACAAGCGAATACACCAAAAGCTGAAAGGCCCCGAAGAGAATCCGGCCCTGAGCACGCAGGGCCAGCCCGGCATTGTCCTTGAACAGCTTGAGCGACAAAAGGTTGGCCTTGATGCCATCCTTGACCCGTTTGATCCCACCCTGGCTCGATGTGTACTTGAAGGCGATCAGGAACAGCATCCCGCTCACAACGGAGGTGAGCGTGACGGACAGCCAATCTGGCCACGCGGCGAGCGGAGCAAGCGCATAACGTCCCAGGACGTTGGCGAGGGAGTTCAGCCAAACCACAATTTGTGTCAGGAGATTCATCATTCGATGTATCCCAGTCCGCGGAGCTGGTCGGCGACCTGGCTTTCGGTTTCGTCCACTTTGGAATTTTTCAGCTCGTTTTCGATGCAGTGGGCGATGAATTCATCCACACTGCTGTAGCCGGCCGCGTCCGCCGCGCGTTTGGCACGATCGTAGAGTCCCGATTCGATCTTTATCTTGACCATGTGATAATCTCCCTTATGAGTTAAGAAAACACGTTCTTGCCCGTCATCTGTGTCGGAGTCGGAAGTCCAAATTCAGCCAATATCGAGGGAGCAATATCGACGAGCCTCGGCGTCTTGCCGCGAATCGCACGATTGCTAAACAGCACTCCCGGCACTTCGAGTGCGTCGGCACAATGGTCCGCGCTCCAGGCATTTTCATTGCGAGAAAGAATCTCTTCGGAGATTCCGCCCAGGCACGTGTCCCAGGACGCGCGGTAGCCGCGGCGATAGCCCACGATCAGGTCCGGCGCTAGCGCAGTGGCGTCGCCCGCGTACACCTTGTCCGCGCGGTAGACTTTGCGAATGACCCTCTCCCCGTTTTCATCTGTGACTTCTTCCAGCTTGGTGGCCAGCTCGGTTAGCATTGCTTCCTGTTCTTCGCCGGGTTCCACGATGCCGTCGCGCTCGCGGCCCTTGAGATTCAAGTACAGGCCGTTGATTCCCAGACCGTAGGCGAACGTTTTCGACCAATCGACATCTTTCAGGATCGACGTGCATTCGGGCGGCCCGAGATAGCCCTGGGCGCGCAGCCAGGAATTGAGGTTGAATTGCATGCCGAAGTTGGCGAAGCCGTGATCGCTCATGACGAGGATCGTCGCCCGGCTGCCATAGCGGTCTACGATGTCGCCAATGACCCTATCCAGACGCTGATAGAGCTTTTTGACATGCCCAAAGCATTTCTTCGCTTCGCCCTCGGCGCGGAACGGATGTTTCTCGTCCGAGTCCCACCAAAACATGTGCGATTGCAAGTCGCTGCTGGAGAAATAAAAGAACAACAAGCCGTCATCGTAGTTGTTCACCGCGTAATCAAAGAGAGCAAGCCGTTCTTCAAGGACCATATTGGCCTGTCGGAGATATTCATCGTCGATAAAGACGTTGTCCTTCCGCGCGTTGTAATCCTCCTGGAAGCCGGTGGTGTAGAACGAGCCGAGGCGTTTGGAGATGTCCTGAACGAACGTGGTCGGTTCAGAGATGGTCAACGCCGGAGCGCTCGGGTCGATGTTGATCGGCGTCACGTAGAGCTTGAAATTGGGTTCGACCTCTTGAAGGAAGAATCGGCAGATGCCGCTGCGTTTCTCGTTCGGCACGAACCACGGCATGGAGAACTCGAAATTGAGCTTGATCCACTTGCTCCACTGACCCGCCTTGAGCAAAATCTTCTGGCCCTGGATCTCGATGAGCGCGGCGTTGGCATGCCGGTCTCGATGCACGAAGAATTCGATTTCGCTGGGACGCGGCTCCTTCAAAAAGCTATTTTCAGGACCGACAATGGCGGCTTTGGCCGTATCGCCCTCAAACACCAGCCTCGATTGGGTTCCGCTGCCCGAATCGATGCCCTCAGGCGGGCAGTTCTCGGCATAGTGCTGGTAGGTGCCGTACGTTCCGCGCATGTCGGGCGTGCCCATGCCGCAGAGGCAGCGATGATGGCCGTGCTGCGAGGGGCTGGGAGGATAGTTCGAGGGCAGATCGTAAAAGGTCGAGGGGATGCCCTGGGCGTCGAGATATTCCCAGAACGGCACGCCCTGCCGCCGGAGGGCCGTCGTGGGCGGTTTGTGATTGAACGGCCAGAAATCCAGTTGCAGCTTGTGGTCGCCGACTTCCCAGAAGCCTTCGCCGGGCACAACATCGGCGGCGGAGTAAACGGGGGCTGCCTGCGTGTGCGGATGCCGGTGGATAAAGTCAAAGATGCCGTGCGAACCCGGTCCCGCTCCGTTAATGAAATTGGCCCAGGCGACGGGACTCTGCGGTGGAATACTGGTGCCCAGGTCGCTGAAACCGCCGGTCGCGCGCAGCTTGCTGAGATTAGGCAATTGTCCCGCGGCCATCATGCTTTCCGATAGCCGGGGGTCCATGCCGTCGATGCCGATGACAATTACTTTCTTGCCGGCGCTTCGGGAGACGCGCGTGCAGCCGCCCAACCAATAGGAAGTGCTGGCCGCGCCAGCGGCCAGAGCAGAGCGCTTGAGGAAACGCCGGCGGTTGAGTTTTCCGGGAGACGAATCAGTCATTGCGACCTCACGTAGTCGGCCGCGGCAAAGGCGGAGCGCTCAGGTTAGGAATCGTCTGCGGATTTATTTCCGTCAGACGATGTAGCCATTGCGACCTCACGTAGTCGGCCGCGGTAAGGGCGAACCGTTTCAGAATTCTTCCGGGGTGCCTACCTGTCAGCCTGCGGATGCTACAACAGGAGCACACTTACCGTTCGTATGGGCGACAGCATCGCCCACGACCAGGGGTTTGCCATCCATGTAATCAGGCACCTTGATCCCGAAGAGATCCAAAACCGTGGGACCGAGATCAAGGAGCCGGGGATTCTCCGTCTCGATGGGGCGATCGCAGAACAGGATGCCCGGCACCACGGAAGGATCGACACAGTGATCGCCGCTCCACGCCTTGGTGTTGTCGTGGAAGATTGAGGTTGTGGTCTTGCCGATGGCGGCTTCCCACGAGACTCGATAGCCGCGATCATAGCCCACGATTATATCAGGAGCTTGATCTTTATAGGGCCCGCGGTAAACCTTGGGCGCCTGGTAAGCGCGTTTGATCGCCTTGGTGCCGCTTTCCGGATCGATCAGCGCTCCCAGCTTTTGGGCGATTTCCTCGCGGAGCTTATCGGCCTCGCTGCCCGGTTCGACGATGCCGTTGGCGTACTTGTCCTTGATGTTGAGAAAGATACCGGTCAGGCCGATGGCGAACGCCTTCGTCTGGGACCAATCGACACCCGCCAGGTGGTCTTGATGGCGCTTCTCGTCATCCACCTTGAGATAGCCGTTCTCTTCGAGCCAGCGATTCAGGTCGATTCCCCTGCGGAAGGTGTTGAAACCGTGGTCGGAAATCACCATGAGCAGCGTATCCTTGTCCTTGCAACGCGCCATCGTCCGTCCGACCAGGTCGTCCATGCGCCGGTAGAGATCCTCAATCGCATGCTCTAGTCCCGTGGGGATCTCCTTGGGGCGGGCGGGATGATCCTCATCGAGGTAGCGCCAGAACATGTGCTGCATGCGATCGGTGCCATCAAACACGCACACGCACACACCCTGTTTCACCTTGTCGAGCGAATCAAAAAACATCACTTCGCGCTCGCGGTCGAAGTCGAGGCATTGTTGCAAGAAATCCTCGTCGCGAAGAACGTTCTCGGTCAGTCCCCAGGTATCCTCGGCCAGTCCCAGCGTCGCAAACGGCCCTTGCCGTTTCGACAGGTAGACGGAGTAGACCGAGGGATAGCTGATCGGCATGGCCGGGTTTTCCGGATCGAGGTTGATCGGCGTGACATAAAGGTCAAATTCGGGGTCCGTATTGAGCATCAGGAACTTGCAGACCCCATGCACCTTCATGCCCGGCACAATGGGAAACCCAACCTGAATCCAATCTGTGTACACGCCTTTGCGAAGCTCGTATTTGCTGCCGCCAATTTTGAGCGTGGCACGGTCCCGGTCCTGGATCGTGACCACGAAGGGCAGTTTCAACGGCCCCTGATCGGGGCGGAGGGGATGTTGCGGCCCGATCAGGTCGGCTTGTATCTTCTTGCCACTCCTGGAGACCACATGCACCTCGCCGCCGGTCTTTTCCTTCTCGCGGGGCGGCGTGGTGGTGTAGTGCGAAAACATGCCTTGCGTGCCGCGCAGGTCCGGAACGCACATGGCCGAGAGTTGTACTCCGCGGAGTTTTTCCGGAGGAAAAGTAATCGGCACACGAATGATGCAATTGAAGATGCCGTGCTCGCTCAGGACGCTCCAGAACGGTTTGCTCTTGCGAAGGAGCCGCACGTCGGCCTTGCCGAGCGGCACCTGATACTTGCCCAGACGCAGAGAGCGGCGGGGCGGCCGGATTTCCACGGAGCTGAGCTTCGCCTGATAGGTCCGGGTGTCCGGAATCAGGAAGTCGAAAATGTTGTGCTTGCCCGGATTGGTCCCGGTCTGAAACGACGACCAGGCGACGGGGGAGATCGGAGGAAGCGTGCTGCCCAGTGCTTTGAAGCAGCCTCGGTCGCGCAGCGCGGCCAGGTTGGGGAGCTGGCCCTCCGCGAGCATTTTGGTTGTCAGGCCGTGATCGAGACCGTCCAGTCCCAGAATCACCACGCGCTTGACCCGGCTCCGCCGCAGCGCCTTCCATCGGAACAGAAACCGCATGATGAGCCGCGCCGGCCAGGTGAGCATCATCAGAAGCGCGGAGAAGAAGGCCGCGAAGACCGCGAGAAACGATCCCGCGAGAGCGAACCCCGCTCCGGGTCCAATGTAGGCATACGCAGGACTGGGCGCCAGGAGCAGTACGCCAAGCCCGATAAGAATCAAGAACAACCCTGTCTTGCGCATGATAGTCAGGCTCCCAGTTGGGCAGGGGATTCAAGATTGTCTTTGCCAGTCCGAAGCGCCCGGCGAGCAGGGTCGCGTAAGCGCCCCGAGTGCCACTCTCTCGGGGCGCTTACGCGACCCCGCTCGCCGACGCCGCAAGTAACCGTTAGCGTTTCGTGGTCTTTTGCTTCTCCTTCGCTTCCATTTCTTCGATGGTTTTTCCGGGCGTCAAGTCCTTACCAGCCAGCCCGGGGTAATTCGAAGCGAAGCGATAAGCGCGGAAGAGCGCGTTGCCGATCCGCGGCGGGCCGCCGGGAGGTCCACCTCCCCCGCCCTGAGCCATGCGGCCGGGATTGGCACGCAGCTCCTTGAACTGCTTTTTCTGATCGTCCGTGAGGAGAGCGCCGAGCTTATCATCGGCTTGCTTTTGCAATTCGCGGAGCTGTTTTCTCTGGTCGGCCGTCAGCTTCAAGCTGGCCTGTTGCGTGGGCGTCATGATCTGGCCGGGTTGTGGCATGCCGCCCGGCCCGCCGCTGGGCGGCCTTCGGAACTGTTGCTTCTGCTGATCGTTGAGGATCTTATCGAGCTTGGCGGTCAGTTCTTTTTGGAAGTCGCCCAACTCTTTTTGCTGCTGGACCGTCATCTTCAACCGCTCTTGAAGGAACGGCGGCAGCAGTTGACCCGGCTGAGGAGGACCACCGGCACCGCCGGACATCCTACCGCCAGGACCACCAGGACCGCCAGGACCACCTGGACCGAACATGGCAAATGGCGGCCCATTTTTCATGTCCTTTAGCTGCTTCTTTTGACCGTCGTTAAGGATCGCCGCCAACTTTTCATCCACATCCTTTTGAATTTCGCCCAGTTGCTTTTTCTGTTCGGCAGTCAGCTTAAGTCGGTCCTGCTGCGCCTTGGGAAGAACTTCGCCCGCGATCGGCGGGGACCCAAAGCCGCCCGCCACTCCTTGCGGCCTTTCCTTCAGTTGCTTCTTCTGCTCATCTTGCAGGAGCTTCGCCAGCTTACCATCAACCTCTTTTTGGAGTTCATCGGTCTGTTTTCGTTGCTCCGGCGACAGGCGGAGCATGTCCCGCAGGAATCCCGCGAGGATTTGCCCCGGCTGAGGCGCTCCGAACGGATTCGGTCCACCCGGTCCCCCCATGCTGCCTTCGACGGGGTTGACGTACTTCCAGACGATTTGATTGTCCGGCGGCGTGACCTCGAAAACCGTGCCGTTCGCCCCAGAGCAAATCAGCGTACTGCCGTTGGGCAGCCGCTGCGCTCCAGAGATGAAGAAGGAATAGAAGTCGCTTTTCTTGGGGGCGGTGTAACTCCAAATTAGTTTGGCCGCCTCGAACGCGCCTTTGGAATCGCGCGCGTATTTCCCCTCCGCATCAACCGGCAACACCAGCTCGTCAACCGACGAGTAGTTTCCATCGAGCCGTTCGTTGCCATTGTTGAACACCATTACGTGCCCCGCCCCGGGCAGCCCTGCTGGAATCCAGTGTGCATTGTGCTGGGAAAAGAGTCGTTGGTCCTTCTTGGTGCCGGCGCGGTACGCTAGCGGGTTGCCAAAACGGTAGAGGAGGTCGCCGCCCTTGCCGCTTCGGCCGCCGGTGTGACCGGCTGCTTCTTTCGTCGTGGTGCTGTGATCGATGATCCAGAACTCGCTAAAATGCGGGCTGCTCACGATGATCTGATCGAGTTCAGGGTTGTAGGCCACCGAGTTGCAATGCGTCCAGTCAGGGTTGCGGCGCGGCGATCGGCCGGCAGCCGGATTGGCCCCGACGTAGCCGATCGATTTGAGTTTGTCCTGTTGATCCTTGGTCGTCTTGGCCGGCGCCAGCGTGTCTTCTCCGTAGTTGATGTTCACCAACTCCGGATGCTCGGCGACGTTGCTGTAGTTCGCCTTGGTCTTATCGAAATCCTGAACCAGGTGGTCCCAGAGGTGCCATTCCCAAACGATTTCGCCCGTGGTTTTGCCGGTCGGCTTGACTTCGAGAATCGAGTCGGGCAGCAGGTGGGTATCCGGGTTCAATTCAGGCCGGCGCCCGGCCGCGAGGCATTCCTCGGGGGTCTTTTTGTCCCACACGATCATCAGCACGTTGCCGTTGGGCAGCTTAGTGATGTCGTGATGGGGAAGCTGCTTCGCATTAAAGAGCTTGAAGTCCCAGACCAGACTGCCATCCCAGTCGAACTCCTGGACCCGGCCGCCGGCGCCCGGCCCTCCGCCGAAGGACTGCTCCTCCCCCATGAGCGACCCGGTGCGCAATAGATGCCCGTTTTCCAGAAGATAAGTGGACGCGCCGGGATTGCATTTCGCCGTCCACGAATGCACAACCTTTCCCTGCATGTC
>Ga0070738_10001620_pt1 | contig 42898 bp, 36 predicted proteins | sample Coa_R2_2_FD_66446 | JGI IMG/M metagenome (GOLD analysis project Ga0070738, IMG submission 66446) | Surface soil microbial communities from Centralia Pennsylvania, which are recovering from an underground coalmine fire - Coalmine... | ecosystem: Environmental > Terrestrial > Soil > Unclassified ...
GGCCGGTCGGAGCCCCTCGCCGGACAGGGCCCGGCTCCGCCGCCCCCCCCGCTCGCCGGGCAGCCCGGCCCGGCCGCACGGCGAGGGGGAGCGGACCGGGGCGCGCACGCCGTCAGCCTGACGCCCGAGGAGCTGTGCGCCGAGTCGGGGCTGAGCGCGGCCGACCTGGCTGCTCTGGAAGGCTTCGGCCTGCTCTCGGCGGCCACTGTCGCCGGTGCGCCCTACTACGACGAAGAGGCTCTCGACGTGGCCCGGCTGCTGGTCCGGTTCAGCCGCTACGGGATCGAGCCCCGGCACCTCCGGCTCTACCGCAACGCGGTCGAGCGAGAGGTCGGGCTGGTCGAGCAGGTGGTGACGCCGCTCCTTCGCCAGCGCAACCCCGAGGCGCGCCAGCGTGCCCACGAGGCGGCCGGCGAGCTGGCGGAGCTCGGCGAGCGCCTCCGGGCTTCCCTCCTCCGGCGAGAGCTCCAGCGACTGCTCGGCACCTGATCGAGGGGGTTGCCCGGTACCGCACGACGGGCCTGCGAGCGCCTCGATCGAGCATGTCGGGCGGCCGCCGCGACCGTTCGCCGGCAGGGCGGCGTGCGGGCGCATCCGAAGTCCGTGGCGCTACATTCATCACATGGTCGAAGTCCGTCTGCGGGCGGTCCGCGTGGACCTCCAATCGAACACGCCGGTCCTGTTGCTGCAAGAGACCGAGGGCGAGGGCCGCACCCTGCCCATCTTCATCGGCACGCCGGAGGCGACGGCCATCGCGTACGCGCTCCAGGGTGTGGAGATGCCGAGGCCGATGACCCACGACCTGATGAAGGACATGCTCGACGCGCTCCACGTCGAGGTCGAGCGGGTGCTCGTGACCGAGCTGCGCAGCTCCACGTACTTCGCCGAGCTGCACCTGCGACGGGGATCGGACCGGTCGGTGGTGTCGAGCCGGCCGTCGGACGCGGTCGCTGTCGCCGTGAGGACGGGGAGCCCGCTGTTCGTGTCGGACGAGCTGATGGACGCAGAGGGCATCCTGCTGGCCATCGACAGCGGCGAGGACGAGGAGCAGGAGGCCAACCCCGACGAGCTCGTGGGCCAGTTCCGCGAGTTCCTCGACAACATCAAGCCGGAGGACTTCCGGTCCTGACCGGGCACGGGTGCGCCGGCGACGGCGGCCGCGCCCGCGCCGAGCGGCGTCGGCGCGCCCCCCGCACCGCTGGGGCGTGAACCAGCGCCGCCGGTCAGCGGGCGGGTCGTACCAGGATGCGGCCACGCACGGTGCCGGCCAGCAGGGCGGCCAGCGCCGAGGGGAGCTCCTCCAGCCCGACCTCGGCCGACACGATGGCCTCGAGGGCCTCGGGGGAGAAGGCCGCGGCCGCGCCGTCCCACACGGCGCGCCGCTCCTCGATGGAGGTCAGCACGCTGTCCACGCCGAGCAGGGACACGCCGCGGATGATGAACGGGTAGACGGTGGACTCGAGGGCCGTGCCGCCGGTCAGGCCGCTCGCCGCGACCGCGCCGCCGTAGCGGAGCGTCCGCAGGACCTGGGCCAGCGTGGCGCCTCCGACGCAGTCGACGGCGGCAGCCCATCGCTCGGGCCCGAGCACTCGACCGGGTTCGGCCTCGATCTGGTCGCGGCCGATGACCTCCGCCGCGCCCAGCTGGCGCAGGTAGTCGTGCTCGTGCTCCTTGCCCGTGGAGGCCACCACCTCGTACCCGCGGTGGGCGAGCGCCGCCACCGCGGTGCTGCCCACGCCTCCTGTCGCCCCTGTCACCAGGACCGGTCCCTGGTCGGGGCTGATGCCCGCCCGCTCCAGGCGGCGAAGGGACAGCAGGGTGGTGAAGCCCGCCGTGCCGATGACCATGGCATGGCGGAGCGACAGGTCCGGCGGCAACGGCACCACCCAGCTCGCAGGGACCCGGGCGAGCTCGGCGAAGCCCCCGTGACGCGACACGCCGATGTCGTAGCCGTGGGCCAGCACCTTGCGCCCGGCCGGCAGGGAGGGGTCACTGCTGGCGCGGACCGTGCCGGCGAGGTCGATGCCGGGCACCAGGGGAGAGATGCGCGCCACCCGGTTGCCGGGCTGGCTGACCATGGCGTCCTTGTAATTGACCGCTGACCAGGCGACCTCGATCTCGACGTCACCGGGCGGGAGGTCGCCGTCCGCCAGCTCGGCGACGGCCGGCCGGACCGCGTCGTGGTCGCGGGTTACGGTCAGGGCGCGGAAGGTCATGGCGAGACTGTAGGGCACCGCCCCTGCCCGACCCCCGGGGTCCCTGCCCGACCCGGGGTCCCTGCCCGACCCCCGGGGTCCCTGCCCGACCCGGGGTCCCTGCCCGACCCGGGGTCCGTGTCCGAGCCCTTCTCGCGACCCTGGCTCTCGCGATCGTGGCTGTGCGGCGGTCGCCTGGCGTGGCCCGCTCCTGGCGGCTCGCGGCCGGTAGGCTCCCCGGGAGGCGCTGTCGGGGGGCCGACGTGCCGGGCCGGGCTCGAGGTGGAGAGGCAGGTGAGACGACAGCTCCGCATGCTGGTCGCACGCGCCGCGGCCATGAGACCCGAGACCGGTGACGCCTGGCTCTACGCCGCCGCGGCGCTCTTCGGTCTCCTCACGCTCGCCGTCTCCACCATCGCCCTGTACCGGCAGTGGGCGGCGATGGCGATCGGCCCCTACGCGGCGGCTGCCGTCGCGTCCCTCGTCATTGGTCGCGTCCGGGCGAGCCGCCGCGCCCGGGGGGCCCGTGGGTCCCGATCTCCCTTGCCGGGCTCACCCCCCCGCCCCCAGGGGCGGCGGCCCTGGCCCAAGCTGGGCGCCCGGTCGTGGGTCCTCGTGGCGGTGCTGGTCGGCGCCACCGTCGTCCCGCTGTCCTTCGAGGTCGCGTGGCGCCACGACGGGAACGCCGCTGCGCACGTGCAGCCGGAGGCAATGGTGGTCGAGCAGGCCGGCGACCGAGCCGCGAGCGGTCACGACCCCTACCGGACGGTGGTGGGACCGGGCGGCAAGGTGCTCGATACGACGCCCGGCCAACCGGCCTACGAGAGCTTCTTCCCGTACCTGCCGCTCATGATCGTCTTCGGCTTGCCGAGCAGCACCAGGGACCCGACCCTGAGCGACGCCCGCATCTTCTTCAGCATCGCCACCCTGCTGGCCACCGCGGGGGCGCTGGCCCTGAGCCGCGGGTCCAGGGAGCCCAAGCTGCGGATCCTCCAGTTCCTGACGGTGCTGCCCACCGCCGCGCTGCCGCTCGCCACCGGGGGCGACGACATGCCGATCGTGGCCCTCCTGCTCCTTGCCATGGTCCTGGCCCAGCGACGGCTCCCCGGCTGGTCGGGCCTGGTGCTCGGGGTGGCCTCGGCCATGAAGTTCACCGCCTGGCCGCTCGCCGCCCTGGCGCTGTTCGCCGCACGGACCAGGGAGGGCAGGCGGGCGCCGGTCCGCATGGCGGCCGGGATGGTGGCCGTCGGGGGGGCGGTGGTCGTGCCCTTCGTCCTGCGCGGACCCGAGGCCTTCTTGCAGAACGTGATCCTCTTCCCCCTCGGGCTGTCCGGGGTGCCGTCGCCCGCTGCCAGCCCGCTCCCGGGCCACTTGCTGGTGGCTGCCTTCCCCGCGCTCCACCGCGTAGTGCCGTTGGTGGCGGTGCTCGTCGGCGGGGGCCTGCTGGTGCGCCACCTCTGGCGGCACCCCCCTTCGACCGCCGCACGGGTGTGCGTCGTGGTTGCCTGGGTGATGCTGGGCGCCGCCATGGTGGCGCCGGCCACCAGGGTCGGCTACCTGCTGTACCCGATCAATTTCGCCGTCTGGGGATGGGCCCTGCGCGAACCCGGGGAGGTGGTGGCCGGCCCAGTGGTGCGGGCGTTCTCGACCATCGCGCCCGGCGCAACGCTCCCTGGCCCAGCCGGGGGCCGACCCGAAGAGCGCGCGCCGTGGCTCACTGCAGGTCGGGGACCTGCAGCAGCCGGATCACGAACGGCGTAGTGCCCGTCGTCGCTTCCACGCCCGAAGGCCCGAAGACGGTGGGGGAGACGATCACCCCGACCTCCCAGTACCAGCCGTCGTCGCCGGCCTTCTTGGCGAGCACCTGGTAGCCGGGCTGGCGGGTGGCCGGGCCCTCGCTCGCCACCTGCCAGCCCATGGCACGGACCACCCGGCGGTAGAAGGCGATCACGCTCGACTCGCTGGCGCGCACCCGCAGGTCCACCTGGGCGTCGAACTGCGCCCGGTTGCCCGACAGGTTGTCGGAGCCCACCGGCCAGCTCCCCCGGGGGACGGCCAGCGCGTCGACGATGTTGGATGGTGGTGAGCCCGGTTGGAGGATGGCGTGCAACGCCTGCCCGGCCGGCACCGCCAGCAGCGACGTGCCTGCCACCTTCCTCGGTGCGGTCGCCGACCCGCTCCTCGGGGTGCCCCGGTCGCCTGTCCAGAGCCCCGCAGCCACGGAGAAGACGATCACGATGAAGGCAGCGATCCCGAGGACCACGAGGGCGGGACGGAGCCCGGGTCCTCGCCGCGCCGGGGGGACCGGGCGCGACACAGGAGGCCCGGCCAGGTCTCCAGGCGCCTGCGGCGCCGTGGCCGCGGCGTCGACCTCGCTCATCTACCGGCCAGCCTACCCGTGCGTGTCGCGCCGCCTCCCGCGCCCGGCTGCGCCCGCCGCGACGTGCCTACAGGGTGCCCGGCGGGGGCTTCTCGCAGTGCGGCTTCAGGCCGTAGGGGGTCGTGAACTTGCCGTGGCGAATGGCGATCCAGAACCAGCAGTCCACTGGGTTGGGCACCCCTCTGCGGAAGGTGAGCGGGGGCGCCATCCCGCCCAGGGTGTCGTCGCGCAGCTTGTAGAGGCCGTCGTAGATCTGGGTTGTCGTGGCCGGGCCGTGCAGGCCCGCACCTCCGGCCTTGGCTGCCGCCCCGAACAGGAGCCCCGAGATCCACGAGATCGTGGCGATCTCGTTGTACTCCGGCGAGGTCAGGATCGCCGGCGCGTAGCGCTCGAGTGCACGGTTCATCGCCCTGGTCCCCGGGGTGCTGTCGACGAAGAACGGGATGTCGGTCTCGAAGCCGATGGACCGGTCCCCGAGCCCGGGGGACGTCGTGAAGGAAGTCGCCACGCCGCCGTTCCCGACGAGCTCGTAGGGCGTGAAGCCCTGGCGGGCGCAGTCGCGGGCGACTGCCTCCACCGTGTCCACCGCCTCGCCGATGCTGAGCGCTTGCACACCGGCGTTCTTCGCCGCCAGGCACTGGGCTGTGTAGTTGGGTGCGCCGGCCGAGATCTGCGCCAGGTAGCCGATCTTGACACCGAGGGCCTTGGCAGTCGCCCTGAGGGGCGGGACCAGTTCCTGGCAGGTGGCGGCCTCTGAGCAGTACAGCTCCCCGATCGTGGTCGCTCCCACCTTCTTGGCTGCCTCGACCTGGGCGACGATGAAGTCGTCCTCCGTTTGCCCCGCGGCGAAGAAGTCCGGGTTCGTGAGGTCGAGGATGGTGACCGCACCGCCGCCGATCACCGGCACGTCGTGGTCCCTCGCGTAGTCGCCCCAGGCGACGTCGTTGTTGGTGCTGTCGACGAGGGCGAGCACGTGGTCGTCGTTGACGAGCGACTCGACCTCGGCGAGCGAGGTGCCGGGGCTCGAGCCGTCGTCCTTGACGATGACCTGCACCCGGTGGCCGTTGATCCCACCCCGGGCGTTCACGGACTTCGCCCACGCCTCGTAAGCGGGGGGTCCCACGCGGTAGCTCGAGGCGAGCGGGCCCGAGCAGCTGCACACGAGCCCGATCTTCATCGGGGCGCCCCTGGCCCCGGCGGCGCTCGCCGGAGCGGACACCGCCCCGCCGAGCAGTGCGCTGACCGCCAGCACGCTGGCCGCCAGCGCCGGACCCAGCGGCCAGGATCTCGTCGGTCGGGCGCCACGTGCCCTCGTGCCTTCGAACCCCCTCATGCCGACCCCCCTCGTCTCGTTCCTCCGCCGCTGTGTGATTCGCTGCATCCTCGTGACGCGTCGCACGCCGAGCCGAGCTCGCCGCGCCCGTCACCTGACCTCGGTCACGGCCCGGTGCCGCAAGGCTGCCGAGCATGCGGCGAGGCGTCGTGGAGCGGTGCGGTGCCGCTCGCCGCGGTCACGGCGCCGCCTCGCTCGAGCCGGGCCGCACGGGCAGGGTGGGGAAGCGGGTGAGCCTGACCGGCCCGTCGGTGCCCACGAGCACCGTGTCGCGTAGCAGCACCCCGCCGGTCCCCTCGGCGGCGCTCCAGGATTGCACCGATAGGACCATGCCGGCCTCGAGCACGGCACCCTCGCCAAGGCCCGCGCCGACCACCGGTGGTTCGGCGCCGAGCCCGAGGCCGTGCACCAGGGGGACGGAGGGCAGCGGCGCGGCGGTCGCCGCCTGCCACGCGCCGAGCAGGTCGATGCCGCGGGCACCCGGCCGGCAGGACCCGACGAGCGCCTCGAGCCCGCTTCGGGCTCGCGTGGCCAGGTGCACGTGCGCCGGCGACGGGTCGCCGCTCGCCAGGGTGGTCCGGGCGAGGGCGGCCTCGTAGCCGGCATAGAGCGCCCCGGGCGACAGCACCACCAGCTCGTCCGGGCCGATCGGGCGCGCCAGGCTCAGCTGGCGGAAGGTCACCGGCCCGCGGCGCGCGGTGGCAGTGCACACGGCCTCGGTCGGCGGCGTCGGGACGCCCAGGTTGGCGAGCTGCTCCGCGTAGCGCCCCACCAGCTCTCGCTCGGTGACCCCGGGTCGGACGGCCTCGACCAGGCAGGCCAGGAGCGACTCGGCGATGGAGGCGGCGGTGGCGATGCACGCGACCTCCTCGGGCGATTTCTGCCGCCGGCACCGCTCGAGGGGGCCGGCGGCATCCACGAACGTCGCGCGCGGCGCCACGTCCGCGAGGAGCGAGCGGAAGAGGGGGTTGAGCGAGTCGGTGCCCGCCCGTCGACAACCCTCGAGGCCGGGGATGCGGCGCAGCGAGGCCGCGAGCGAACCGGGGTTCCACGAGATGCCGAACAGATGCGACCGGTCGATGTCGGCCGGCACCCCCTCGTCCCACACCGACAGCAGGTGAACCCCGCCCGTCTCGCGCACGACGACGCACGAAGGGGCGAACGACCTGGCACCTGCCGTCCACAGCTGACGCGCCCCCGAGGCGAACCGCACGTTGCCCGGCCGGCCCAGCAGCACGACGTCCAGATCCTCGGCTTCCATGGTGGCGAGGAGGCGCACCCGCCTGTCCGCCCGCAGCCCGGCGAGGTCGATGCGCGGCCCCTCTTCGAGCGTGTGCGTGCCCGCTCCCGCGTGCGCGGCGTGTGGCGGGGAGGCCGCGGGGACGCTCACGGGGCCAGCTCGTAAGGATCGTAGGGATAGTCCGACATCGGCGCCCACCCGTCGTCGGTGACGACGACGATGTCCTCGGCCCGGTACCCGGCCGCGCCCTCCTCCCAGATCACCGGTTCGAGGACGAGGACCATGCCTGGGGCCATCTCGAGGGACTCGTCGAAGGCCTCGCCGAGGTCGGTGCCGACGAGGGGCATCTCCGCCGACTCGGTGCCCACGCCGTGGGCGAGGTAGAAGTGCTCGATCCACGGCTTGCTGCCCCCGTTGGCCTCGATCGCTGCCCGGTCCATGGCGAGCGCGGTGCAGCCTGGCTTGAGAACGGCCAGGACTGCGTCGACGACGTCGCGCCACCGCCGGAACTGCGCGCGCTTGGTTGCCTCGACGTGCCTGCTCGAGCCGACGACCCACGTGCGCCCGAAGTCCGACGCGTACCCCTCGAAGGAGATGCCCGAGTCGTTCCAGATGACGTCGCCGGCACGGAGGAAGCGGTCGGTGGTCGGGGTGGGGAAGGCGAGGTCGCCGTGCACGGTCCAAGGGCCCAACTCCTTGCTCGGCTCCATCACCTGCCAGATGGGGTCGATGCAATTGGAGGTGGCGCCGAGCTCGAAGAGGCGGCGGAGCAGGACCGCCGACAGATCGGTCTGCCGGAGCCCCGGGCGCAGCGCTGCCTGGACGTCGGCCATGGCGAGCTCGTTGATCCGTTGCGCGGCGCGAATGCAGGCCACCTCGTCGGGGGTCTTGCAGATCTTGGCTGCACCGAGCACCGCGCCGGCATCGATCCACTCGAACCCGTCCAGCCTGGCGAGCATCGGGTGGGTCTGCTCGTCCACGCCGATGACCGTGCCCGGCCCAACCAGCTCGGCCAGGGCGGAAGCCAGCGCGCCCATCCCCTCGGCGAGGTCGGGGTAGAGCGGTGGGTGGACGTGGTCGCTCGGCAGCTCGGGGGGAGCACCCTCGGGCACAGGGGTGAACACGTGCGGGTACGGGTCGGTGCGAACGACGACGGCGACGTTCCGGAACAGGGCCGCCCTGCCGGCGTCGGCCGCCGGGGCGGTGGCACCGGTGGCGTAGGCGACGTTGCCGGTGGCGAGGAGCAGCAGGCAGTCGACGCCGTTGACCTCCATGAGGGATCGCAGGCGGCTGCCCCGCTCGGCTCGGAGCCGTGCGAGGTCGGGCACGACCGGCAACGGCCGCCCTCCGATCCTGGCGCCGTCCGGCCATTCGAGGGGGATCACCGCTCCACCTCCGCGCACGCCGCAGGCGGTGGTGCCGGTCGGCACCTGGGACTGCGAACCGCGGGTTCGGATCGCGCCGACCGCACGCGGCAGGCGTGCCCACGCTGCCGGTCACCGGCACCCCCGACCCCCACGGCGCCACCCCCTCGTCGCGTTCGCCCCCGGGTTGGCGCCTCGCCGGCCCAACGAAAAGGGGCGCACAGATTATAGTTGGGGCGTCACGCGCCACGCGGGGGCAGGTGGGGTCGAAGGGCTGCTGGACGTCCCACCGCTCGAGGCCCAGCCGGAACACGCTGGCGCGGGCAGAGGGGGAGATCCGAGCACGGAGGCCGAAGATGGCACTCGGGGGACTGCTCGCCGTCGACGCGGACGGGCACGTGATGGAGCCCACCGACCTGTGGTGGTCGCGCATGGACCACGAGCGGTGGGGCGACTGGGTGCCCCACACCGACCCCGCCACGGGGGTCGGCTACGTGGGCGGCGAGGTGCGCTCCGGGGGTGCTGCCACCTTGCAGCGCGCCGCGGAGCTGACCGGCATCCCCGTCGCCGAGATCGTCGACGCCCTGGCTGTCACCCAGCAGAGCCTCGGGCGCGCCGGCGGCTACGACCCGCGCGCCCGCCTCGAGGACATGGACCGGGCCGGCATCGACGCGGCCGTTTTGTACCCGAGCACCGCCCTCTTCTACGGTCCCAACGACCCCATCGCGGCGCTGCACGACCCCGCGTTCGTCCTCGCCTGCCAGCAGGCCTACAACGACTGGCTGGTCGAGTACTGCCGAGCGGACCCGGCGCGGCTCTTCGGCGTGGGCGCGGTGCCGTTGCAGTCGGTCGAGCTGGCGGTGCAAGAGGCCCGGCGGGTGAAGGACATCGGGCTCGTCGGGGTCTTCATCCGCCCGTCGCCCTACGTCGACGAGCTGCCGTTCAGCCACCGGGTCTACGACCCGTTCTGGGAGGCGTGCCAGGAGCTCGACCTGGCGGTCGCCCTCCACCCGGGCGTGCACGTCGACACCCCCGGCGCGTGCTCGAAGTTCGGCCTCGTGCACCACGACCGCGACATCATGATCACCAACTCGGCACCCACGCCCGAGTTCGGGGGGTCGGGGTTCGGCCAGGCCATCGGCAACGCGGTCGACATGATCGTGAGCATGGGCCGACTCATCATGGGCGGCGTCTGCGAGCGCTTCCCCAGGCTTCGCTTCGTCTTCCTCGAGTCGGGCGGCGGGTGGTGCGCCACTCAGCTGCAGCGCATGGACGAGCAGGTCGAGGAGTTCCCCCTCGAGCGCCGGTGGCTCACGATGAAGCCGAGCGACTACTTCCGGCGCCAGTGCTACGTCAGCTTCGACCCCGACGAGTGGAACCTGGCGGCGAGCGCCGAGTGGATCGGTGACGACCGCATCCTGTGGGCCTCGGACTACCCCCACCCCGAGTACCGCGAGGACGTGGTCGAGGAGCTCGGGGCGGCTATCGAGCGGTTGCCCGAGGCCTCGCGCCGCAAGATCGCGGCGCGCAACGCCATCGAGGCCTACCGGCTCCCCATTGGTGGTGCCTGAGGGCACGCGCCCACGCCTCGGCAGCGGAGCTGCCTTCGCGCTCCCGTGGAACCGGGCACCCCGCGGCTGCACGTCCTCCTGGCAGAGGCCACGCGCTGCACCCTCGACCCTCGGCCGTCGCGGTGTGTTTCACTCCGAGGGTGCCGACACCCGGCGGCCGGGCGCGCGCGGGTGGGCGAGTGGCCCCCGCCCGGTGCCGATGCGCCAGCCACGGGCGCCCGCCAGCGCGGTACGCACGTAGCGGCGGGCGGCGCGCACGGCGGCGAGCGGGTCGTCGCCGAGGGCGAGGCGGGCGGCGACGGCGGCCGACAGCGTGCAGCCGGTGCCGTGGTCGTTGAGGGTGTCGATGCGCGCGCCCCGCAGGACGACGACGCCGTGAGGCCCCGCGACCACGTCGGGAACCTCGCCGGGGACCCCGGATCCTCGGGACGCGCCGTTCGGGGTGGCGGCCAGATGGCCGCCGGTCACCACCACCACCGTGGGGCCGAGCGACCGGATCTCGGCCGCGGCTGCGGCCATGGCGTCGATCGAGCCGAGGTCGTCTGGCGCGCGGCCGGTCAGCGCCGCCGCCTCCTCGAGGTTGGGCGTGACGACCGTGGCGAGGGCGACCAGCTCGCGGTACGCGGCAACCCCCTCGCGCGCGAGCAGTGGCTGGCCGCTCGTGGCGGCCAGCACGGGGTCGACCACGAGGTTCGGGAGCACCCCGTCGGCGGCAAGGCGCGTCACGCACCGCACGGTGGCCCCTGTGGCGAGCATGCCGGTCTTGACGGCGCGGACCGCCAGGTCCGAGACGACCGACCGGACCTGGGCCGCCACGAAGTCCGGATCGATCTCGACGATGCCCTGGACCCCGTTCGTGTTCTGGGCCGTGACCGCGCTCAGCGCGCACGCGCCGTGCACCCCGTGAGCGGCGAAGGTGAGCAGGTCGGCCTGGGCTCCGGCGCCGCCGCCCGAGTCGGAGCCGGCGATGGTGAGTGCCACGACGGGCGTCATCGGCCGAGCGTAGCGGCCCGGTCCTGCGCGGTATCCTGCGCGAGATGGCCGGCGACGAGGCACGGATGGCTCGTCCGTCTGGCACCTCGCAGACCGGGGCCGGAGGGCGGCGCGCAGGTACGCATGCCGCCGACGGTGCCCCCCGCGACGCGCCAGGCGGCAGGGGCCCGGACGACTTCGTCGTGGCCGGCGAGGTGCTGGCATCGAGGCTGCTGCTCGGCACCGGGGGGATGTCGAGCCTCGCCGCCCTCGAGCGCGCCTTGCGGGCGTCGGGCACGGCGATGGCCACCGTGGCCGTGCGCCGTGTCGACCCCTCGGCCCGAGGGTCGCTGCTGGACCTCCTCGGCGCGTTGGGGGTCCGCGTGCTGCCGAACACCGCCGGCTGCTACACCGCGACCGAAGCCGTCCTGACGGCCAAGCTGGCGCGAGAGGCTTTCGAGACCAACTGGGTCAAGCTCGAGGTGATCGGCGACGACCGGACCCTCCTGCCCGACCCCGTGGAGCTGCTGGCTGCGGCCGAGCAGCTCGCCGACGACGGCTTCGTCGTGCTCCCCTACACGAGCGACGACCCCGTCCTGGCTCGGCGCCTCGAGCAGGTCGGCTGCGCCGCGGTGATGCCGCTCGGGTCGCCCATCGGCAGCGGGCTCGGGATCCGGAACGTCCACAACCTGGCGCTGCTGCGTCAGGCGGTCACCGTGCCGGTTGTCCTCGACGCCGGGGTGGGCACGGCCTCCGACGCGGCGCGGGCGATGGAGCTCGGTTGCGACGGCGTGCTCGTGGCCTCGGCCGTCAACCGCGCCGAGGACCCGGCCGCCATGGCGGCGGCCATGCGGCTCGCGGTGGAGGCGGGCCGGCTCGCCCGGCTCGCCGGGCGCATCCCGGTGCGGTTCCACGCCGTGGCCTCGACGTCCTTCGAAGGGATGGCCGACCTGACGGAGTGGTAGCCGGCCCGCGTGGAGCCGGAGCCGGGGCGTCCGCGAGGCGACGGCCCGGCCCGGCAGCGGTGGATGGGGTGGCGAGCGGCGCCGCGTCGCGGCGGTGCGCACCTGCCCAGATCGGAGGTTCGATGACCGAGAGCCAGGCGCTCTACGACGACGGGCGGATCGCCTGCGACGACGAGGGGATCACCATCCGGTGGTACTACCTCTGGGGCGCGAGGAGGATCCCGTACCGGGCGATCCGCGCGGTGAGGACGTACCCGCTCAGCCTCGCGCGGGGGAAGTGGCGGATCTGGGGGTCGGGCGACCTCGCGCACTGGTACAACCTCGACCGTACGCGGCCGACGAAGCAGACGGGCATCGAGATCGACCTGGGCCGCCGCATCGTCCCGTGCATCACGCCTGACGACGCTGCGGCGGTCACCCACATCATCGAGGAACATCTCGCGTAGGGCCGGAGGCCGCGCTCTGCCGGGCCCGGCGGGCGTCTTATCCTCTCCGGGTGCCGAACCGAAGGACATGGATCACGAGACGGGGTGCGCTGCGCGTGCCTGAGATCACCGCCGTCTTCTGGGTCGTCAAGGGCCTGTCGACGGCGATGGGCGAGGCGAGCTCGGACTACCTCGTCCACGCCATCGCACCGGTGGCCGCCGTGCTGCTCGGCTTCGTCGGGTTGGTGGCCGGGCTCCTCGCCCAGTTCGGAAGGGCTCGCTACGTCGCGTGGACGTACTGGTTCGCGGTGGTCATGGTCGGCACCTTCGGCACGATGGCAGCCGACGTGCTCCACGTCGGGCTCGGCGTGCCCTACACGGCGTCGAGCATCCTGTACGCGGTCGTGCTGACCGCCGTCTTCACGTCGTGGCTGGCGACCGAGCGCACCCTGTCGATCCACAGCATCGACACGCCACGCAGGGAGATGTTCTACTGGGCGGCCGTCGTCGCGACCTTCGCCATGGGGACGGCCGTCGGCGACTTCACGGCGTACACCCTCCACCTGGGCTACTTCTCGTCGGCCTTCCTCTTCGGCGCGCTCATGGTCGTGCCGGCCGCGGGCTACCGCTGGTTCAGGTGGAACGGGGTGCTGTCGTTCTGGTTCGCCTACGTCCTGACGCGGCCCCTCGGTGCCTCGCTCGCCGACGGGTTCGGCAAGCCGCGGGATCTGGGCGGGATGGGGCTCGGGGACGGCGCCGTCGCCCTCGCCATCGGCGTGGTGATCCTTGCCATCGTCGCCTACCTGGCGATCACCGGGGCGGACGTGCAGCGGCCGGCGCCGGCGCTCGAGGCAGGAGAGTCCTGACCGTCGTCGCGGGCCCAGCTTCGCCCATGTCCTCCGGTCGGCTCACATCGCGCTCCGGCGCCGCAGGGAGGCGTTCGTGGCCATGACCCGGGAGCGATCGCGTCTGTGGACCGGCCGCATCGCGCAGCGGCCATGGTGGCCGAGCAGGCGTCGGCCACCTCGTCGACCTGTCATCCGAATATCCCAGCAGAGCAAGCCCTCGCCACCCGCTGATCGAACGGTGCCCGGGGACGGGAGAAGGCCGAGACGCGGGGCAGTCGCGAGGAAGAGCCGAGGGGCTCGGACGAGCCACCATCGGCCCCTGCTAGCCCGGCGGCCGCCTGCCGCCGAAGATCGCGTGGTCCAGTTCCTTCCAGTACACGTCGACTGCCTCGAAGCCGGCCGACCGGAGATAGCCGAGCTGAGGATCGAGCGGGATGATGTGGCGGACATGATTGTCCCAGCGGGCCTGCTCCTCTGGCGTCCGGTGGGCCCGCCTCGCGGCCGCCTCCGGATCGCGGCGATCCTGTACCCGCTGCCACGCCTCCTCCACTGCCGGGTCGTCGGCAGAGACGGGGTCGTAGTTGAGGTACCAGCCTCCCGGAGCCAGCCGCTCGAATATCTCCCGGAAGAGACCCGCCTTCCGCTCGTCGGTCAGGTGGTGGACGCAGAGGGACGAGATCACCGCCCGCAGCCCGCCGGCCAGATCGGGCGGCCACCCTCCGGCGGCCATGTCGATCTCGACGTAGCGGTAGCGCCCCTCGTACCTGGCCAGCGTCCGCCGCCCCTCCTGCATCATCTGCGTCGAGTAGTCCGCCAGGACGGCGGCCGCGGAGGGATAGCGGTCCAGCACCGCCCGTGAGGCCGCCCCGGTCCCCGCCCCCAGATCCACGAAGGTGAACTCCTCGTGTTCGGCGAAGGGCAGGAGCTCCGCCAGCAACCGACGAGGCCAGGCCCGGGTCCGCTCCCGCTCCTCCTCCGTGGCGACCCACTGCGCCACGGTCGACTCCGACTTCCACACCGCCGCGTTCGACTCCGCGCTGCCCACCATGGCGACACCGTATCTCTCGATCTCTCTACGGAATCTCTCTACGGAATCTCTCTACGGAATCTCTCTACGGAAGGGCCCTGACCGGACGGGCTCGGGCCTGGCGGGGCGCCACATCCGCGGCTGCACCGCTCTCGTGGCTGCACCGCCCCTCGTGGGTGCATCACCCCGGCCAGGAGTGCCGCGGCTGCCGATCAGGCGCCGGCCGCCGTCACGATCATGTCGGTCACGAAGCCGGCGGTGAGCCCGATGAGGACCCCCCAGGCGACGAGCACTGGTCGCCTGGCCCGGTTGGCCACGCCGAGGAGCTGGATGACGACGTAGAGGATCGAGCCGGCAGCGAGGGAGAGGAAGACCACGTCGACCGGGGTGCTCGTGAACTGACGGCCGACGGCCGTGCCGACGAACGTGGGGCCGCCCCCGATGAGGCCGAGGAGCAGGAGGAAGCCCCACGAAGGGCGGACCTCCTCTGCGGCGAGCGGGGCCACGATCCCGAAGCCCTCGGTGGCGTTGTGCAGGGCGAACCCGATGACGAGCAGGGTGGCGAGGGCGAGCTCGTTGCGAGCCGCGCTGGCTCCGATCGCGAGGCCCTCGCCGAAATTGTGGAGGCCGATGCCAGCCGCGATGAACAGGGCGAGCCGAGCCTGGTCCGAGAGCTTCGCCACCGGCATGCCCCTGGCTGCCACCTCGGTGTCGAGCATGGCGCCCACGCCGGGAGGGTGGGGGCGGCGAGCAGCGAGGAACTGCTCGTAGTACACGAGGGTGACCAGCCCGGCACCGAGGCCGCCGAAGAAGAGGGCGGCGTAGCCCACGACCGGCCACACGCCGCCCCGGTGGTCGTGGAGGGCCGACAGCGAGCTCGAGATGGGGTCGAAGGCGTTGGTGACCACGTCCCAGATCAAAAAGACGAGGATGCCGATGGCCACGGCGTTCAGGAACTGGCGGACCCTCGGCATCGGCCGGCGCATGCGCCCGATGGGGAGCCCGAGGAGGATGGTGATGCCGGCGATGACACCGAGGACCAGTGTCCGGGCTTCGCTCACTGGGTCGTTCCCCCTCCTTCTCGTGCCCGCCTCCCGGCGGGCGCCGCCTGCGGCAGCGCTCGGCGTAGACGTTAGGCTCTCCTAACTTTAGGGTAGCCTAACTCATCCTGTCAAGGGCGAGCCTCGCAGAGGGGGGAGCAAGGGCGCGAGGGCGAGCCTCGCAGAGAGGGGAGCAAGGGCGCGAGGGCGAGCCTCGCAGAGGGGACAGCAAGGGCGGGCCTCGCCAAGGGGACAGCAAGGGCGGGCCTCGCCGAGGGACCCGGCTCGACAGGACGAACCCACCGACCGACTCCGGCCCGACAGGGGAGCGGAGGGGGAAAGGCAGCTGCCTGGCAGTGCGCGGGTCACCCAAACGTAACTACGTCCGTGTCGTCCGTACGCTACAGTTCCTCGGCGAGCGGAGGAGGATCGATGGCCGGCACGGCTGACGGCACGGTTGACGAGGGCGGCTTCCATGGGCCGCAGGTGTGCGCGCTCGTGGGCATCACCTACCGGCAGCTCGACTACTGGGCCCGGACGGGCCTCCTGCGGCCGTCGCTGGCCGAGGCGAACGGCAGCGGCTCCCGGCGACGGTACTCGTACCACGACGTGCTCGAGCTCAAGGTGATCAAGCAGCTCCTCGACGCGGGGGTCTCCTTGCAGTCGGCCCGACGCGCCGTGGACTGTCTCCGCCAGAACCTCGGGGCGGACCTCGCCTCGGCCAACCTGGTGCTCACGGGAGGCCGGTCCGTCCTCGCCCGATCCGACGGCGAGGTGGTGGACCTGCTCGCCGGTGGGCAGGGCGTGTTCAACATCGTGCCGCTGTCGGGCGTGGTCGACGAGCTCGACGCCGAGATCGTCCGCCTCAGGCGCGAGCCGGCGCCCGAGGCACCGGTCGGCCGGGGCTCGCGATCGCGGGCCGCCGGGGAGTGAGCGGCCGCCGACGGTCCGCGGCACGGCGGCGCCACCCGTCTACCTTGCCGGCTGCAGCCGGTGAATTCGCCCACCCTTCGGAGCGCGTCCTCGCAGCCCTCCTCGACGTCGCTGGAGTCCGATGGGAGTACGAACCGGTCGAGTTCGTCCTGCGCTGGGACCGGTCCGGGCGGCCCATGGCCGGGTTCCGTCCCGATTTCTGGCTGCCGGACCTGGCCTGCTTCGTCGAGCTCACCACCGCCGACCAGCGGCTCGTGACCCGCAAGAACGCCAAGGTCAGGCGCCTGCGCCTCCTGCACCCCGACGTCGAGGTCCATCTCGTGTACCAGCGGGACTTCCACGCCCTGCTCCGTCACCACGGGCTCGGCAGGGCCGGCACGGACGCCGCGTAGGCTGGCTGGCGTATGGAGCACGGCGCGCCGACCGACTCCGGCTCGGCTGCCGCCCTGCCCGCCAACCAGCCCGGTGAGGCGCTCCGCCGCTCGCCCCTCGCAGCCTGCCACGCTGAGCTCGGCGCCAGGCTGGTCCACTTCGGCGGCTGGGAGATGCCGCTTGCCTACCCGCAGGGCACGGTCGCCGAGCACCGGGCCTGCCGGCAGTCGGCGGTGGCGTTCGACGTCAGCCACCTTGGGACGGTCCGGGTCGAGGGGCCCGGCGCGTTCGAGCGCCTGCAGGGGACGCTGACCAACGACTTGGGCAAGGTGGCGCCGGGGCGGGCCCAGTACACCCACCTGCTCGACGTCGACGGCTCCGTCCTCGACGACCTGATCGTCTGGTGGCTGGCGCCCGACTGCTTCGACGTGATGCCGAACGCCTCGAACACGGCACGGGTGCGGGCAGCCCTCGGGGGCTCGGACACCACGGCCTCGCGGGCGGTGGTGGCGGTGCAGGGCCCCGACGCCCGCCGCCTCCTGGCCCGCGTCTCGGCCGAGGCGGCGGCCGTGCCGCACTTCGGGGTCCGGGTGGTCGAGTGGCAGGGCCATCGCTGCACGGCAGCCGGCACCGGGTACACGGGCGAGGACGGGGTCGAGTGCGCCGTGCCGCTCGCCGGCGCTGCCGACTTCTGGCGGGCCGTGCTCGACGCCGGCGTCCAGCCGGCCGGCCTCGGGGCCCGCGACACATTGCGGCTCGAGGCGGGGCTCCCCTTGCACGGCCACGAGCTCGGGCCAGGGATCACCCCGCTCCAGGCCGGCCTCGGCTGGGTGGTGAGCTGGGACAAAGGCGACTTCCCCGGGCGCCAGGCCTTGGAGCGGGAGCGGGCGGCCGGTCCGCGCCGCCGTCTGCTCGGCCTGGTCGCCGAGGGCCGCCAGCCTCCGCGCGATGGCGCAGCCGTGCTTGCAGGGGCCAGGCGGGTCGGCATCGTCACGAGCGGTAACTTCTCACCGATGCTCGAGCGAGGGATCGCGCTTGCCCTCGTCGACACCTCGGCAGGGCTGGAGCCCGGCGATCCCGTGGTCGTCGACGTGCGCGGCCGGCTCCTTCCGGCCGTCGTGTCGCGGACACCCTTCTGGCCGTCGCGGCCCCCGCGGCCTGCCGTGCCGTCGGGGCCTGCCGTGCCGTCGGGGCCTGCCGTGCCGTCGGGGCCGCCTGTCGCGGGGGGCCCGGCCGTCGCGGGGGGCCCGGCCGTCGCGGGGGACACGGCCGCCCTGGGTTCGCCGCTCCGGGAGCCGGGTCGGTGAGCGACTACCTTCCCCACACCGAGGAGGAGGTGGCGGACATGCTCGCCTTCCTCGGCCTCGCCTCCCTCGACGACCTGTTCGCCTCGGTGCCGCCGTCGCTCCGACTTGCCGGGGGCCTGGCCCTCCCAGAGGGGCGGCCCGAACCCGACGTCCTCGACGACCTGGCTGGGCTGGCGGCGGCCAACCCCGCGAGCGCGGGGCGCCTGGTGTGCTTTGCCGGCGGCGGCGCCTACGACCACGAGGTGCCCCCGGTCGTCCGGGCGCTGGCCGGACGTGCCGAGTTCGTCACCTCGTACACCCCCTACCAACCCGAGGTGGCCCAGGGCGTCCTGCAGGCCCTCTTCGAGTTCCAGACGATGGCGGCCCGCCTGGCGGGGCTGCCCCTGGCCAACGCCTCCCTGTACGACGGGGCGAGCGCCCTGGTGGAGGGGGTGAACCTGGGGGTGGCCGCCACCGGCCGGGGCACGGTGTGGGTGTCGTCGGGGATCCACCCGCACTGGCGAGCTGTGCTGCGGACCTTTGCTGCCGGCACCGGGCACCAGGTCGTCGAGGCACCGCTGCGCCTCGGCCAGACCGCGTGGCCCGAACGGACCGGCAGCGGCTCGCCCGGGGTGATCGCGGTCGGCTACCCCAATTACCTGGGCTGTCTCGAGGACCTCGGCGAGGTCCGGCGGCTCTGCGACCGCCACGGGGCCGTGATGCTCGTTGCCGCCGACCCGGTGTCGGCGGGCATCCTGCGAACGGGAGGGGAGTGGGGGGCCGAGGTGGTGGTGGGGGAAGGTCAGCCGCTGGGCACCCCGCTCAGCTTTGGCGGGCCGTACCTGGGGTTGTTCGCCTGCGCCGAGCGCCACGTCCGGCGACTGCCGGGGCGGCTGGTCGGCGAGACGGTCGACGCCGAGGGGCGCCGGGCCTACGTCACGACCCTGCGCGCCCGCGAGCAGGACATCCGGCGCGAGAAGGCGACCTCGAACGTCTGCACCAACCAGACGCTCATGGCGGTGACGGCGGCCATCCAGCTCGGGTGGCTGGGCACGGCGGGCCTGTCGGAGGTGGCCCTGCGGTGCGCGCGGGGCACCCGCTACTGCCGCGATGCCCTGCTCGGCCTACCCGGGGTGTCCCCACTCACCGGCTCGACGCCGGTGGTCCGGGAGTTCGCCCTGCGCACGCCGGTCCCGGCGCGCGTGCTTGTCGACCGGCTGGCGGCAGAGGGCTTCCTCGCCGGCCTCGTGCTGGCCGACCTGACCGGCGAGGGCGGCGACGGGTCGGTGAGTGCCGAGGAGGCCGAGCACGGCCTGCTCGTGGCGGTCACCGAGCGCCGGACCCGGACCCAGATCGACGCTTTCGTCACCGCCTTCGACAAGGCGGTCCGGCAGTGAGCAGCCCTGACGACGGCGCGCGCCGGGCGCCCCTCTTCGCAGAGGACCCCGGCGGAGGTGTGGCGGCGAGCGCGCCGCTCGTGGGCGATGCCGCCGAGCCCACTCTCTTCGAGCTGTCACGACCGGGGCGGCGAAGCTGGCAGCTGCGGACGACCGACGTGCCGGCATGGGGGATCGATGACCTCGTGCCCGAGGCGCATCGGCGGACGTCGCCCGTTCCCCTGGCCGAGGTCTCCGAGCGCGACCTCGTCGGGCACTTCACCCGGCTCAGCCACCGCCAGTTCGCCGTCGACCTCGGCGCCTATCCGCTCGGCTCGTGCACGATGAAGTACAACCCCAAGGTCTGCGATACCGTTGCCGCCCTGCCCGGCCTGGCCGACGTGCACCCCGGCGCGCCGGGATGGCTGACCCAGGGGTGGCTCGAGCTGCTCGTACGCCTGGAGGAGGCGTTGTGCGAGATCACCGGCATGGCGGCGGCCACGCTGCAGCCCGCGGCCGGGGCGGCGGGAGAGCTGACCGGGCTGCTGCTCATGCGAGCATGGCACGACGCCCACGGCGAGCGGCGGACGCGAGTGGTCATCCCCGACTCGGCCCACGGCACCAACCCCGCCTCGGTCACGCTGGGCGGGTTCGAGGTCACGACCGTGCCGAGCAACGAGCGCGGCTGCGTCGACATGGAGGCCCTGCGATCGGTGCTCGACCGCGACGTGGCGGGCATCATGCTGACCAACCCGAACACGCTCGGGCTCTTCGAGGAGGAGATCGAGGAGATGGCCGACGCCGTGCACCGCGCCGGCGGGCTCCTCTACTACGACGGCGCCAACCTCAACGCCATCCTTGGGGTCGTGCGCCCGGGGGACATGGGGTTCGACATCGTGCACCTCAACCTCCACAAGACCTTCGCCACGCCGCACGGTGGCGGCGGCCCGGGCGCTGGCCCGGTTGCGGTGTCGGCGAGGCTGGCCGAGTTCCTCCCGGGCCCGCGCCCGGTCCGGCTCCGAGAGGATGGTGCCGCCGAGGAGGATGGTGCCGCCGAGGACGGTGCCCGCGTCGCTGCCGAGGCCCGCGCGGATCGGGCGGGTGAGGCCCGGGGTGGGCATGCTCGCTACGGGTGGGCGATGCCGCCTCGTTCCATCGGGCGCGTGCACGGATGGCACGGCAACGCCCTCGTGCTGGCCCGGGCTCTGTGCTACATCGAGGTCAACGGTGGCGACGGCCTCCGCCGGGTCGCCGAGCGAGCGGTGCTCAACGCGAACTGGCTCCGTGCGCGCCTGGCGGGTGTGTACGACATCCCCTTCGACCGGCCCTGCATGCACGAGGTGGTGCTGGCTGCGAGCACCCTGCGCAAGCGCTCTGGCGTGCGGGCGATCGACGTGGCCAAGCGGCTGCTCGAGGAAGGGTTCCACTCGCCGACGGTGTACTTCCCCCTCATCGTCGACGAGGCGCTCATGATCGAGCCGACGGAGACCGAGAGCCTCCAGACCCTCGAGGCGCTGGCCAGGGCCATGGAGCGCATCGCCGGCGAGGCCGCCGGGGGCGAGGTGGGCACAGCGCCGAGGACCACGCCGGTCCGGCGCGTCGACGAGGCGCGAGCCGCGCGCCAGCTGGTCGCGACCTTCGACGCCCGCCGCTGACCCGGGCTCCCGGCACCGGGTCCTGACAGGTGTGGCGGCGGCCGGGGTTGCTACGGTTGGGCCACATGGAAGGCGGCCGTCCGTCCGGCCGCGGTTCCGACCGGCCCCGCCGCCGACGCCGTGGACCCGTCCCGAACCAGGAGGGGCTCGCCGCGCTGGCCCGGTTGGCCTCGGGCGAGCAGGTGCCGAGCGGACCTCGGCGCGGGCCTCGCCCCGAGCCGCCGGACGGGGCGCCCGGAGCCGCCGCACCGCTCGCTGCCGACGGGCAATCCCTTCGCACCGGACGGGTGCCCAACGAGAACGGGCTGCGCGCCCTCGGGGAGAGGATCGACGCCGAGAGGCGGCGCCGGCGACGTCGGCCGCGCCGCCGCCGCCTGGCGTGGGCGCTCGGGTCGGTCGGTGCCGTGGTGGTGGTGCTGGCCGGCGCCCTCTTCGGCTACGCCTGGTGGCTCGACCACCGGATCCACCGCGTGGCCGTCGGTGGCCTGCACGCGGCGCCGGCACGAGGCGTGGACGCCGGGACCGAGAACATCCTGCTCGTCGGCTCGACGTCGCGCTGTGCTCTCAAGGTGCAGAACCCCGCCTACGGCCTGTGCTCGCAGGGGGTGACGGGGGTCAACAGCGACGTGGTGATGATCCTGCACCTCAACGCAGCGAAAGGGACGGCCTCGATCCTCTCCATCCCGCGCGACCTGTTCGTCCCCAACGCGCGCCGCGAAGGCGCCAACAAGATCGACGCAGCGCTGGCCGAGGGGCCGAGCCAGCTCGTGGCCGCCATCGAAGAGGACTTCGCGATCCCGATCCAGCACTACGTGGAGCTCAACTTCGACACCTTCGCCAGCGTGGTCGATGCCCTGGGCGGGATCGACATGTACTTCCCCGAACCCGTCTACGACGCCTACTCGGGCCTCGACATCCGGACCCCGGGCTGCATCCACCTGGACGGCTACCAGGCGCTCCAGGTCGTCCGAGCCCGCCACCTCCAGTACAAGGGGCCGGGCGTGACCTCGACCAATCCCCGCACCTGGCCCCAGGAGGCCCAGAGCGACCTCGCCCGGATCCGCCGCGACCACGAGTTCCTGCGGGTGCTGGCGACCGCGGTGGCCAAGCAAGGGCTCGGCAACCCCTTCACCGACCAGCGGCTCGTGTCGAGCGTGGTCGGCGACCTGACCGTGGACCAGGGGTTCGGGGCCGCGCACATGGTGAACCTGGTGCTGCGCTTCCACTCGGTGAACGCCAGCACGGCGCCCCAGTACACCGTGCCCGTGTCGGTGTACGACTACCAGGACTACGTCTACGAGGGCGGCGACTACGGCAACATCGAGTTCCCCGCCCAGCCCCAGGACGACCAGGTCGTCGAGCAGTTCCTGGGCCTGGGGCACAACGCCGACACGATGAACGGTGGCACGCTGCCGAGCCCTGGGGCCGTGACCGTGTCGGTGCTCAACGGCACCGGTGCGTACAACCAGGCGACCGACACCGCGGCCGCGCTCCAGGCGCTCGGGTTCCGCATCGGCACCCTCGGGGACACCCCCTCGCCGGCCGCCCAGTCCGAGACGATCGTCTACTACTCGGCCCGCACGGCCGCCGAGGAGGCCGCCGCCCAGGCCGTCGAGCGCTCGCTGTCGGGTGCCGTGATCATGGCCTACGACCCGACCAAGGTGCCGGCGGGCTCGCAGGTGGCGGTGGTCACGGGCACAGCCTTCTCGGTCAATCCTCCTCCGACGCCCCCCGGCACGGCCGCGCCCGGAACCGGTGGCCGTTCTGGCGGAGCGCCAACCACCTCGACGCCGACGACCAGCCCGCCGGCGAGCGGCCCGTTCGCTGCCCCGACCCCGCCCGTCGAGCAGCTGGCGCCCTGGGACCCTCGCTCGTGCGGGCCGCACGGCACCCCGGGGCCCTGAGGCGCAGCAACCGGGCGACGCCCGAGAGCAGGCGCTGGCCCGGCAAGACCCCCTGGGCCCTCGCGGGCCATGGGTGGTCCACGCAGGCGCCGCAGCGGGCCGGTGCAAGGGGAGAAGGGGTGGGAAAGAGTGTCTCGGCGGAGAGCCGACGGACCGGGGCCCGGCGGCGCGGGAGGGCGCCGTCCGCCAGCTCGGCGACGGCCAACGAGGACCGAGCCGACGAGGACCAAAGAGCGCGGCGAGACCGTGGCTGGCGTGCGGCGAATCGAAGCTCCGCCCAAGGGTGGCAGCACCGGTGGCAGCACCACAAGGGCGGCAGGAGAGGAGAGCGAATGGCGACGGACCACAATCGAACGGACCACAGCGGGGCAGGCCCCAGCGGGGCGACGTCACCAGGTGCCGGCCGGGGACCGCGCCCGCGCTGGCCGGGCGCCGGCCGTTCCGTTGCCACGACGTTGGCGGCAACCGCCGGGGCGGCGGTGCTGGCTGTGGCGGTCCTGTCGGGCGGCGCCGGCGCCCCGGCCGGCTCGGCTACTAAGCAAGCCCCGGTCCTCTCGGCGCAGGCCCTCCAGCAGACGTTCGTGAACGTGGTGAGGACCATGCGCCCCTCGGTGGTCGAGATCTCGACCGACCAGGGGCTCGGGTCGGGCGTCGTCTACGACGACAAGGGCGACATCGTCACGAACAACCACGTGGTTGCAGGGGCCACGTCGTTCACCGTGAGCGCCGCCAGCGGCCGTCAGTTCCGCGCCAGCCTCGTCGGCTCCTTTGCCCCCGACGACCTGGCGGTCATACGGGTGAGCGGGCCCAGTGGCCTCGTGCCGGCGAAGTTTGCCGACTCGAGCAACCTCCAGGTCGGCCAGATCGTGCTCGCCATCGGGAACCCCCTCGGGCTCGAGAGCAGCGTCACGGACGGCATCGTGTCAGCTGTCGGGCGCACGGTCAGCGAGGGTGGCGGCGTCACCCTGCCCCAGACCGTCCAGACGAGCGCCGCCATCAACCCTGGCAACAGTGGCGGCGCCCTCGTGAACCTCAACGGCAAGGTGGTCGGCATCCCGACGCTCGCCGCCGTCGACCCCGAGCTCGGGGGCAGCGCGGCGCCCGGCATCGGCTTCGCCATCCCCTCCAACACGGTCACCCGGATCGCCGGCCAGCTCGTTACCCAGGGCACCGTGACCCAGTCGGGCCGGGCCGCGCTCAACGTGACGGTGACGACCGCCTACGGGCCCGACGGCAACCCGGCGGGGGCGGCCATCGTGCGCGTCCAGCCGGGAGGGGCGGCAGCGAAGGCTGGGCTGCAGGCGGGCGACGTCATCACCAAGGTCGCAAGCGCTGCCACCCCGGACGTCTCCACCCTCGCCGACGTGCTGGCCGGCCTGTCGCCGGGCCAGTCGGTGACCGTCACCTACATCGACACGAACGGCATCCGCAGGACGACCACGGTCATCCTCGGGCAGCTCCAAGGGTCCTGAGCCGGCCGCCCGCCGTGCACCCGCGGCACAACAGGGCAGGCACCGGACCGTTCGGCTCTCGCCGGCACGCGGGGCAGCCCACGGGCTGTACTTGACATAATGGCGATTATCGGCTGATTATGGATCGGGTACCCGCAGGCCGGTGTGACTGACACGGCGGACTCCCGTGTGGCGCCGTCTGCTCGAACCCCGGCCCCCCGGTCCCCGGCGTCTGTGACTCGCGGGGCGCGCCCGGCGAGGGTTCACGGCCGCACGCGGCGGCCGAGCACGCCGAGCAGGCGCTCGCGCAGGGTCCGTGCCGTCTCCGCCGGGACTGCTCCTCCAGGGGCGCGCCGGATCGCCTCCTCTGCCGCCGCGAGCTCGCGGGCGAGCCACGGGTCGTGCAGGACGTCGGCCACCCAGCGCGAGAAGTCGCCGCGCCCGCAGTGGTGGGTGATCACCTCGGGGTCCGCCTCGGCGATGGCGGCGTGGAGCTGGGCGAGGGAGCCGGCCGATCGCCCGGTGAAGACGTTGTCGGGGCCACGGAAGGAGAAGCGGCGCTCTTCGGGGAGGCCGACGGCGTCGTACTTGCGCTCGTGGCGGAGGTGCGGCGATGTCCGCCGGCCGATGGTGAAGGTGACGGCCCGATGGGGGTGCTCCCGCCATCCGAGCAGGGCCCGCCCGGGTGGTCCCGTGAGGAGCCTGGCCACGTCAGCCCGCGGCAGGCCGTAGACGGCCGCGGCGACGTCGACGAGCCCGGAGGTGGGTCGAGGCCCGGTGAGGGCCACGAGGGCGTCGACGGTGGTGGCCACGTCGGCTGGGAGCTCCTCGGGGCGGTACGTGACGATGCAGTGGCCCCTGGTGGCCGGGTCGAGCACCTCTGGCGCCCCTCTGCGGCCGAGCACCTGGTGCGCTTCGTCGATGACGAGCCATTGGGGCAGCCCGGCCGCGGTCCGCACCTCGTGGACCTCGGGGACCAGACGCCGCAGGAACCCCGCCTGGTCGTCGTCGCCGAGCCCGGCGAGGTCGAGGACGACGGTCGAGAAGCGGTGCCGCAGCAGTTGCCCGACGAGCTGGGGCGACACCCCGTCGGCCGGCCGCAGGACCACCACGCCCCGCAGGTGCGCGAGTCCCGAGTGGTCCCCCTCGGGGTCGACCACGAGCAGCGAGTAGCCCAGGCCGACGAGCTGCTCGACCACCAGTCCGGCGAGGAAGGACTTGCCTTCCCCCGTCCCCCCGGACACGAGCAGATTGAGCTGTGATGCCGGGAGGGCCACGTCGTGGCCGGCGTCGTCGGCGCCCACCACGATCTGCCAGCGGGGCGGGTGCAGGGGGGCCGTCGCACCCGCGAGGAGGTCGCTCGCGAGGAGGTCCGCCACGCCGGCGCCCGCGGCGCGCTCGAGCACCAGGTCGGCCCGCTCGCGGACGCCCTCGACGGCGTTGGCCACCGCCACGCCGACCTCAGCGGCGGCGAGCAGGGAGAGGTCGTTCTCGGCGTCGCCCACGGCCACCGTGTTGTGGCGCGAGATGCCGAGGTCGCCGAGGGCCTCGAGGAGCCCGGCGCCCTTGGACACCCCTTCGGGCAGGACCATGAGCTGGGCGCGGTTGCGCACGAGCTGGCAGGCGGCGCCGAGCCGGCGGATCTCCTCCAGCACGATGGGCTCGTCTGCCCCGGCGCACGCCAGCAGGACGTCGCCGGCGCTGGCCGCCACCCCGCGGGCCCGCAGGGAGCCAGCCAGGCGGTCGTCGACCGGCGGCGCGAGGAGCCTCTTGCCGGCCGGGCTCACCACGACGGCGCCGTTCTCGGCCACGACCGCATCCACGTGCCGGTCGACCTCGGGGAACACCTGGCGCAGGTCGTCGAGCACCCGTCCGGTCACGAGCAGCACGCGCAGCCCCCGCTGCCGGGCACGCTCGACAGCCGCCAGCACGTCGCGCCCAACGGTCCCGTGCTCAGCGAGCGTGCCGTCGTAGTCGACAGCCACCGCCCGGAAATAGGGCGGCGGGCCGCCGGGAGGGCCGCCGCCAGCCCCCTCCCCGACACCCTGGGTAGGCGGGCCGGTCAACGGCGGCACCGGTGGCTCATCGTGGAATGGTGTAGCGCGTGAAGAGGTGCCAACCGACGTAGCCCCAGACCAGCACGAGGAGCACGCGGTGCCGGCGGGTGGCGGCCATCGACGACCCGATCCGCCCGAGGGTCGGCCACGGTGCCCGCCCCGATCGCGCGAGCACGTCGAGGAGGACCGCCGCCGCGGCCAGCGCCACCCACACCGCGGTCACGATCACGGCCGCGAGCCCCCGCCGGCACGGCGCACCCGGCGGATCGAGGGCACCAGCCCGGCGGCCAGCCAGGCGAGGAAGAGCACCATGCGCACGCCGTGCCAGGCCAGGGCGTGGTCCGCCACGGTGCTCGCGGTGGGCACGATTCGGGAGCGCCCGCCCAGGGCCAGGGCGGCCGCTTCCAGGCAGACGGCCAGGGAGAGCAGCCCCAGCCACGGCCCGGCGGAGCGCACGCCGATGCCCGTTCGCCCACCGGTGGCGACGGCCGCCTGCGTGGTGCCCCCCTCCACCTCTTGGCGGCGGCTCGTGCCGGGCGTGCGACGCATCGCGGCGGCGAGCACGAGCGCGACGGGACCTGCGACGGTGCAGTACGCGGTGACGGTGAAGGGATGGAGGCTCGTCGCCCACCACGCGTACCCGCAGGCGGCGGTAACGGCGCCGGCCGCTGCCGCGGGGCCGACCCAGCGTCGGGCGACGGTCATCGCCGCCAGGGCATCGGGCCACCGGGCACCCCGCAGGCGCCCGGCCCGGCAGCGGCTCGGGATGCCGGGCCCCGCGGGTAGCGATCTAGCCTGCAGGCGTGACCAGGGACCCGCAGCGCAACGGCGGCGCCGGTTCCGGCAACCTTCGCCGCCGGAGTGTCGCCGGCCCGCCATCGGCGGGGCCGCGTCCGCCCGAGACCTCGTCTGGGGCCCCGGGGTCTGGGGCCCCGGGCACTCCCGGGGCGCCACCAGGTAACGCCGAGGCGGACCGGCGGTACCTGTTCGCCGCGCTCGGCCTCATCGCCGCGTTCATGTGCGTCGAGGTCGTCGTGGCCGTCATCTCCGGCTCGCTGGCCCTGCTGGCCGACGCCGGCCACATGCTCACCGACGTCGGCGCCCTGGCCGGCGCGGCGTGGGCAGCCTCGCTGGCCATGCGGCCGGCCAGCATGCGCTTCACCTTCGGCCTGAAGCGGGCAGAGATCCTCTCGGCGGCCGTGAACGGCGTCGCCCTCCTCGTCGCGACGGCCGTCGTGGTCGTCGAGGCAGCGCACCGGCTGGCCTCGCCGCCGCCCGTCGAGGGCGTCGCGCTCATCGGGGTGGCGCTCGCCGGTGTGACCGTCAACGGGTCCGCGGCATGGTTGCTGTCGAGAGCGCGGCGCATGACGCTCAACGTGCGCGGCGCCCTCCTCCACGTGCTGACCGACCTGTACGCGTTCGCCGGCACCCTCACCGCAGGTGCCGTCATCGTGGCGTTCGGTTACCGCCGGGCCGACCCGATCGCCTCGCTGCTCGTCGCGACGTTGATGCTGCGCTCTGCCTGGCAGCTCCTCGCCGCGTCGGGCCACGTCCTCCTCGAGGGCACGCCCGAGTCGGTCGACCTGGACCAGGTACGCCACCACCTCGGGCGCGTGCCGGGGGTCCTCGCCGTCCACGACGTCCATGCGTGGACGTTGACCTCGGACCTGCCGGTGCTGTCCGCGCACGTCGTCGTGGCGGACCGCTGCTTCGCCGACGGCAGCGCCGGGCGGGTGCTTGACCAGCTCCAGGACTGCCTGAGCGGCCACTTCGACGTCGCCCATTCCACGCTGCAGCTCGAGCCGGCCTCCCACCTGGCCCACGAGCAACCCGAGCACGACTGACGGTCGGACACCTCCGTCGGGGCGGCGTGCCGCGACGCCGGGCACGTCAGGGGTCGCCGGCGTCGGGGGCTTCCGGCCTGGCCCGCACCACGACGACCGGGCAGGGGGCGTGGCCCACGCAGTGCTGGCTCACCGAGCCGAGCAGCATGCCCGTGAAGGCGCCATGGCCCCGACTGCCGACCACGAGGAGGTCGGCACCGCGCGCCGCCTCGATGAGCGCGGGGGCCGGGCGCGACTCGACCACGTCCAACCGCACGTCGGGGCGCCGGTCCGCCCCGAGCACCTCGTCGATCACCTCTTCGGCCGCCTGCCTGGCGCTCTGCTCCGGGTCGTAGCTCGCCGGGAGGGGCACGCCGCCCCACGCAGCCGGGAACTCCCAGGCGATCACCACCCGCAAGGAGGCTCCGGTCGCCTCGGCCTGGGCCGCTGCCCAGCGAAGGGCCTCTTTCGAGGCGTCCGATCCGTCGACGCCCACCACGATCCTCTGCCTCGGCATGGGGCTCCTCTCCGATCCGCCGTCCTCTCCGGCTCCGCCGTCCGGTCCCCGTCCCAGTCCGCCCTCCGGCTCCGCCGCCTCGGGATGCAGGGCCGGCTCCGCCGCCGGGCTTGTGAGCACGCGCGTCGACGGCGGAAGCCTCCATGGTGGCCCGCGCAGGGCTGTCCGCACCACTTCTCGGTTTCGTGTCCCGGTTTCGTGCCGACTGCTCTCCGAGGCTTTCGTGCCGACTGCTCCCCGAGGCCTTCGTGCCGACTGCTCCCCGAGGCCTTCGTGCCGACTGCTCCCCGAGGCCGGCACGGCCCGGCGCCCGGCTCCGCCCCCGGCCTTGCGACGGGAACCGCGTGGCCGGCCCCCGGCCTTGCGACGGGAACCGCGTGGCCGGTCCCCGCTGCTCGGGGCGCTGCTCGAGGGCGGGGCTGGCGTCCGGTGCCGCGAGGCGCCGGCCTCTGCAGCCCACGCCGGGGCACGCAATCAGCGGGCGGTGATGTACTCGACGAGCTCCCTCCGGAGCTGCTCGAGCTCGCTGATCCGGCTCTTGACCACATCGCCGATGCTGACGATGCCGCACAGAACCCCGTCGCGGACGACCGGCACGTGGCGTACGCGGTGTTGGGTCATGACCGACATCACCGATTCGATCTCGTCGTCGGGGCCGCAGGTGTGCACCGTGCGCGACATGACGGCGGCGACGGCGTCGTCCACGACCGCTCCCCGCACGGTGGCGAGGCGACGCACGATCTCACGCTCGGACACGATGCCCTCGATGCGCGCCCCGTCCCGCGAAACCACGAGGGCGCCGATGTCGAGCCGCGACAGCGCGGCGACCGCATCCGCGATCGTCGCGTCCCCCCGGATGGTGGCGACCGTCGATCCCTTGTCCTGCAGCACCGCCGAGACGCGCATGCCGCCCCCCTTTCCCCACCACCGTGGCGGCGTGCGAGCCAGTCCCTGTGTCAGCCCGCGCCGCGTCGCCCCGTGCACCCTCGACTGTGCCCCCTCCGGTGGCAGCCAAACGTGCCGAGAGGTCCGGGGCCAGACACCCGCCCGGGGGTGCCGCTCCCCTGCCGGGCGCTCCCCTGCCTCCTCACTCCTTGGCCGCGAGCCACCGACGCGCCGCCTTGGCCCGCTTGGCGACGAGCCTCCACGCCCGCCTCCACGACGCCCTTGCCACGCCCTGCCGCTGGCGCGCCAGCACCGCCAGCTGCCCGGCGGCGTACGCGCGCGATGGCGGCCCGGCGAGCGCTGCGGTGCGCAGCCATTCCTCGGCCACCACTGCGTCGTGCAGGTCGCCCAGGACCGATTGGAGACCAGCTGCGGCCACCGCCAGGTTCCGCGCGTCGTCGCCGAGGACCGAGGAGGCCGCCTCGGCCGCGTAGCGCAGTTGCTTGGCCCGGATCCGGACCTGGTGGAGGGCGTCGTCGTCGGGCGCCTTCCCGGCCGCCTGCACCGTCTTGCGCAGCCGGCGCCATGGCGCCTCGAGCAGGCGGGGCAGGGCCTCGGCAGCCGGGCTCTCTGGCGCCACGGCCGGCGGAGCGCCGGCGAACGGCAGGGCGGCTGTCGCAGCCTCCATGCGGTCCAGCAGATCGAGGTAGCGCTCGCTCCCGAGCAGGTCGTCGAGGACCAGGAGGGCTTCGTCGCGTCGCCGCGCCGCCTCGGCCATCACCGCTGCGAACGGCCCCTCGCGGGGCTCGGCTGCCAGCAGGTCGTCGAGCAGGTACACCAGGACGTCGGCGTCGCGGACGGCCCCCAGGGCGTCGCCTGCCCACTCGAGCTCGGTTCGCACGGCGCGCACCCACTGCCGGTCGAGGGCGGGGCGATAGGTGAGGAGATCCGACCGCAAGCGTCGGCAGGCCACCCTGGCCTGGTGCACGGCTTCGTCGCGGGCATTGCCGTCGACATGGCGGCTGGCCCGGATCATCAGGTCTTGCTCGAGGAGGCGCCCGACCCCCGACGCGACGGCGGCCTCGATGACCTGGCCGAGGGACGCGCGGGGGCCAGGTGCGGGCTCGACGCGGGGCCCGGCGTCGAGCCCGAGCGCCCGCGCGAGCTTGGGGACCGGTGGGGAGGCGGGCACCGCGCCCGCGGCCCGCAGTCGCGCGACCACTTCACCCAGCACACGCTCGTGGTCCTCTGCCACTTCCACCTCGACCTCGCGGAAGCGAAGCCAGCCGGTCGTCGTGACCGGCGTGCGAGCAGGTGGACGCCGTGACCGGAGCACCGTGACGAGGTCGTCGTCGACCTCGCCGGCCAACTCCCCGCCGGCGCCGCGCAGGGCGAGCCGGCGCCGGTGTGAGCGCAGGACGGCCACGACCACGAGCGGTGCCCGCCGTACGAGGCCTTGCACGATCGAGCATGCCGCCGGCGGCGGGACGCTGGCGTCACCGGGCCAGGTGACCTCGGTCCTGTCGAGCCGCACCCTGTGGGTCCCCGCCGGGAGCTTCAGCGTCCACCCGTGCTCGGCGGCCCCGCTCAGGTCGCGGCGGTGCCGGAGAGTGATCCCGCGCCGCAGCAGGCGGCAGTCGGGCGTGTCCAGGTACGTGGCCACCAGGACGAGGTCGGGGCGGGCCTCGACTGCGGGGACCGCGCTGCCGGCGACGAGGTCGGGGAGCACGAAGGCGGGATCGACGTGCAGCTTGACTTCGCGCTCGATCGACGACATCACCACGCCTGCCTCCCGCCCCGACGAGCGGACCGCGGGCCGGGGCGACGGCACACCGGGGCACCTGCCCGCCTGCCGAGTGGCGGCGGGTCCCCCACCGTAGCGCCGAGGATTTGCCCGAAGGAAGCCGGCTGGCCGGATGCCACGCCGACCTCTGCCATCTTCCGATCAAGCTCCAGTAGACATCGAGTCTTTTCCTCTATCTCAACAAGAGGTCGAGTTTGCTCACTGTTGCGCGCCGAGGAGAGCGCGGACGGCGCGAGCCACCTCGATGTCCTCTCGAGCCTCGACGACCACGACGGCGGGGCCGGGACCCGACGACGAGATGACCCGGTCGGTCCCGTGGGCCTCGTTCGCAACGAAGTCGAGCTCCATCCCGAGGAAGGCCAACCCACGCACCACGTCGGCCCTGAGCCGGGGCGACGCCTCACCGGCCCCGCCGGTGAACACGAGGCCGTCCAGCCCCCCGAGTGCGGCCACCATTGCGCCGATCGCCGTGCGGATCCGGTACGCGTACACCTCGTAGGCGGCCACGCAGTCCACGTCGCCGGCGTCGGCCCGCTCGAGCACCACGCGCAGGTCCCCCGAGACCCCCGACAGCCCGAGGAGCCCCGAGGAGTGCTCGAGCACGTCGGTGACCTCGGCCGCCGACAGGCCGGCGCGCTGCTGGACCCACAGGAGCGCGCCGGGGTCGATCGTGCCGCTCCGGGTGGCCATCACGAGGCCTTCGAGCGGGGTGAAGCCCATCGTGGTGTCCACGGAGCGCCCGCCGGCGACTGCGGCCAGCGAGGCGCCGGCGCCGAGGTGGGCGGTGACCAGCCGCAAGGAGCCCAGAGGCCGCCCCAGGAGGGCTGCCGCGCGCCGGCTCGCCCAGGCGTGGCTGAGGCCGTGGAAGCCGTAGCGGCGAACGCCCTCCGACCGCCATGTCCGAGGCAGGGCATAGGTGGCGGCCACCGCCGGCAGCCGGGCGTGGAAGGCGGTGTCGAAGCAGGCCACCTGGGGCAGATCGGGCTGCAGCTCGCGCAGGGCATGGATGGCCGCCAACGACGGCGGGTTGTGCAGGGGCGCCAGGTCCGCAAGTGCGTCGAGGGCACCCAACGCGTCACGGGCGCCGGGCGCATCGTCGAGCCGGACCGGTGAGGTGAACCGCTCCCCGCCGTGCACGACCCGATGCCCGGCGGCGGCGACCCTCCGGCCATCGGCCCCGGCCTCGGCGAGCGCACCGGCCAGAGCCTCTCGGAAGACGTGCCGCTCGGCACCGTGCTCAGGAGCCGGGAGGTTCCGCGACCACCGCAGTGCGTCGGCATCGTCGAGGACACGCAGCTTCACACTGCTCGACCCGGCATTGACCACGAGGACGTCCACTGCCCCACCTTGCCCCACCGGGCCCGGGCGCAGCACGGACACGGGTGCACTGCGGCCACGCGCAGCATGGACACAGGCGCAGCGCGGACGCGGGCGCAGCGCTCCGAGGTGCTCGGCGGTGCCTGCGAGCCAATGCGGAGCAGCCCGAGGCGGTGCCCACCCTCTGGGCTCGTGGCGTGCCTCGGCGGGCGGGAACGAGGTAAGCATGAGCGAGGCAGGAACGAGGGAGGCAGGGCGGGGACACGTGCGCGGCGCGCCGGCGGGCCGCCGCCGCGTCCCGGCACCGGTGGCGGGAGGGTGTGACGACATGGATGACCTTGACGACGTGGACGCGGATGCGGGTGGAGCCAAGACCCGAGGGCCGCTGGCGCCCGAGGAGCTGGAACGCCTCGACCAGCACTTCCGGGCCGCCAACTACGTCTCGGTGGGGCAGATCTACCTGCTCGGGAACCCGCTGCTCCGGCGCCCCCTCCAGCCCGAGGACATCAAGCCCAGGCTGCTCGGCCACTGGGGGACGACGCCGGGGCTCAACCTGCTGTACGCGCACCTGAGCCGGCTGGTGCGCGAGCGCGACCTCGATGCCATCTTCGTGTGCGGTCCCGGTCACGGGGGCCCGGCTGTGGTGGCCAATGCCTGGCTCGAGGGGACGTACTCGGAGCGCTACCCGCACGTGTCCAGGAACGAAGCGGGCATGGCCAGGCTGTTCCGCCAGTTCTCGTTCCCGGGGGGTATCCCGAGCCACGCCGCCCCCGAGACTCCCGGGTCGATCAACGAGGGAGGTGAGCTCGGCTACTCGCTCGCTCACGCCTTCGGGGCCGCCTTCGACAACCCGGACCTGGTGGTCGCCTGCGTCGTCGGCGACGGCGAGGCGGAAACCGGCCCGGCGGCTGCCGGCTGGCACTCGAACAAGTTCCTCAACCCGCGGCGGGACGGGGCGGTCCTGCCCATCTTGCACCTGAACGGCTACAAGATCGCCGCGCCGACCATCCTGGCCCGCTTGGGCCGAGGCGAGCTGCTCTCGCTGTTCGAGGGCTACGGCTACCGGCCGGTGCTCGTCGAAGGCGGCTTCGACGGCGAGCCGCCGATCGAGGTGCACCGACGGCTGGCGACGGCGCTGGACGAGATCCTCGACGACATCGACGCGATCCGGGGTGCGGCCCGCCGGGCGGCAGTGGTCACCCGCCCTCGGTGGCCGATGCTGATCCTGCGGACGCCCAAGGGCTGGACCGGCCCCGTCGAGGTCGACGGCGTGCGGGTCGAGGGCACCTTCCGCGCCCACCAGATCCCGCTGGCAGAAGTCCGCACCAACCCTGCCCACCTGGCGGCGCTGGAGCGATGGATGGCGAGCTACCGCCCCTCCGAGCTCTTCGACGAGTCGGGCGCGCCGGTGGCCGGCATCCGGGCCAACTGCCCGACCGGGGACCGCCGGATGAGCGCCAACCCGCATGCCAACGGCGGAGTGCTGCGCGTCGACCTCGAGCTCCCGGACTTCCGCTCGTACGCGGTGGAGGTGGACCGCCCCGGCGCCGCCCTCCACGAGGCGACGCGTGTGCTCGGCAGGTACCTGCGCGACGTCATCACGGCCAACCCCGCCACCTTCCGGCTCTTCGGCCCCGACGAGACGGCGTCGAACCGGCTCCAGGACGTCTTCGACGTGACCGACCGGACGTGGCTCGCCGAGCTCCGCCCCGATGACGACCACCTCTCTCCCGACGGGCGCGTCATGGAAGTGCTGTCCGAGCACCTCTGCCAGGGCTGGCTGGAGGGCTACCTGCTCACCGGGCGGCACGGGCTGTTCAACTCGTACGAGGCGTTCGTCCACATCGTCGACTCCATGTTCAACCAGCACGCCAAGTGGCTGAAGTCGAGCCGCGAGATCTCCTGGCGGGCGCCCATCGCCTCGCTCAACTACCTGCTGTCGAGCCACGTGTGGCGCCAGGACCACAACGGCTTCTCCCACCAGGACCCCGGGTTCATCGACGTCGTCGCCAACAAGAAGGCCGAGATCGTCCGCGTCTACCTCCCGCCGGACGCCAACTGCCTGCTGTCGGTGATGGACCACTGCTTGCGCAGCCGCGACTACGTGAACGTCGTGGTGGCCGGCAAGGAGCCACAGCTCGACTGGCTGTCGATGGACGAAGCGGTCGAGCACTGCGCGCGCGGGCTCGGGATCTGGCGCTTCGCCTCGAACGACGAGGGCGTCGTGCCCGACGTGGTGATGGCGTGCTGCGGCGACATCCCGACCCTCGAGACCCTCGCCGCCGTACGCCTGCTCCGCGACCACCTGCCCGATCTCGCCGTGCGCGTCGTCAACGTGGTGGACCTCATGCGCCTCCAGCCGGACTCCGAGCACCCTCACGGGCTTCCCGATCGAGAGTTCGATGCCGTGTTCACCACCGATCGCCCGGTGGTGTTCGCGCATCACGGGTACCCGCTGCTCATCCACCGCCTCACCTACCGCCGAGCGAACCACGACCACATCCACGTGCGCGGGTACAAGGAGGAGGGAACCACCACGACCCCCTTCGACATGGTCATGCTGAACGATCTCGACCGGTTCCGGCTGGTGATCGACGTGCTCGACCGGGTGCCCGGCCTGGGGCCCCGGACTGCCCGGTTGCGCCAGGAGATGGTGGACGCCCGGCTCGAGGCGCGGCGCTATGCCCGCGAGCACGGCGAGGACCCGCCCGCCGTCGCGCAGTGGCGCTGGGAGCCGCCAACCGCCTCGCAGCCTGCGACGCCGGACCGCCAGCCATGACGCCCGTGGGCGCACCGGGCGACGCGGAGGGCGAGACGGTCGACGTCATCGTCGAGATCCCGGCCGGGAGCCGCAACAAGTACGAGTACGACCACGAGCGTCATGTCATCCGCCTGGACCGACGGCTTTTCACTGCCACCGTCTACCCCGTCGACTACGGGTTCGTGCCCGGCACCCTGGCGCTCGACGGCGACCCGCTCGATGCGATGGTGCTGGTGTCCGACCCGACGTTCCCCGGCTGCCTGGTGCGGGCACGCGTGGTCGGGGTGTTCCAGATGCACGACGAGAAGGGGCCCGACGCCAAGCTCCTGACCGTGCTGACGCACGACCCGAACTGGGACCACGTCCGGACGCTCGACGACCTACCGACGCACCTCCTCGACGAGATCGCCCACTTCTTCAGCATCTACAAGGACCTCGAGCCGGGGAAGCTCACCCAGATCGACGGCTTCGCCGGGCTGGATGCAGCCTTGGCCGAGCTGCGGGCCGCCCGGGAGCGTGCCGTCGCCAGCGGCTGACGACCACGCCGCGTGGGAGCCCGGGGATCGGCGCGCACGGGCTCTGCGGGCAGGCGGTAGCGTGACCGCCGCATGCCACGCCGAATGGACATCGAGCTCACGAGCCGTGCCGCCGACGGGTCGTGGACCTGGCGCGCCGCCGGGGCGCGCCAGCCCAAAGGGAGCCTCGCGCCCGGGATGGTACCGGGCGAGGTGTCGGTGGGCGACGTCGTGCGAGCCGAGGTCGAATCGGGGATCGAGGGCATCGAGATCGTGGCCGTGCTCCCGCCCCGGCCGGCTCGGGGCGACGAGCAGCGTGCCAGCCTCATCGAGGTGCTCGGGTCGCCCCGGCGGGCTCCGGACGTGTCGGTGGTCCTTGCTCCCGGGAGCCGTGCGAGGGAGCGCCGTCCCGGCGACGGCCTGGCGCGGCGAGAGCGCCCGGCCTTCCGCGAGGCGCGGCGGGCCGCTCCGGGTGCCGGGCGCCGCGAGGGGCCCCCTGCCGGGCGTCGCGAGGGGCCCCCTGCCGGGCGTCGCGAGGGGGCCCCTGCCGGGCGTCGCGAGGGGGCCCCTGCCGGGCGTCGCGAGGGGGCCCCTGCCGGGCGTCGCGAGGGGGCCCCTGCCGGGCGTCGCGAGGCCCGTCCGGCGCAGGACACTGGCGGCGCCCGACGCGGGGAGGTCTCACGGGCTGCCGCCCGGGAGCACCGGCCGTCGGTGTCGACCGTCCACCGGAACGCGGCGCTGGCGGCGCTCCGCCCCGAACAGCTGCCGGTCGCGGAGCAGCTGTTGCGCGGAGGGATGCCGGCTGTCCGGCGGGCCATCGAAGAACAGGTGGCCGCGGCGAAGGCCGCCGGTTCCCCGCTCCCGGCGGCGAACGCCCTCCTGGCAATGGCCGAGGAGCTGCTCCCAGCTGTCCGGCTTGCCGAGTGGAAGGACCGAGCCGCGTCGGCGCAGGCGGCGGGCAGGGATCTCCGGCTTCGCGAGCTGAGAGCAGTGGTGGCTGCGTCGCGCACGGTGACCCTCGACGAGGAGGGCCGGTCGATGGCACGGTCGCTCCAAGAGGTCCTCGACCATCGGGTGAACGCGCTACGCGATGAGTGGCTGCGGCGCATCACCAAGGCGCTCGACGAGGGCCGCGTCCTCGACGCGCTCCGGATCACGAGCCGGGCGCCCGAGCCGGGCACCCGGTGCCCCGCCGACCTGGCCGTCCGGCTCGCCGAGGCCGGAGGGGCGGCGATGACCGCCGACCAGCCCCCAGAGCGGTGGCTGGCATTGCTGCACGCTGTCGTGGAGTCACCGGTACGGCGCACGGTCAAGCCCGAGGGCATCCCGGACGATCCCGACGTGCACGCAGCGGCGCGCAATGCCGCCGGGCTCGTGCCGGAGCTCGCCAAGCTGCTCGGCCTGCGCCTCCCACCCCCTCCTCCTGCCCGCGGGGCACTGGAACGCCGCCAGGCTGGCGCCGTGCCCGGCCGACAGGGGCCCCCGCGAGGGACTCCTGCGCCGGGTGCCCGGTCCCCCGGGGCCGGGGTCCCGCCCGAGCGAGGGCAGCCCGCTCCCGCCCTCGAACCCGACCAGCCGGCAGGGCCGGCTGCCGAGGAGCCGGCACCTGCCGAGCCGCCCCCTCCCAGCGGCGGCATCCGAGCGGGTGGCGACACCGGGGTTGCGAGACCGGCAGCGGTCGATGCCGAACGGGAGATCAGCGCAGTGGGCGACGGAGGACGAGCAGCCGAGTCTTGAACCCGGCCGACTCCAGGAGCTGCTTCGTCGAGCGGTCACCGGGCAGGGCTAGCGCGTCGACAGCGATGCAGCGTCGGGCCGTGAACCACTCCAGCAGCGCGGTGAGCAGCGCCGTGCCGACGCCTACCCCGCGAGCTTCGGGCTCGACGTAGCAGGCCTCGACCGTGCCGACCCTGTCGAGGCCGATCCTGCCGGGGCCGATCCTGCCGGGGTCGATCCGGTCGAGGTCGATCCGGTCGAGGTGGATCCTGCCGGGGTCGACGCGCCCGGCGGCCACGCCGACCACCACGTCGTCGAACAGGCCGGCGAGCAGGGTGTGATCTTCTCCGACCGCCCAGCGGGCGAGCCCGTCCACGTCCGGCGGATGCCCCCGCGGGGCCGTGGTGCCGGCCGGGTGGCCGCCCTCCCGCACACCGGGCTCGACGGCGGGGAGCAGTGTGACGGGGAGCAGTGTGGCGAGCAAGCCTGACGAGCGGAGCCAGCCGGTGCCGGGGGCCCTCGGCGTGGCCTCCTGCAGGGCGGCAGCGAGAAGCTCGGCGCACCTGGGGAGCTCCTCGGCCGTCGCCGGGCGGGCGCCCTCCATGTTGGAGCTCAGGCTGCCGGGCCGCGCGCGCCCGGTGCCTCCTCGGTGCCGAGCAGTTGCTGCACCCGATGGAGGATGGTCCGGCGACGTCGGGTAGCGGACTCGTAGTCGTGCACCGCCCGGAGCTCCGACGCCCCGAGGCCTTCGAGCCTGCGCACGACCTGCGACGCGGACAAGGTGTCGTACCCCTGGATGACCGAATCGACGGCACCGCTGTGGATGCCCCCAGTACCCCCGGGCGGAGCCTCCGAGCGCGGCCAGCTCCCCGTGGCGTCGCGCAGCCCCGTGGCGTCGCGCAGCCCCGTAGCGTCGCCGGCGCTCGTGGCGTCGCGAACGCCAGGCGCCGCGGGCATCCCCGGCGAACCGGGGGAAGCAGACGATGACGCCCTTCCCGCGGCAGGTTGGGATCCCCCACCAGCGTCGCCGTGCCGCACCCGCCCGGGCGTGGCACTGGGACCGTCGCCCGGGCCTCCGAGACGGCTCAACCGGCGGCGCAGATCGCTCTGTGCCCCAGTGACGGCGAGCTTGCCGAGGAACCGCGCGTTGCGGACCGGCTGGTCCAGGCGGGAGCGGCCTTTCTCGACGAGCTTCGGCAGCTCCTCACTGGCCGTGACCAGCAGGCCGACCGGCGCGAAGAGGAGCACGTCGAGCACGCGGTCCGGTAGGGAGCGAACGGCGTCGCGGGGGGGCCGCGGATCAGACACAGTCGCGGCAGAGCATCCGGTGCTCGTCGGCCAATTGGCTCGGGTGCTTGACCAAGAAGCAGGAGCTGCAGACGAACTCGTCGGGCTGCTTCGGCAGGACGCGCTCGGTGGCCTCTGAGCGGTCCTCCACATCCGGCACGTCCTCGTCCTCGAGGTCGTCGTCGACGACGAGCCGTTCCTTCAAGATGACGTCGAGGCTCGCTTCCACGTCCTCGTCGTCGGGCTCCTCCTCGTCCTCCTCTTCCTCGATCACCGTGTCGGCGGCCGGGATCGCTTCCTCGTCCTCGTCGAGCAGGTCGTGGTCTTCTTCGAGGTCGCCTTCGAGTTCGTCCTCCTGGAGGTCCTCCGCGTCGAGGTCCTCTCCGAGCACTTCGTCGTCGAGGTCGCCGTCGAGCTCGTCGAGGTCGCCGTCGAGCTCGTCGAGCTCCCCGTCGAGGTCGTCGAGGTCGTCTGGCACGGGTACTTCGTCGAGATCTTCTGGCATCGTTGCCTTCCGGGTGGGCGTTCGCCGCGGGAGCATAGACGTTCCATGCCCAGGATCGAGCGGCCGTGCACGGGTCTTTTCTTCCTCGCGAGTGGCCCCCGGGTGCCGCCAGAGCGGCGCCCCGGGTACCACGGGAGGACCGCCCCGGGTGCCGCCGGAGCGGCGCCCCGGGTACCAAGGGAGGACCGCCCCGGGGGCCGCCGGTGGGGCGGAAGACCCGCCCACGTCGGAGGGGCGCAAGGCGGTGGGCCCGGGCGTCTTTGGTGCCATCTCGCTCGTCGGCGCGCCGACAGTGCGGGCGAGCAAGACGTTCTCTACTCGACCGCCCGGGCCATCCTCCGCCTCTCACAGCATCCCCCCCGACGGGTGCCGCAGGTGCCGGACCGGCGAGCTCCCCGTTGGGGCGTCTGGGACTCGGCGTACATTAGGCAATCGCGGGCCTGCCGCGTCAAGGGAGCCTCACCCCCGCCACCTGGAACGACGGACGTCGGACCAGGTCACAGGCTCGGCGAAATTCCCGACGTCGAGGGACCCGACCTTCGGTTTCACCCAGCGTCCCCGGGGGTCACCGGGGCGCCGGCTCACCGCCGACGCGGGTCGCCTCCGCGGGCGGCGTCAGTCGTCGTTGCCGTCCTCGTTGGCGTGCGGCGCCCGGCCCAGGGGGTGGCTCGGGCCCGCGGGGCGCGACGCTGTGCGCCGCTCGGCCTCGAGTCGCCCGAGGTCGGCCTCGGCGTGGTCGACGTGGACCATGGAGGCGGCGATCGCACGGTGCCCGGCCTGCTCGGCGATGGCGCGATGCATCTGCTGGGCCACCCTGCGGTACGAGGGATGGCCCTGAGAGCCGGATCGCAGCTCGATCACGTGCATCGCCTCGCGCGCGTTCATCTGCATGACGAAGCGGACCCGGAAGGCCAGTGCGACCGCGTAGCAGGCCTGCTCGGGAAAGGTTGCGGCGAGCGCCTCGGCCAGGTCGCGCGACCGTTCGAGCGACTCCACGTACGCGGCCTCGTGGCCCGCCTCGACGACCGCCTCGGGCACCTCGTAGCCGAGCGACGTGCCGAGGGGTTGCCAGTCCACGGTGAGGATGCGATGCCGCTGGAGGTCGCGGAAGGCCCCGTAGTCGGCAACCACCTCGAAGCGGTAGGCGGTACGCTCGAACGCCCGCCCGGGCCGGTGGCGGCGGTTGCGCCGCTCTCCCACGTAGGCCCGAAGCAGTGCGGCGCGCTCCTCGGGGGAGAGCAGGCGCACTCGGCGGAGGATCGCTTCCTCCGACGCTCCTGCATGCGGGAAGCACGCCGCCGCGAGAACCTTGTCCTCGCCGTCGGCATCGAAGTCGAGGAGCCGTACCTCGACCGGCCCGCCCGCGCCCAGCGCGCCTGGGTCGGGGCGGGGCTCTACCCCCTCCCCTGGCGCGTGCGCGGCCAGCTCTGGCCAGAGCCGGCGCACGAGGCGCTCGGTGTCCTCGCGGGTCGTCGCGAGATAGGTCGCCCACTCGCCACCGCGCTCGGGGCGGTCGACGCGCTGGAGGAACGAGGGGATGACCTTGCGCAGCTCGGCAAGGATCATCCCCGCGTAGCGGCGCGCCTCAGGGAGGGGGTGTGCCTGCATGCGCAGAAGCAGTTGCTCGTACGCCTGGCCCGAGCCGTAGATGCCGACGTTCGACAGCGACGACGCGGGCAGCAGCCCCCGGAGCGTGTCGAGCGCCTTTGCCCGCAGCGCCCGGCGATGGACGAGCTCGGGATCGGCGGAGTTCCTCGGGTGCCGGGCTGCCAGCGACAGCTGCAGCTTGGGCAGCAGCTCGGCGTACGTGTCGAACATCCGGTCCATCTCGCCGACGTAGCGCGCACCCAGCGGCGAGTCGAGGATCTCGGGCGGGCGGTAGTAGCGGTAGTGGCCGTTGGGGAGCCGGCTGTCGTAGGGCACGTAGCGGGTCGACTGCTCGAGGTAGGACATCAGCCGACCCCGTTCGAGGACCTTCGACAGCACGTTGGACGACTGCTCGCACGCCAGGTGCACCCCGCCGAGCTGGGCGACCGAGTCGTCGCCGTACTCGCCGAAGACCCGCTGGTAGAGCTGTTCGGCACGCCGGAGCCCGACCGTGGCGTCGGCCGACCCGTCCCCCGAGCCCTCGAGGTCCTCGACGAACTCGTCGAGGAACAGCCGGCGCAGGCTCTTGGACGAGCGGGAGTACCGGGCGAACAGGGCGCCCTTCACGACCTCCGGCAGGTTGACCAGGGCGAAGACAGGCTCGTACAGGTTGGTGACGTACCGGCGGAGGACCGCCTCCTCCTCGGGCGTGAAGGGCTCCTCGGCGTAGGGGAACATGCGCCGCTCACCTTAGGACCGGGCCCCGTCGGCCGTGGCGGATGCCTCGGGGCGCTGGGCGGCGGCCACGTCGCGCAGCAGGAGCCGTGCCGCCTCCCCGGCCGCGGCCGCCGTCGCGGGGTCGTCGGCCGCCACGGACACCTGGGCGGCGAGGTCGGCCACCTGCTTGAGCGTCCGGACGAAGTCGCCCGGCGCGACCTCGCCGACCTCGGCCTCGGCCACCTGCAGCGCCGTGGCGAACGACGCGCCGCGCGCCCAGGAGGCGACGGCGGCAGCCAGGCCTGGCTCGGGCTGGCGCGTGCGGGGGACCACGTGGGCCTCCTCGAGGGCGCGGACCCGGTCGGCCTCGTGGAGCACCACCGACAGGCGGGCCGCCAGCTCCGCCCGGCGGTTCTCCCCCAGCCGGTCACCCTTGACGGCCTTCGCCCGCTCCCTCCCCGGGCGCTCGGTCGCTGCCGGGGCGGTGCCGCGACCCGGGCGTCGGGCCCGGCCTGCCACGTGCCGGACTCGCCTGCGCTCGAACACGAGAGCCGACAGGATGCCCGCCATGACGGACGGCTCGCTACCCGCGACGGCGTCGCCGGACATGATCTCGGCCACGAGCAGGTCCGACTCGTGGTAGATGCGGGCGAGGCGCTCGCCGGGGGTCGTCAGGCGCCAGCCGTCGACGTAGCCCAGCTCCTCCAGCACCGCCAGGCGCCGGCCGAAGAGGGTGGCGAGGCTGTCGTGACCGTGGTTGACCCCGTGGCGGCCGGGGACGGCCGCGGCTTGCCACTGGGCGAACGACCGCCGCAGCACCTGGAGGGCTGTCGAGCGGTCGAATCGGCGGATGAGGTTCACTGCCAGGTTGTAGGTGGGGCGGAATGCGGAGTGGAGGTCCGGCGGGGCTGCGGTGGCCACCCGGGCAACATCGGCAAGGGCGGTCTCTGGGGTCCAGGCCACCACGGCGTGGCCCTCGTCATCGAGCCCTCGCCGCCCGGCGCGACCGGTGAGCTGGGCGTACTCACCCGACGTGAGACGGGCGCGTCCAGCCGCGCCGAACTTGGTGA
>Ga0070738_10001621_pt1 | contig 42898 bp, 38 predicted proteins | sample Coa_R2_2_FD_66446 | JGI IMG/M metagenome (GOLD analysis project Ga0070738, IMG submission 66446) | Surface soil microbial communities from Centralia Pennsylvania, which are recovering from an underground coalmine fire - Coalmine... | ecosystem: Environmental > Terrestrial > Soil > Unclassified ...
CAATTAAGCCTTTTTGATTCAATCCGGGCATTCGTGCCAACGTTTCTTGCTGGGAAAGAAACTTGCTGGGTGAGATGCGCCGGCCCGACCCCGCAAGCCAGTCGTAAAGTTTCAGGCCGATATCCAGATAGGCGGCATCAATCCAGCTGTAACTCGGGACAAGGAACTCAAGTTTTCGCGTGAGGTGTGGGGCATTTTCGAGCATACAAATACGCTCATGCAAAGCTCGCACCAGCACGTGATACTCCTGAAGGTCGGCGTTCTTAATCGCTTCTTCGAGATAGCGAACGCCGCCGTGAATGATCTTGGTCGCGGCGCTTGATGTTGCACCGGCGAAGTCGCCTGCTTCAAAAAGAACAGTCTTTATGCCGCGCAACCGTGCGTCTAACGCGCAGGCGGATCCGGTTGCGCCTCCGCCAATCACGCACAAATCGAACTGCTGACCTGGAATGTCGCGCAGCTCTTGGGTTCTACCCTTCATGGGATTTCCAACTTCATGTCTTATACGTCATGTCGCGGACGTTCAAATTGCTAAGTATAGCGTTCAATTGTTTGCGGCCAATATTCCATACCGTGATATAAATTAGCGCATTGAATCAATCTTGAATTTCTGCATTGGTAATGTAAACGGTTCAACTTCGTCTGGAGGAATCTACCATGGTCTTCGGCATGTCGCTCGCCACGTACACGCTTGTTCACGTCGTCATCAGTCTGCTCGGGATTGCATCCGGATTGATCGTCCTTTTGGGTTGGATTGCCCGTAAACAGTACGAAGCGTGGACAAAATTATTTTTTCTTACTACGATTCTGACCAGCGTGACCGGCTTTGGATTTCCCTTTGAGCATCTGCTGCCGTCCCACATTGTGGGAACCATCTCTCTCATCGTGCTGGCGATCGCATTGGTGGCACAATACCAATTCCACGGAGCTGGGATTTGGCGCCGGGTCTATGTCATTTGTTCGACGCTTGCACTGTATTTAAATGTGTTTGTCTTGGTTGTGCAGAGTTTCCTGAAGGTTCCGGCCTTGCATGCCATGGCGCCGACCCAGAAAGAACCGCCATTCCTGATCGCTCAACTTACGGTGATGGTGATTTTTGTCGTGTTAGGTTTGTTAGCGGTCAAGAAGTACCGCGTTGGTCTGGCCACCGCTTAAGCCTTCGAAGTTGGGCGGCTAGCTACTTCACTGTAGTGATGGCGCCTTCGGAAGCCGATGAAACTAGCGAGGCGTACTTGGCGAATACCCCATATGTGTAACGTGGCGGTCTAGGCTTTCTTTGCGTCAGCCGCTCGTGGAGAACAGCATCAGCAAGTTCGACGTTGAGATTTCGCTGCGCTATATCAATTTGCACCACATCATTCTCTTGCAGTGCGGCAATTGGTCCACCCAGAGCCGCTTCGGGGGAAACGTGGCCGATCATCAATCCGCGCGTCGCGCCGCTGAAGCGGCCGTCGGTTAACAACGCGACAGACTCGCCCAACCCTTCGCCGACGATTGCCGCGGTGACACTGAGCATCTCGCGCATTCCGGGTCCACCTTTCGGGCCTTCATTACGAATTACTACTACATCGCCGGGACGGATTTGCTTGCTTGTTACCGCTGCCATTGCCTCTTCCTCCGATTCAAAGATGCGTGCCGGGCCGCGATGAGTTAAGCGTTCATGCCCGCTGATTTTTGCTACGCATCCCTCCGGTGCCAGGTTGCCGCGGAGTATGACGATGCCTCCAGTTTTCTTCAGTGGCTTATCGAGAGAGACGATTACCTGCTGCCCAATTGTTTCAACTGATTTCTTCGCTTCTTCCGCGAAGGTCTCTCCAGTTACTGTCAAGGTTGAGCCATCTGCGATACCCGCATCGAGGAGCCGTTTCGCGATGACAGGAATACCACCAGCTTTATCCACGTCGACCGCGACGAAGCGCCCGGCAGGCTTAAGATCGGCAAGCAGGGGAGTGCGCTCGCTGATTTTCTGGAAATCATCAATGACGAGGGGGATATTTGCTTCTCGAGCGATAGCCAGCAAATGTAGAACGGCATTTGTGGATCCACTTGTGCACGCAACACCGGCGATGGCGTTGTGAAAAGCTGGAACGCTCAAAATATCTTTCGGACGAATGCCAAGCTTCAGCGCGTTCATGACAATTTCACCGCAGCGGAATGCGACTTCATCTTTGCGCGGATACATGGCGGGTACGCCATTAAAGCCCATGGGCGAAAGGCCTATTAATTCCATCACGGTGGACATCGTATTCGCGGTGTACTGACCCCCGCACGCGCCTGCACCGGGGCAGGCGGCGTTTTCTATATCGAGGAGATCTTTGTCGCTTATTTTCCCGGCGGCATTTGCACCCACGGCTTCAAAGACATCCTGAATGGTGACGTCTTTCCCTCGATATACTCCCGCGGCGATGGTGCCTCCGTAGAGCACCAATCCAGGGATGTCTAACCTCGCCATTGCCATGGCGGCTGCGGGAATGGTCTTGTCGCAACCGACAACGCAGACGACAGCGTCAAACATCTGCCCACGGCACACCAATTCAATGGAGTCGGCAATCACTTCGCGGCTTACGAGCGATGCACGCATGCCTTCGGTGCCCATGGTTTCACCATCGCTAATGGCGATTGTGTTGAACTCCATCGGAGTGCCACCTGCGGCGCGAATGCCTTCTTTGACTTTGGCCGACAGTCGCCGTAGGTGAAAATTGCACGGCATGGTCTCGATCCAGGTATTGGCAACGCCGACCAGCGGACGGCTGAGGTCAGCATCGGTAAATCCAATGGCTTTGAACATGGCGCGGGATGGCGCACGATCACGACCATCGGTTATGCCACGGCTGCGATGTTTGAGGTCCATAGGCAGGGATAGATTACGACAATTGGAGGAACAATGAGCAGGCTTATGCAGTTTATGCCATTGCCGAGCGCGCAGCTTCGGTAAGGTTCACGCTCGCCGGCGGATGCGGCGCTTGCCACGCTCCGTGAGTGTGCATCATCTCTTTGAGCGGAGCGCCCGCGTGCAGATCCATTACGTCCACAATCGCATGCCAGTCGCGGCAAAGCTGGCCAACTTGCTTGGTATTCACATTGAGCAACAATGTGACTTTATGCATGTGCTCAGCCGGTTCCGCTTGAACATAAGGCATATCGAGACCTCGGCGCGACGCTGCATTCAGAATGCGCATCAAAGTTCCTTGCGTATTGCGATAGCGAATGTGAAATACGTGCATATCGTCTCCTCGTTATTCAAAGCTTCTATGAATCTTCTTCCAGCAACATCTCAGACAATGCCGCACCCGAGGGCACCATGGGGAATACATTAGCTTCTGGATGACAATCGAATACCAACAACCCCGGTTCCGGCGAGCGCAGAAACGCTTCCAAAGTGTTGGCAGTATCTGAAGTCACGGGATATTCGCGCATTGCTGTCTCTTCCAGACGTTGCGCATGAATACGGTAAGCCTTTGCGATCTCGACAAAGTCCGGATTGTCGCTTAAATCAGTTTCTGCATAGTTACGCGAATAAAAAAGCTGCTGCCACTGCCGCACCATGCCGAGATATTTGTTATCCACGATCACAATCTTGATAGGCAGACCCAGGCGACGTATTGTTGCAAACTCTTGAATGTTCATTTGAATTCCGCCGTCGCCGGACACACAGAGCACAGTCGTCTCTGGTTTTGCGAGTTGAACGCCGATGGCTGCCGGAAGCGCAAAGCCCATTGCGCCCAAGCCACCCGATGTAATGAAACCTCGCGGCGAGGAAGAACGGTAGCGCTGTGCGGCCCACATCTGATGCTGGCCTACATCGGCGACGATTATGCTATCGACAGGCAGTCGGCTGAAGAGCTCGTCCAGGAAGCGAATGGTAGGTTGCGAGAGTCCCCGCGGGTCAAGTTCGGCCCGCTCTGCGCCGCAAGCAAGCTCGCGCCAAGCGCTCCAGTCAGGCAAGGTCGTTTCGCTGATTGCAGCATGAAATGCCGGGATTGTTTCCGCCAGGTTACCGATAACGGGCAATTCACAAGGCCGCACGCGATCAAGCTGCGCCGGGTCAATCTCGAAGTGCACAATGCGCGCATCTGGTGCAAAGCGTGCGGGATCCCCGGTTACGCGGTCATCGAGTCGCGCACCAAAGACTAAAAGAAGATCGGTCTCGTGCAATGCCATGTTCGCGGCGCGCGTTCCGTGCATGCCGACCATCCCGAGGTAATAAGGCACTTCCGCAGAGACTGCGCCTAATCCATGTACAGTGACGAAACAGGGAATATTTAAGTCATCGAGTACCTTGCGTAACTCTGGGATTGCGCCTGATAATTTCGCGCCAGCGCCAATCAGGGCTACGGGTTTGTTAGATTTCTTCAATAAAGGAATTAATGCTTCACAAAAGTACGACGCCACATGCGCAGTTTTTGGATGTGCAACGAATCTTGCGGGTTCGCGGAATTCCGTCAAGACTTTCAGTAAATCCACGGGGATATCGAGTACCACCGGCCCCGGGCGTCCACTGCGGGCCCAATAAAATGCTTGCGCAATCACTTCCGGGATTTCTTCGATCGATTGCACTAGGCGGCTCCATTTTGTAAGAGAAAGAGTGAGCCCGAAAACATCAGTCTCTTGAAATGCATCGCTTCCAATCAAAGCGCTCCGCACTTGGCCAGTGATGCAGACCAGAGGCACGGAATCCATTTTGGCGTCGGCAATCCCCGTGACCAGATTGGTTGCACCAGGCCCGCTGGTGGCTATGGCTACTCCCACCCTGCCCGTCGAGCGCGCATAACCCTCGGCGGCAAACACAGCGCCTTGCTCATGGCGCGTCAGGATGTGTCGGACGCCACTCCCGTTAAGAGCGTCGTAGAGCGGCATGATGGCGCCGCCCGGATAACCAAACACCAGGTCTACGCCCTCTGCTCGTAAACAGCGCAGAACGATGTCAGCGCCTTTAAGCATTTACAACCTGCTGCGTGGGAATTTTTTCAGTCGTAGTTTGCGGCTCGGCTTTCTTGATTTCTTTCGGCAGCCACGACATCATCCCGCGCAGTCGAGCGCCGACTTCTTCTATGGGATGCCGCCGTTCCGCCTCACGTAAAGTTGCGAAATTCTTTCCGCCATTCTGGTTCTCCGTAATCCATTCACGGGCGAAAGTGCCGTCTTGAATGCGGGCCAACGTTTTTTGCATAGCGTCTCGCGTAGCATCGCCAACCACCTCGTTGCCGCGCGTCAGGTCACCATATTCGGCAGTGTTCGAGATGGAATAACGCATCCGGCTTAGGCCGCCTTCGTAAATCAGGTCAACAATCAATTTCATTTCATGCAAACATTCGAAATAAGCAATTTCTGGTTGATAACCGGCCGCGACAAGAGTTTCAAAGCCTTTTTTGATGAGCGAAGTCAGGCCGCCGCATAGAACCGATTGCTCGCCAAACAAATCTGTCTCTGTTTCTTCTTGAAACGTAGTTTGCAAGACTCCGGCGCGAGTGGATCCAATGCCGTAGGCATAACAGAGCGCGTATTCATGGGCGCGGCCGGTGGCATCTTGTTGAATGGCGATCAGCGACGGCGCGCCCCGCCCCTCGCTGTAAACCCGTCGCAACAGGTGACCTGGACTTTTGGGTGCAATCATCACGACATCCACATCCTTTGGCGGCGTGATGGTTTTGAAATGAATACTGAAGCCGTGGGAAACGCCGAGAATTTTGCCCGGCGTCAAATTTGGTTGGATAGCCGAGGCGTAGAGTTCGCCCTGAGTTTCGTCGGGCGTGAGAATCTGAATCCAGTCGGCGCGGCGTACTGCTTCCGAGGGCGGGAACACTTGCATGCCATCCGCTCGCGCCTGCCGCGCACGGGGACGGTTGGGATCCAGGCCGACAATGACGTTGTAGCCGCTGTCGCGCAGATTCTGCGCCTGCGCGTGGCCTTGGCTGCCATAGCCGAGGATCGCGATGGTTTTGCCCGTGAGTGCGGCTGGATTAGCGTCGTGGGTGTAGAAAATTTGGGCCATAAAACCTCCTATATAGCAAAACCGACCGGTCGGTATGTTGGAATCTTAACGACTCTGCCGAATGTCTGTCAAGACAAAGATGCCATGCCTGTTAAAATGCGTGGTTCGTTTGATTTGGGGCCAAGTTCATGACACGCGAAACCACTCTCGATTCCCGGCAGGAGATCCTGCGCACCGCAGCTCGCTTGTTTCAACAACGCGGATACGACGCCACATCGATGAATGATGTGGCCGCCGCTCTAAATTTAAGCAAAGGCGGCCTTTACCATCACTTCGAGAGCAAAGATCAGATTTTGTTTGACCTGATGGACGGCGCCATGGACATCACCCAGCGTCGCGTAGTGGACGAGGTGCGAAAAATTGCCGACCCCGAACAAGCGCTGCGTACTTTAATTCGCCTTCATATTGACGTGGTTCTGAGCGTGCGCGATCGCGAAGTAACGGTCATGCTGCATGAAAACCATCCTTTGCCCCCGGCGCTGCGCCGGAGGGTGAACAAGCGAAAGAAGGAGTATGTGCATTTTCTGGAAAACCTGATTGCGCAGGTGCAACGAGGGAGAAACTCCCGAAGCGCGGTTAGTCCGAGAGCCGCCGCTTTCGCTCTACTCGGAATGATTAACTGGATTTATCAATGGTACAAGCCTGACGGGGTGCTGACAGGCGAGGACATCAGCCGCGAATACACAACAATTTTCTTTGCTGGAGCTTTCGGATAAGCCTATGAAAAGCATGCGTCGTTTGATTATTTTGACATTCGTGTTAGCCGCCGCTGTTTTTACCCAATCACAATCTGCTGCTACTGATCCTTACAAACCCACCCTCGACCGATTGCAGGCAATCAGCAGTATTCCTTTGGATGACTGGCGAATTCATGCCGCCGATCTGGCACATGGCGAAATCCCAGCGCAAGATTTCAGCAGCTGGCAATCCATCAAAGTGCATGAAAACTGGGAAGGCTCACGGTGGCTGGTGCGGACTTTTAAAGTCCCAGTTCAGTTGAATGGCTATAACTTGCAAGGTTCGCACATTTCACTTGATTTGCACGTTGGCAGCGCAGACGCAATTCAGGTAAGCGTCTTTGCCAACGGATCGATGATCGCCCGTACTGATGAAGACGGGCAGGTGCCAATTCCGCTCATAGAAAATGCCCAGCCGGGGCAGGAGTTCTTCATTGCTGTGCGCGTGGTGGATTCAGGCGGGGGTGGTTGTTGTGGGGGAAACGCCAGTCGTTTAGAGCACGCCGAGCTAAGAATTGAGCCAGCATCGGGCCGCCCAGATGCTGCTCTGATGCGCCTGGAGGTTTTGTCGGCTGAGCCATTGATTGCTGCCTACGAAGACGGCAAATCTACGCGCCAGCAGCAGCTTGATGCGGTGGTGAAGGCCATCAATATTGCCGCTCTCGACAGTGGCGATCAGACTGCATTCGATGCTTCGCTTCGCGATGCGCAAAGCAAACTCGAAGAATTGCGTCCTTATATGCAGCAGTTCAAAGTATCTGCCGTGGGTAACAGTCATATTGACATGGCTTGGCTCTGGCCCTGGACAGAAACAGTGGAAGTTGTACGCAATACGTTTGGGACCGCTTTGCAGCTCATGCGAGAGTATCCCGATTTCAAGTTCACAGCCAGCGCGGCGCAGGCTTACGTCTGGATGGAAGAAAAATATCCGGCGATGTTTCAGGAAATCCAGCAGCGGGTCAAAGAGGGGCGATGGGAGGTCGTTGGTGGAATGTGGGTTGAACCCGACCTTAATATGCCGGATGGAGAGTCACTCACAAGGCAGATTTTTTTCGGCAAACGATATTTCCAGCAGAAGTTTGGCGTCAATATCAACATCGGCTGGAATCCCGACTCCTTCGGGTATAACACGCAGCTTCCACAAATTTATAAGCGTTCTGGCATTGATTACTTTGTCACGCAAAAATTGCTTTGGGCGTCTGAGTTCACGAAATTTCCTTATCGTCTTTTCTGGTGGCAAGCGCCGGATGGCAGTAAATTGTTGACCTATTTTCCCAGCGATTATGCCAATGCGATTGATCCTCAAAAGATGGCTCGGGACGCGTCTGTTTACAGTCCGATGATGTGGAATTACAACGGAGGGACGAATTCCGCGCCGAAGCAAGGCCTCGACACAATGTACCTCTTCGGCGTCGGCGATCATGGCGGCGGACCAACGCGGGTTGATCTCGATACCGCATTACGCTGGCAGAAAAATGATTTGATTTATCCGCAGCTGAGTTTTTCGACCGCTGCCGAATATTTTGCCGGCCTGGAGAAAAATAAAAGCGATCTGAAAATTCCCACTTGGGAAGGCGAACTTTATTTTCAATATCACCGGGGGGTGCAGACCACGCAATCCGAAGAAAAGAAGGGAAATCGAAAGAACGAAGTTCTCATGCTGGATGCTGAGAAGGTGGCATCCATTGAGACCCTATTCGGAGCAGATTACCCGCAACAGAGCCTCGATGACGCTTGGAAAAATGTGCTGTTCAATCAGTTTCACGACATTTTGCCCGGTTCCGGGATTCACATCAATTACGTGGATGCTGCGCGAAGGTATGCCGAGAGCGAACGCATCAATCGCGGCGTTATCCAGAGTGGACTGACGGACATAGCTGAGCGGGTGAATTCTGCCGGGGTTGGGGTGCTCGTATTTAACCCGCTTTCATGGGCGCGCACGGATCAGATTGAGGTCGAAGCGCAGTTCCCAGGACCGGTGCGCAATGTGACGGCGACTGATCCAGGCGGCAAAGAACTGCTTACGCAAATCCTGAGTAATGATGCCCAGACAAACCGCATAAAACTGAGAATTCTTGTCGAAAATATTCCTGCAACGGGGTACGAACTGATTCGGCTCATTCCAAATACTGCGGTAAAAGAAAAGCCCAAGACAGCAGGAGTGATTGCGACAGAGAATTCACTCGAAAATGATTTCGTAAAACTCAAAGTTGATTCCAAAACCGGGTGCATTACGAGCTTGATAGATAAGGCTAGCAATAAAGAGGCTTTGGCGGCGCCTGTGCAAAGCGAAGGCTCACCAGCGGCAACGCCCGATGGTTTGCCTTGCGGCAACTTGTTGCAGGCGTTCGTGGACAAACCGAAACGTTGGGATGCATGGAATGTTGATGCTGATTTTGTAAAGCAGCACACCGATTTACTAGACGCCGACGAAGTCAAACTGATCGAACATACGCCGTTACGTGCGGTGATTCGAGTCAAACATCATTGGCAGAGTTCGACTTTCATTCAGGACATCACCATGGAAGCGGGTGTTCCGAGAGTTGACGTCCATATGCAAGCTGATTGGCACGAACGCCACATTTTATTGAAAGTTGCTTTCCCTTTAGCCGCGCGCAATGACAAAGCTACCTTTGAAATTCCCTACGGCACGGTCGAACGGCCCACGACGCGGCGAACTCCCGCGGAACAAGCGCAATTTGAAGTTCCTGCGCTGCGCTGGGCAGACATCTCAGACGATGCGCATGGATTCAGCCTGCTGAACGACAGTAAATATGGATACGACGCCAAAGATAACGTTCTTAGACTTTCGCTTCTGCGTTCTCCTACCTGGCCGGACCCTGAAACTGATCAGGGTCAGCATGAATTCACATACTCTTTGTATCCGCATAGCGGCACCTGGCGCGAGGCCATGACGGTTCGACAAGGATATGAACTGAACTATCCCATGTTTACGGTTCCAACGACGCCGCATGCGGGATCGCTACCGTCTGCCAAATCTTTCTTTGCTGCCTACGAAAACAACATTGTCATCACAGCTATTAAAAAAGACGCGGATGACTCCTCGCTGATCGTGCGCTATTACGAATGGGCAGGGAAGGTAGGCGATGTTCACATTCAATTGCCCAAAGCCACTGCACACGCGTGGGAAACAAATCTGATGGAAACCGTGCAAAAACCGATCAAAATTGGGGCTGATCGAAAAGCGATTGCAGTTCCAACGATTCCTTATGAGATCAAAACCGTAAAAGTACAATTTCAAGAATGATTTGTGCCGAATCGAAGCGGCTTTTCCTCAGATGAGGGGGTTACAATTTGATTGTGACCGCTGCCATCCAATGCCGCGATTTGCGGAAAACTTACGACGGTAAAGTCGAGGCCGTGCGTGGGCTAAGCCTCGAAATTCAACCGGGGGAGTGTTTTGGCCTGCTTGGGCCGAACGGCGCGGGGAAAACAACCACTATCGAGATACTGGAAGGTCTGCTTCAGCCAACGTCTGGCGAAGTTTCGATTTTCGGTTATAACTGGCGCGAAAACGAGCGCCAAATGCGCGAATGGTTGGGAATTTCTTTGCAAGAGACCAGGCTTTCCGAGAAGCTGACTGTGCGCGAAACCATCCATCTCTTTGCCAGCTTTTATCGCGAGCCGCGTTCAAGCGATGAAGTACTCGAGGAATTACAACTTACAGAAAAAGCTGATAGCTGGGTGGGTAAACTTTCCGGCGGACAGCGACAGCGCCTTGCCGTGGCAACGGCCCTAGTCTGCAACCCCAAAATTTTATTTCTCGACGAACCGACGACGGGACTTGATCCGCAAAGCCGGCGCCAGCTCTGGGACATTATTCGCGGATTTCAGCGTAATGGCGGAACTATCCTGCTGACCACGCATTACATGGATGAAGCCGAAAAGCTATGCGACCGGCTTGCAATTGTGGACCACGGGCAAATTATTGCGGAGGGCTCTCCGAGTGATTTGATTGAGCGGCTAGGCGGGCACCACGTGGTGGAATTTGCAGTGGGCGGGTCGGATGGCGCTGAGCTGCAAGCATGGCAGGCGCTGCCCGGCGTTGAGTCAGTGCGAGAGTCGGATGGCTTGTTTTCGCTACACGTAAAGGAAGCGCACTTAACGATCCCTGCATTGCTGGATGCGATTCGCAAGCAGGGGAAAGCTTTGCAGCATCTGACTACGCGGCAGGCCAGTTTGGAAGATGTGTTTGTACGCCTGACCGGGCGGCATTTGCGGGAAGAATAAATGAGCACGACCCAAGAAGTTGCGAATATGAAGGAAGCGCCTCATAAACCGGCGGAGCACAACGGGCGCTGGGCTGGGTATTGGCATTTGCTCGGCGCGCGCATGCGCGAATTACAACGCGAGCCGGAAGTTGTGTTCTGGGTATTTGTGTTTCCCCTGTTGTTGGCTGCAGGCCTGGGTATTGCATTCCGCGAAAAACCACATGATGCTTCGTCAATTGCTGTGGTTGATGGGGCACGCGAGGCCGCAAATCTATTACAACGTTCTCCCCAACACGATTCATTCAAAGTGCAAACGTTGGATGAAGAAGCTGCCAAACAAGGTTTCCGCTTAGGCAAATATGATCTTGTCATTGAGCCGGCCGGCGATGGCGGATTCCAATACCGCTATGATCCAGCACGGCCGGAGAGTGTTCTCGCGCGTTCCGAGGCAGACAATGCCATTCAAACTGCCTCGGGGAGAAAAGATGTCGTCGCAACGACAACCGTGACTTCTTCCGAGCCCGGTTCACGCTATATTGATTTCCTCATTCCGGGCTTGTTGGGAATGAACCTGATGAACTCCGGTATGTGGGGCATTGGCTTTGCATTGGTGGATATGAGGCAGCGAAAGTTGCTCAAGCGCTTTGTGGGTACGCCGATGCGCAGGGGAGATTTTCTCCTTGCGCTTCTGTCAAGCCGGCTGGTCCTGATGCTGATAGAAATTGGCTTGCTCCTCACTCTGGGTGTATTGGCATTTCACATGAAAGTACTCGGCTCTTTGTTCGCGATTTTACTGTGGGGCTGCGTCGGCGCCTTAGCATTTGGTGGCATTGGATTGCTCACAGCGAGCCGCGCCCAAAAAATTGAAAGCGTGAGCGGGCTCATGAATCTTGTCATGATGCCTATGTGGATTTTCTCTGGTGTTTTCTTTTCTTATGAACGCTTCCCGGCGATCATTCAGCCGGCCATAAAAGCTCTTCCGCTCACCGCATTAAATGACGCACTACGCGCCAGTATTCTGCAAGGAACGCCGATCTGGCAGCAATGGCAGCGTCTGCTGGTGTTGGGGCTATGGGGTGGAGTTTCTTTTTTGCTTGCATTGAAGTGGTTCCGTTGGACATAAAAATCCCCGCCCGTCGCGACAAGCCACGATAAGGCGGGGCATCTAAATCGAAGTCCACTTATTGGAAAAGCTTCAAGTCGTTTTCCGCGTCATCCACATAATAGACTTGCTGTCCTAGCACGACGAGACCGAATAAAGCTCCGGCCCCCGGAGGGCTGCCGCTCTTGTCTAGTAAGACTTTCGCGATTTGATGACCATCGGGTGTGGTTTCAACTAAATAGCCATCGTCGCCATTTACGGTGATGATATTTCCATTGGCAACTGTCAGGCCGAGAGGATCGTTGAGGCTCCCGCCAGACGTAACTGTCTTGCCAGTGCCACCTGACGAAGTTCGCGTTAATGCATTGGAGATTGCAGCGACACGATTGTGGAGACTATCGGCAACATAGAGAGTCTGCCCGCCACCATCGTGATTGTTTCCACTTAGTGCTACGCCGGTGGGTCCAATCACTAATGCTGCTGGATCAGTACGCTCAGGGAAACCAGAACCGATGACTGTCATTGATTCCAGGAATGGCACTTGATTTTTCGCGATACTCAGATTCAAACGCACCACCGTGCCTTGATTCACGACCTGACCATTCGCTGCCACGGTACCGTTAAGGACATTTGTGACGAACAAGCTGGCTGTGCTGCCGTTGTCTGCCGCCGTCATATCCCATGGTCCATTGATTAACGAGCCATAAAAGGTTTCGGCCACGTTGCCCTTGCTGTCGAGTACAAGAAGACATCCTGCTTGTGCAGTGGCCGCAGTACCGTCAGTTGTCGGCAGGCTGCCCACAATCACCCATCCGCTCTTCAAGACCGCGAGAGCTGTGGTCAGTCCGATTCCGCCAGGGCAGGGGCCGGGCAGATTGTTGGCGTCAATTTGTGCGAACAAGCTGAAGTTGCCGTTGGGGGAAATTTGTACGATGGAGGTTCCGGTGCCTTGCAAGTTCGAGCTGTTGTTAAAGTTGCTGATGAGGAAACTTCCCTGTACCAGCGAACCGATGCTCGCGGGAACTACAGCAATACCGTAAGGGTTAATGTCACCATTGCTGGGAATGGTGGATGCAATTTCGTGAATACTGTGCGCCTGGGCGCTGCCGATAGCGACGATAACGGTGAAAATGACGGCCGTCAGCTTCGCAGAACGGATGCGCGGGGTGAAGCGATTTACGACTTCCATGGGTGGCCTCCTGAATTTAGGCAAATATTACCTAGCCGCCCTAGTATTGGAGTTTCCCCATGAAAGCACTGTCATGAAATTGTCAAATGTGTGTCACTTCTGTGCTGAATGGGCTGTTGGGCGCGCATCACAGACGCGATTCGGGGTGATTATCCACCGGCGATAGCGCCGATGATCACGAAGGGTTCCTTACCAGAAACGACGTCTTGCGGAAGAAGTTCATCGGGCGATTGATGCGATAAGTCTTCTTCGCAGGCAAAGAATCGCAGGAATGCCCGGCGCTCTTTAGTGGTGTGATCGCGTATGGTCCCTTGCAGCATGGGATAGCGGGTTTCAAGTGCGTCCAGCACTGAACGGGTAGTGACGGGAGATACAACGTCGAGCGTGATTTCACTCTCAGCATGAGCCAGTGTGCGCAGATGAAAAGGAAGAATGATGCGGATGGTCGCGCTCTCGCTCATCTTCGTTAGGTTCCGAATCGCAGCGCGGCGCGAGCTTTTGCCTTAGCGGCTTCTTCTGCGCGGTTTTTAGGGGCTGCCTCTGTTGCTAGCGAATGAAGAAGCCGCGACGAAACGGCAGCGACTTCATCAATTGCACGTAAGAATGCCGCTTCATTGGCTTTTGAGGGTTTGTTGAATCCGCTGATCTTTCTCACAAATTGTAACGACGCGGCACGAATCTCCTCGTCCGTTACTGGAGGGTCGAAGTTAAAGAGATTTTTGATGTTTCGGCACATAGTACCTAACCTTCATTCTGAATATTATTACGCTAAATCGTGGGAACTCATGGCCATCCTGCGCCGGGCGCCGCTACTTCTGAGCTTGATTCCAATCCCGTTCTAGCTGCTACTACATCCGCAACTTTATCCTGACAATTAAGACGCGATCCATTGTCGCAAACGGGTGGCGCGGTATGAATTAATCTTCATTCACCATTTATGCCAGCGTCTGCACTTCCACGCTCAACACGGCCGGCAGATCGCGCACGATCGGATTCCAACTATCGCCTGCATTGGCGGAAACATACACCTGGCCACCAGTGGTCCCGAAGTACACACCGCATTCATCGAGCCTGTCCACGGCCATAGCATCGCGTAGGACGTTCACATAGCAGTCTTTTTGCGGAAGCCCCTTGGTCAGCGGCTCCCACTCATTTCCTCCCGAGCGGCTACGGAAGACGCGTAATTGTCCATCGAGAGGGAAGTGCTCGCTGTCGCTCTTGATTGGGACAACGTAAACCGTCTCCGGTTCGTGAGCGTGCACATCGATGGCGAAACCGAAATCGGTCGGCAGGTTGCCGCTGACCTTTGTCCACTGGTCGCCCGCGTTGTCGCTGCGCATCACGTCCCAATGTTTTTGCATGAAGAGTACATTCGGTCGAGCAGGATTCATCGCTATGTGGTGCACGCAGTGACCAACTTCGGCCGTCGGATTGGGAATGTATTTGGAATAGAGTCCCTGATTAATCGGCTTCCATGTCTCTCCACCATCATCCGTCCGAAATGCACCCGCAGCAGAAATGGCAATGTAGATTCTCTTCGGATTGCTCGGATCAAGAATGACCGTGTGCAGGCACATGCCTCCCGCACCCGGCTGCCACTTGGGCCCGGTACCGTGGCCGCGGAGTCCGGGGAGCTCCTTCCAGTTTTTTCCGCCATCGGTGGAGCGGAAGAGCGCGGCATCTTCGACGCCGGCATAGACGGTTTCCGCATCCGTAAGTGACGGCTCAATATGCCATACGCGTTTGAACTCCCACGGATGCTGCGTGCCGTCATACCACTGGTGCGTTGTAAGCGGAGCGGCCGAATCGTCATAGACAAATTTGTTGCTCTCGCCCTTGGGCATTCCGCCCGGCGCAGCAGATTCGCCGGGAGGTGTGCCGGGTTGGTGCCAGGTTTTACCACCGTCGTCCGAGCGCTGAATGACTTGCCCGAACCAACCGCTGGTTTGCGAGACGTAAATGCGGTTGGGATCCACCGGCGAACCCTTCATGTGGTAAATTTCCCATCCCGCAAAGTGGGGCCCGGAAACCGTCCAGTTGTCGCGCTTCCCATCAGAAGTCAGAATGAACGCGCCTTTGCGCGTGCCCACCAGAACTCGAACTCCGCTCATGATGCCTCCCTAAACTCTTGGTCGATTACTCCAGCCCAACGCAACGCTTCCTTTCGATGCACAAATGCGTGCATGGCCACGATCTTGGTATCATGCGCCGTATATACATCGGCCAGTCTTACTTCCTGCCACGTATCAGAATTCTTTAAACGAAAGCGCGCATAAACAAACACGACGATTTTGTCGTTTGAGATGACGAATCCCTCGGGCTCGCTGCTTCCTTCGGCCCATCCTGCGCGTGATTGCGCCAGATATTGTTTCACGGCTTCGCGCCCTTGGCGAGCGCCGCCTCCTGGGAACTCAATCGGTTCCACCCACTCGATGTTGGCGTCCATCGGTGCGACTGCGGCATCCATATCGCCTCGGTTGAAAGCGGCGTAAGCCCCGCGCAGCATTGGAATGATTTTATGCATTTCCATCGAACTCTGTGAAGCCTCTTTACTCGCACAGCCGGTCAGCGGAATAGACGTCAGGCAGAGGTCCACGGCCATGCAGATTCTGTGTGAACTCGTGAACATCCGCTTTGCTAGTTGCCGTTATAGGCGCGTTTCAAGGCAGCAATGTCGAACTTAACCATTTGCATCATAGCTGCAAAGACGCGTTGCGACTTCTTCCGGTCTTTACCCTTAATCATCTTAAAGAAAATCTTGGGAACAATCTGCCAGGAAACCCCATATTTGTCTTGCAGCCATCCGCACTGGATTTCCTTGCCACCGGTGGTAAGTTTCTTCCACAAGCGGTCAATTTCTTTCTGATCGTCACAATTGACCAAAAATGAAATCGCCGGCGTGAAGCTGTATTGTGGCCCGCCATTGAGTGCAATGAAATTTTGGCCTTCGAGCTTGAAGTTAACGATCATGACCGAACCCTTCGGGCCCGGACCGGCATCACCGTAGCGTTCAATGTGAGTGATCTTCGAATTCTTAAAGATCGAAACGTAAAACTTTGCGGCCTCTTCCGCGTTGTCGTTAAACCACAGAAATGTGTCTATTTTTTGCATAAATTCCTCGTGAAATCTTTAAGCTCGCTTTTTGTTGAATCGACTCGGCCGATGCCGAAGAAATGCGGCCTTTCGCGCCCTCATATGCCAATCGTAAGGCAAAAAGGGCACGTCGTATTCGGCTAATTCTTGGGGAATTTCGGGTCATCTTTCACTTCCAGAATCTGCTTTGTGTGCCGGGCACTGTGTGCGCCAATGAACAGAATCCACTCATAGGCGTCGAGCTGCACACCCAGAGGACTGTCTGCGACGTGCTCGCGCAAATCTGGCGTTGTTTTCATATACGCAATCGTCTTGGCGCGGCTATCCAGGAAATGCTGCAGCGTTTCTTGCGGCGTCCCTTTGCCGGTTGGTACCAACTCCGGAGGAGCCTGACGCTTATGGCTGCGGTCAGGAATCATGGCGAGAACCATCGCATCCAGCTTTGCTGTATCCCGATCAGGTGGGCCGGCAGGCCCTTTCATAACATCATTCGTGACGTGGCCAAATATGTAATCTTCAGCCATCGTAATGTGCTCGAGTGTTTCCGCGACAGACCAGCGGTCTGGCGCCGCCTTGAATTTGAACTGAGCATCCGATAAGCCTTTTACGGCGTCCACAACGCCATCGCGGGTTTGTTCCAGATATTGAACGCCCTTGTCACGGTCGGCTTGCGTAAGGGATTGGGCGCATGCAGAAACAGCAAGTAACAATGTGCATGCAACTAGGGAGAGATTTTTCATCTCTATTAATTCCTTTCGAGTTTTAAGTCATTAGCCATGGGCCGATAGATACCATGAGCCACACGGTGCAATGCGCTACTGATTCGCCCGGCCCAAAAACTGGTTTCCAGATTGTTCGCGTCACGCGGATGACCATGCATTGATGGAATCAAGCGGCCTTTTGCACCGCTTTTTCGCAGTTGACCATCCACGGCGTGCCAAAACGGTCGGTAAACATGCCAAAACGGACTGCCCAAAAAGTTTCAGCAATCGGCATGTGAATAGTGCCGCCCTCTGAAAGCGCATTGAAAATACGATCGGCTTCTTTAGGGTCGGTGACAGAAATGTTGATCGAGAAGCCGCCCGTTTTGTTGTAACGATCTGGCGGAGCGTCAGAGGCCATGATGAGTTGGCCATTCAGATTGAGCCGAGCGTGAATAATCTTTGAACGCCATTCGGCTGGCACCTGATCTGCCATGGGTGTGCCTTCGTGGGGCATCATGGCTTCGATTTTTGCTCCCAGTACCTGTTCGTAAAACTTACAAGCTGTTTCGCAGTCGCCGTTGAAGATTAAGTAAGGGTTGAGTTGCATAACTATGCTCCTAAAGTGTTGTTTTTTTGTTGTTCACGTGGGAATATATAAATATGACTTGCAAAATGCAAGTGAATAATTGTAAAAAATGTGCCCCCGACCCGATCCCATAATGAAGCGCCGCTCCGGCTGTCCATTGAATGCATCGGTTGAGATGCTCGGCGATCGTTGGTCGCTACTGATTATTCGCGACATGATGCTGCGTGGCTCGAAATCATTCAATGAGTTTCTGCATTGCTATGAGGGGATTGCGACTAACATCCTTGCGGACCGGTTAAAGAAATTGGTGGGCCATGGAATTTTGGAGACAGAGCCGGATCCGGGAGATGGACGAAAATTGATTTACCGTTTGACCGAAAAAGGGATCGATCTCGCGCCGGTGATGACGGAAATGGTGTTGTGGGCTGCCGCCCATGAGGAGACGGAAAACCAGGCCCTCGTCATGGAAATGAAAAAAGACAGAACAAAGTTTCTGCAACGAATTCGCGCGCGCTGGTTGCATAGCCGTAAAAAATGAAATGTAAGATCGCGTTATGGCTGTTTATTCGGGATCATCAGGAATTTCGACGGGGTAGGCCGGAGACTGTTTTTTCTTGGCCTTGGGATGCGATGCGTGCGGAAGACTAAACCTGCCGGCGCTATAGTGACCTTTTTTTTCTACGTCATATTCTTTAGGCAGGGCGGGAAGCAACGCTCCGCTTCCCCCGAGTTGGCGTGAACGCTCGAGAATGATTTCCGCGCGACCATCGTACTCTGTAACTTTGCCGTGAATTTCAACCGTTCTTCCTTGTAATTGCCGCACGTCCCCAATGTTCTTCAGATTACGGGAGAATACAACCGCGGCAAACGGGCAAGTCGGGGACTCCTCGCAAAAGTTTAAAAGCGTCACTCCATGCGCGAGCTGCTCCACGTGGTAGATTTTTCCCGCCACGCAATGGATTTCTCCGATGTGCACCGCTGCCTCTGTTTGTGTAATGCACTGGGCGGATAGAGCGTGAGTGCATGCAATAAGAACAAGCGCCGGAGTGGAATGAAAGAAGCGCACGAAGCCATAGTAAGGAAAAGAAGGGAGTTTGAGCGTTCAACCCTTGAATAAAGTTTGCGCGCGTTCCCAAAACGGGAAACGGGCAAGCGCATGCTTGCCCGTGGTTCGAGGTAAATACTCGAAGAAATTAACTGAATGCTTTGACGGCGGCGGCTTCGTCGTCTTTCACATCAAATACGGTGTAGAGCTTGGTGATCTGCAACAGATCGTGGACTTTCTTGGTCAGGTTAAGCAGCTTTAACTCGCCGCCCTGATTGCGCACGGTGGTAAAGGCGCTAACCATTTCGCCGATGCCGGAGCTGTCAATGTAGGTCACGTCGGCGAGGTTAAGCAGAATTTTCTTATTGCCCTTGGCCAGTAGATCACGCACCGTATCACGTAAAATCACGCTGCCTTCACCGAGCGTAATGCGCCCGCTGCAATCCACTATGGTTACGCCGTTGACCTGGCGCGTGCTGGTTTTCATTGTCACTGAGAAGCCTCCTTGGAGCCCCCGGTTGGTCCGTGGACATGTTTAACTAATTTAATCTCGGTGCCCGTGGGCGAAGGTTGAATGTCGACCTCGTCCATAAATGAGCGAATCAGGAAAATCCCTCTTCCCGACGTTTTCATCAGGTTCTCCGGCGCGAGCGGATCGGGAATCGCGGCTGGGTCTAATCCCTTTCCTTGATCGCGAATGGTAATCACCAGATCCTGGTCGGTTCGTGCAAAGTCTAATTTTACCTTTTTACTTGGATCATAAGCATTTCCATGCAGAACAGCGTTTACCGCCGCTTCCCGCACAGCCATCGAAATCCGCATGATTTCGTCATCGTCAAACCCATTTTCCGCGGCAATACGGCTCGCCGTCTGCTCGGCGTTGTCCACCGTCTCCAGCGTCGAATCCAGCGTATAGGAGACTCGTTGCTCGGTCATGGCAAAATGGCGTTCATACCCGTCTGAACTGACAATCGGACGCTAAGACACTTAAAAAAGCCGCGATATCCAGATGCGGTAGTTTGCCCTGTATGCTGTGGAAATGTCAACGAAGATAGTAAACTTCTTTGAAGCAAGGTTTTAAAGGCAGGCGGAACTCCATAGCAAGCTTGGGGTTTATCGCTTTTGTCACGCATTTTGTTATTTGTGTGCCGATGTTTGGGCGATAGGCGTGGGAATCCGTAAGTGTTAGCCTTGCAGTGACTTGTATTCAAAATTTACAATTCCTCAACAATTGCATGGCATAATCACCCGCAAGCTTTTCTTAAATATGGTCTTAGCGGTAAGTGCTACATGAAAACTCAACGCAAAATTCGTGCACGCCATGGAATTCTGGCTCTGCTCCTGGCATGTGCAACAATGCCTGCGTTCGCTGAAACCCCGGATACGACTTTATTCAATGGCTACCACCTCCTGTACAACCTGAATTTTGATCGGGCGCATGATGTGTTTGCCTCCTGGTCGAAAAGTCACCCCGAAGATCCTCTTGGACCGGCGTCAGATGCTGCCGGATATCTATTTTCAGAGTTCAATCGGCTAGGTGTGCTGGAAAGTCAGTTCTATGAATCCGACAAGCAATTTGATGCGCGCAAGAAGCTCACTCCCGACCCAGCCTTGCGCGATCGTTTTGCGGCAGCCTTAGATCAAGCAGAAAAGCGTGCAAAAGCCCAGCTCGTAAAAAATCCCCAAGACCGGGATGCGTTATTTGCCATGACGCTTTCAGCTGGATTGAAAGCCGATTATGCGGCCTTGATTGAGAAAAGTAATTTAACCTCGTTGCATTTCACGCGGGAGTCGGAACATTGGTCGGAACAGTTGCTTGCAGTCGATCCCAACTGCTATGACGCCCACCTCGCGAGTGGCATCGCTAAATATATTGTTGGAAGTATGAGCGCTCCCGTGCGGTGGCTGTTGCGCATCGGCGGGGTGGCTGGCGACAAAAACGACGGAATTGCCGAGCTGCAACTTACGGCAAACCGTGGCGAATACCTTGCGCCTTTCGCGAGAATTCTTCTATCGATTGCTTATGTGCGGGATAAAGACAGGTCCAAGGCTCGTGAGCTCCTTATGGCACTGCAATCGGACTTTCCTAACAATCCACTCTTTGCCAAAGAGATAGCCCGGCTGGATCAACGACCCTAGACTAGGAGTCCATTCATGCGAAATTTATTGCTTTGTAACCTTCCTTTAACACTTCGCGACCATACTTCGAACTGAAACCTGTTCATAAATTCATTTTTCACTTGAGCTTAGGAGGAACCACCAGTGATCCGCCGCATCGCATTGTTGTGTCTCGCTTTGACATTGCCCGCGGTTGCGCAAACCACGTTGAATGGAGCCGGCGCAACTTTCCCCTATCCGATGTATTCCAAGTGGTTCAGCGACTACCACAATTTGCACCCCGATATTCAAATTAACTATCAATCGATTGGCAGCGGCGGTGGCATTCGTCAAGTTCTGGCACAGACCGTTGATTTTGGCGCCAGCGACGGCCCCATGAGCGATCAGCAACTGAGCGACGCTAAATTCAAAATTCTCCACATTCCCACCGTACTGGGCGCAGTCGTGCCTGCGTATAACATCCCCGGCATTAAGGGTGAAATAAAATTTACCCCAGAAGCCCTGGCTGGGATTTTCCTGGGGAAAGTCAGCAAGTGGAATGATTCAGCAATCACGTCCGCGAACCCGGGAATCAATTTTCCCGCGCAGGACATTATTGTTGTACATCGCTCCGACGGTAGTGGCACGACGTTTATCTTCACTGACTATCTTTCCAAAGTGAGCTCGGAGTGGTCGAATGGCCCCGGCAAAGGAACCAGCGTGAAGTGGCCGGTTGGTCTGGGCGGTAAAGGCAATGAAGGCGTAGCAGGACAGATTCGTCAGTTGCCTGGCGCAATCGGTTACGTGGAACTGATTTATGCCGTGCAAAACAATATTCCTTACGGCGTTGTGAAGAATGCTGCGGGAGCCTACGTAAAGGCCAGTTTAGACAGCGTTACCGCCGCAGCTGCATCGGTGAAGAGCATGCCGGCAGATTTCCGGGTTTCGATCACCAATGCACCCGGCAAAGATGCTTATCCGATTTCCAGCTTTACCTGGCTTTTGATTCCGCAGAAGTCGAAGGATCCAGCAAAGGGCAAGATTCTGGCCGACTTCTTGAATTGGATGGTGGATCAAGGACAGAAGGAGACAGCGGCTTTGACATATGCGCCCCTGCCTGCGAATGTAGCGGAAAAAGTCAAAGTGGCCATCAAGCAAGTGCAATAGATTTAATAGCTTAGATGATTATTTGAGGGCAAAACTCCAAGTCAAGAGCTTGGAGTTTTGCACGTTGTAGCGTATCTGGCGCCGTTAGCACAATGCTTTATACTAAATACTCCAATGATGAAATGGTTGAGCGCATTTCTATTGAGTATCGCCTTGTTGCCAAGCGTTTTCAGCGTACAAAATACCTATGTTGCAGGGAAGATCGTCAACGTAGAGGACAAGGTTAAGAGCACCGTTTTGTACTACCAGGTCAATACTCCCGTTACCCGGGACGACCCATATTACGAAATCGCGGTGCAAGTGAAGGACATAGTATATTCGGGCGTTTACACGCCTCGCCATGCCAAAGACTTGCTGCCAGCGGAATGGATTCCGGGAGCAGATGTGAAGGCTAAGATTGATAGCAGGCATATGACGCTGCTGACGCCGGAAGGCAATGAAGTAGATGTAGCGATTGAAAAGCGCGCAGTTGCAAAAACAGATTCAATTCCGTCTCCCGCAGTTAAACCATAAGACACTGCATTTATCGCGTATTTGACAGAGGTATCGAATGGCTCGTCCACTGCTCGATAATCCCGCCTACTACATCAATCGTGAATCGTCGTGGCTTGAGTTTAATCGTCGAGTGCTTGAGGAAGCCGAGGATAAAGCCAACCCGTTGCTTGAACGATTAAAGTTTCTATCCATTACCGCCAGCAATTTGGACGAATTTTTTGAAGTGCGCGTTGCGGGTCTTGTGCAGCAGATCGAAGACGGGGCTAGTGAGGTTGGACCGGAGGGACTGACCTTACTTCAGGAAAGAGATGTGGTTTCGCGCGAAGCCCACGAATTTGTGCGCGACCAATACCGCTGCTGGAACAATGAACTGCGTCCTGAGTTGGCCAGAAATGGCATTCGAGTTTTAGGCATTGATGAACTCGATGCCACAGCGCTCTCTTTTGTCGAGCAATACTGCGAGAAAGAGCTTGATCTGTTGCTGACGCCGGTGACTGTGGATCCGGCCCATCCTTTTCCTCGCGTGATTAATAAGGCACTGTGCGTTGCCTTTTTGCTCCGTCGCCGTCGCCGTTCGTCCATGACTTATACGGGTGTTGTGACCGTGCCGCGTTCACTCCCCCGCTTGGTTCGGCTGCCTTCGGAAGGAACGGTGGATTTTATTTTCCTCGCCGATCTGGTGGCATTTCATGCCTCACGCATGTATCACGGGTACGACATTATTTCTTCTGCCGCCTTTCGCGTGACCCGCAACAGCAACTTGTATCTTGCAGAAGAAGAATCGAGAAATCTGCTGGATACGGTTCGAACTGAACTGCACAATCGCCGCAAAGGGGATGCGGTGCGGTTGGAGATTGATTCTGACGCAGATGCCGAAATCATCGAACGCCTGCGCATCAATTTTGAGCTGGAGCCTTGGCAGGTTTTTTCTGTAAATGGTCCGGTGAATTTATCGCGGCTCTTTAATATCTACGAGCAGACAGAACGTCCTGACCTGAAATTCAAGCCATTTACACCGCGGGAGCTGCGCCTCACTTCCAAATCCCAGGACTTATTTGAGGAACTTCGGAATCACGATGTTCTCTTGCACCATCCTTATGATTCTTACGACGCGGTGGTGTCATTTATAGAATCCGCGGCGGAAGACGCGCGCGTAGTTTCCATCAAACAAACTCTCTACCGCACCAGCGAGCATTCTTCAATCATTCCTGCGCTGGTCGCTGCTGCGGAACATAAAGAAGTGACGGCAGTGGTTGAGTTGAAAGCGCGTTTCGATGAAGCGTCAAACATCCGATGGGCACGCGATCTTGAAGACGCTGGCGTGCAGATTTTCTACGGCTTGGTTGGATTGAAAACCCACTGCAAATTATCACTTATTGTGCGCCACGACCCCGACGGCGTTACCCGCAGTTACGCACACTTGGGCACAGGCAATTACAATCCGAGCACGGCGCGATTCTATACAGATTTGAGCCTGTTTACAGCCAATCCTGAAATTACCCACGCTGTGCATGACGTATTCAGTTTTCTTACCGCGTATGCCGAGCACGCGAATTACGACCCTTTGTTCGTTGCTCCCGTGAATTTAGCCGAACGTTGCATCAATCTGATCAATCGCGAAACTGAACACGCGCAAAACGGCCAGCCAGGGCGGATTATCGCCAAGATGAACGCGCTGCTGGATAAGAATGTGATTATGGCGCTCTATCGCGCTTCGCAGGCGGGTGTTCAGATTGATTTGATCATACGTGGCATGTGCGCATTGCGTCCGGGGGTACGCGGCGTGAGCGACAACATACGGGTACGCAGCATTGTCGGACGCTTTCTCGAGCACAGTAGAATTTTTTATTTTGGCAACGGTGGGGAAGAGGAAATTTATTTGGGCAGTCCAGATTGGATGCCGAGGAATTTGTATGATCGCGTGGAAGTGATTTTCCCCGTGTATGACTCGTTGCTGCGCGAGCGCATCAAAATCGAAATACTGGGCAGCCTGCTGGCAGACAATTTAAAATCGAGAATTCTACAAAAAGATGGAAGCTATGTCAGGGTTTGGAAAGTGCGGGGAAAGCGGAAGCCGCCGTCAGGAGAAGAGGCATTTAACGCACAGGAGTATATGGCCGCTCTCGCAGAAGGCAAAACGACGCTGCAAGCGATTCCAGCTCCTGAATCTGCAATCAATCGAAAGCCTAGAAAAGTAGTGAGTGGAAGAGGGCGATAACCTATGGTGATTTACTTCCTACGCCACGCCAGCGCCGGCCAAAGTGTGGCCAATGCGAAGAAAGATGAGAAGCGGGCCCTCGATAAGGAAGGTATCGTGCAATGCGGGATGGTGGGGCGCGCATTGGTGGCTTTCGATGTCCATGTAGATGTGATTCTCACCAGCCCACTAAAACGCTCGGCGCAGACCGCATCGCTCGTAGGAAACGAACTGGGCTATGAAGGCAAGATGCATCTGGAAGACGCCCTTCGGCCACAGGCGTCTTTTGTGGATTTTCGGAGAATGTTGGAAAAATATGCCAAGCAGGAATCCATTCTCGTGGTTGGGCATAATCCAAATTTAAGTGAATTTCTGGGCCGCACCATTACTGAGGCAGGATGTGAAGGCGCGATCGACCTGAAAAAAGGATCTGTGGCCCGCGTAGAAATGGGGCGACACTCAGGCACGTTGAACTGGTGCATTACCCCAAGGCTCTTACGCGGACTTTATGCTGCCGCGGCTGAGAGTTCTCGTCCGAAGACCTCGCGGAAGTAAACTTTTTCTTTTTCGACAGCCCACAATTCAAGATCAACACTGGCACTGGATTTGGCGTGCAATGTTATTTTTGCCTCACCAGCTTGCAGCTTTACATCTGCACGTTTCACTGCGTTTCCCCGGCTCAGATTCAGGGCCCGTGCCAGGCGGAGCAATAAAGAGGCCTTAATCACGGATTCTTGATCAGAGGTGGATAACAACTCCATTGGCCCGATGCCCGGCACAGGCCGGGATTTACCCAAATACCGCGCAATTGCTGCGATAATGCCGCGTTGTTCCGGCGTATAACCGAGAATTTCCGATTGCGCGATGATGTAATAAGTGTGCCGGTGGCGACCGTTGCGATTCACGTAGTCTCCGACCTCATACAGCATGGCCGCGGCAGAAAGCCATTCCAGATAGTCCGGCGGCAGCCTGTGTACCGACTTGAGCTTCGAAAACAACAGCACTGCGGCGGCGCGGACCTGTAAGGCGTGGGCCATATCCACGTGATAATGTTCGACCGCCGCACGAATCGAATCCCATCGCTCTGATTCGACCTGCCTGCCGGATCGTGTGTGATGGTTGGAATCTGCTGCCATTTGCGCGAGCAGACCATCGCGCAGCCCTAAAGGCGAATAACGAAAGCTCGCTAGGCGGCAGCGGTCCATCAGTTCGGCATATACGGCCGCCCCCGCAACAATGATTTCTGCGCGGCGTGGGCCGATGCCAGAAAGCTGCGTGCGCTTTTCTAGAGTCAGCCGTGTCAGCATTTTTGCGATGCGGCGCATTTGTGTTCGTGAGACGACCGCTGAGCGCGAGCCTTTAGTTTTGTACATGCCATGGCACACGGCCGCGAGGGACTCCGCTGTTCCCGATGTTGCAATGACCGCACGCGGTTTCGCGCGGAGAATCCGGTCGGCGGTGCGGTTGATCTCGCGTGAAACAAAGCCCTGCAATTGCCGCATCTCAGGTTTGCGCGGCGGGTCATGGTGCAAAAATTCGCTGGTCAAGCGCACTGCGCCAAGGGGGAGGCTTACGGTATTGCGGATATGACCTTTCATCGAGATTGTCAGCTCACAACTTCCACCGCCAAGGTCCATCATCAACATTGGCGATGCGCCGATGCGCATGGCCGAGACGAGTCCCAGGTGAATCAGACGCGCTTCCTCGATGCCCGAGATGATCTCAACCGTCCAACCGGTCGCAGAACGCACCCATTCGTGGAAAGCCCGTGAATTGCGGGCATCCCGCAGCGCGCTGGTACCTACAACACGAATTGCGTCCACTCCGCTTTCCTGCACGCTGCGATGAAATCGCCGTAGCACTTTGACAGTGTTTGCGATGGCTTCGGGCGAGAGGAATCCTGAGCGAAATACGGATTCGCCGAGCCGAGTGACTTCGCGGTCTTCATGAATGGCGGCAAGCCCGCGTGGAGTCGAGCGAGCAATTTTTAAACGAACGGAATTGGATCCGATGTCAACTGCGGCAAATGTGGGCATGACGGAATGAGGTAGTGTAACGCGACGAGCATAAAAGTGCGCGAAGAGATGTATGGGAGTATGCTGAGGCGGGCAGTTGTAACAGTCCTGTAACAAGTCTTTGATAGCGTTATTATGATGTCGAATCAGGCATTAGGAGCGCCACGTTTGCCGGGCCCGCAACCTGTTCCGAGTGCAGTTGAAAAGATTGACGCACGTTCGCATCCCCGGCTTCTAGAAGGAGTTGGCGCGGGTGAATTTGCTGACCGCATATTTTATGTGACGATGTTGGCTTGCGGCCTCAGCGTGCTTGCCCTGGTGGCCCTGATTATCTACGAGCTTTCCACAAAATCTGCAATCACATGGCATGCATTCGGCTGGAAATTTTTCTTCGACAGCGACTGGGACCCAGTCAATGAAGTTTATGGGGCGTGGCCGTTTGTCTATGGAACCCTGGTTTCATCGCTGCTTGCCCTCATTATCGCCGTGCCTTTGGGCGTGGGCGTTGCAGTATTCATTACGGAAATGTCCCCCCGCTGGTTGCGGACTCCGCTGGCATTCACAACTGAGTTGCTGGCTGCGATTCCCAGCGTGATTTATGGGCTATGGGCGATTTTTGTATTGGTTCCTATTCTCCGCGACGACATTGAACCTGCACTCGGGAAATACCTTGGATGGACTGGTCTATTTACCGGCACGCCATATGGCATAGGAATGTTGGCCGCGGGAGTTATTCTCGCAATCATGGTCGTCCCGATTATTTCTTCCATCACGCGCGAAGTCATGACCGCAGTCCCGCAACAGCAAAGAGAGGCAGTACTTGCTTTGGGTGCAACGCGTTGGGAGATGATTCGGGTCGGCGTGCTGCGCAATGCGCGCGCCGGAATCTTTGGCGGCGTAATTTTGGGTTTGGGCCGCGCCCTTGGAGAAACCATGGCGGTCACGATGGTGATTGGGAACCGCCCAGAAATTTCAAAGTCGCTGTTTGCGCCCGGTTATACCATGGCGAGCGTGATCGCGAACGAGTTCAGTGAAGCCACGAGCGATAAATATTTAAGTGCATTGATTGAAGTAGGGCTAGCCTTATTTATCGTTACGATTATTGTGAATATTTTCGCCCAAATTTTGGTGTGGACCGTTACCCGCGGCACTCCTGCGAGAGCACATGGCTAACCATCACGAAAATCAGAGCATGATTGCACCGAGTATCAGCTTGCGGCGTCGCGGTATGGACTTTTTGGTAACATGCGCGGCCGGCGGTGCTGTTGTTCTTGTGCTATTGCCGCTTGGTGCGGTGTTTGGATATTTGGTTTATAAGGGAGTCGGTTCCATCAATCTAGCATTTCTTACTGAGACTCCCAAACCACCCGGCGAAACCGGTGGCGGTATGGCAAATGCCATTGCTGGTTCCTCGCTCATTTTGCTGTTGGGAAGCTTGGTCGGAGTGCCTGTGGGGATCGGCGCCGGTGTTTATCTTGCGGAGTATGGCCGTAACAGGTTAGGAAACTTGATCAGATTTACGGCTGACGTGTTGAATGGTGTGCCCTCGATCATTGTGGGCATCGTCGCCTATGGTTTGGTTGTACTCACCCAGGGCCATTTCTCGGCGCTGGCTGGCGGAGTTGCTTTAGCCATCATGATGATACCGACGATTACGCGCACCACGGAGGAAATGCTACTGCTTGTTCCCAACTCGGTGCGCGAAGCAGCTTATGGGTTGGGTGTTCCGCGTTGGCGTACGACGCTTTCGATCACCTTGCGCACCGCAACTTCTGGCGTGATTACAGGAGTGATGCTCGCCTTCGCCCGTGTGGCAGGAGAAACTGCGCCTCTCTTGTTCACTGCATTCGGAAATCAATTTTGGAATTGGAAAGTTAACCAGCCTACTGCTGCTTTACCGTTGCAGATTTTTACCTATGCGATTTCTCCGTATGACGATTGGCATAAACAGGCATGGGCAGGCGCGTTGATCTTGATTATCCTGATTGTTTTTTCAGTCAGCGCGGTGAGGTTTGTTGCGAGCCGCGGCATGCTAAAGGGAGCAAACTAAGCCATGGGTGTGGGCGTCAAAGTCGAAAAGCTGAACGCTTGGTACGGAAAATCGCAGGCCTTGTATGACATCACGATGCAAGCGCAGGCCAACCATGCCACGGCGCTCATAGGCCCTTCTGGTTGCGGAAAATCTACTTTCGTACGCTGCCTCAATCGCATGCACGAGACAGTTCCCGACGCGCGCGCGGATGGCAAAGTGCTGGTCGGTGATCTAAGCGTCTATAACGGAACAACCGCCGTACAGATTCGCCGCCGGATCGGCATGGTATTTCAAAAGCCCAACCCATTTCCGACGATGTCTATTTACGACAATGTAGCGGCAGGGCTGAAGCTCAATGGTTTTCGCGATCACCACCGATTGGATGAAATCGTTGAACGTTCGCTCAAGCACGCTGCGCTTTGGGACGAAGTTAAAGACACAGTCCGCAAAAAATCTGGCGCAAGCCTTTCAGGAGGCCAGCAACAGCGGCTTTGCATCGCGCGGGCCCTGGCAGTTGAACCCGAGGTTTTGCTCATGGACGAGCCTTGCTCCGCGCTTGACCCCATCTCAACGGGCAAAATCGAAGAACTGATCTTTCAGTTGAAAGAAAAATATACTATCGTGATTGTGACGCACAATATGCAGCAAGCCTCGCGGGTGGCGGAGTTTACGGGATTCTTCCTGCTAGGCCGGTTGATTGAGTTCGATAAAACAGAAAAGATATTTACAACTCCGTCCGATAAAAGGACTGAAGATTACATTACAGGCAGGTTTGGATAATGCGTACACGCTTTCAACAGGGGCTGGATGAACTTCGCGCGCGTTTGCTTCGCATGGGCGGCTTGGCTGAACAAGCTGTAGATCGCGCGTGTCAGGCCTACATTGACCGCGATCTTGCGCGTTGCCACGCTGTGCTTGAAGGAGAATCGCAAATCAACGTCATTGAACGGGAAATTGACGAGCTTGCGTTTGATCTTCTCGCACTACAGCAGCCCATTGCCGTGGATTTGCGCTTCATACTTGCTGTAACGAAAATCAACTCTGATCTGGAACGGGTTGGCGATCAGGCGGTCAACATCGTCGAACGTGTCATGGATATGGTGGAGTTGCCCAAAGTTGAGTTGCCGGTAGATATCCCGCGTATGGCTGCCGCTGTCTCCGCCATGGTGCGGCGTTCGCTCGAATCCTTTATAGAAGGCAAGGCTGAACTCGCACAGGCTGTTCTTGAAATGGACAATGTGGTGGACCGCATGCGCGACGAGGCTTTCATTAACCTGGTTAAGGCGATGAATGAAAACCCGGCGGTTACTCGACAGGCGCTTGACGCCTTGCTTGTGGCCCGCAATCTGGAGCGCGTTGCCGATCACACAACGAACATCGCCGAGGATGTGATTTTCTGGGTGCGTGGAGCGGATGTTCGCCACAATGCCAGTCCAGAATTTCCGGTGACTCACGAAGTACCAGAAGTCAAATAACAGACATCACCACTCTCGTCCGCCCGACGGAGGTTCGCTTTGCGCTGGCTCATAATTCTCCTGTTCCTGCCATCAGTCTTTGCTCAAACCCAGTCTCCACATTCTGTGAATCTGCCGACTAGTAAAGTTCTCAACTTGCCTTCGCCGGGGTATCTCGGTCAGCTAAACGGGTTTACTCCCACGATTGCACTGAGCCCCGACAGGCGATATGCAGCCTTCTTAAATGATGGCTACGGGACCCAAGCCGCGCAGGCGCGTCAATCCATCGCGATTGTTGATTTGCAAAACAATCAACTCGCAAATTTCCCCGATGATCGTTTGGGAGAGGAAGCCAAACAAAGCTACTTCATCGGCCTTGTTTTTAGCTCGTATGGCACAAAACTGTACGCTTCGATTGGCTCAATCACCGATCCTACGGGAGAAAAGCCGGGCGACCTGGGGAACGGCATTGCGGTTTATAACTTCCATGACGGAAAAATAACACCTGATCGTTTTCTGAAAATTGCGCCGCAAAAAATTGCTGAAGGTAAACGTATCGCGCTGGATTTAACTAAGACTGCGTTGGCGAAAGAAAGAAAAGCGATCCCTTATCCTGCCGGACTCGCTGTCATTCCCGGAAAACCTGACAAACTGCTCGTAGCCAACAATCTTTCCGACAATGTATTGGTGATTGATGCGTCAGACGCGCGCGTGTTGCAGTCATTCGATCTCAGTACGCATGAAGTCATTCCAAATTCCTATCCGCACTCTCTGGTCGTAAGCAATGACGGGAGACGTGCGTGGTGCAGTTTGTGGAATGCTTCGCGCGTAGCCGAACTAGATCTGGAAAGCGGCAAAGTACTCAGTATCATTCCGGTACTTGCCCCGCAGGATCCATCGGCGCCCGGAAGTCATCCTACGGCGATGCTGCTCAGTCCGGATGAGAAGTTCTTATATGTTGCGCTCACAAATGCGGATAAAGTAGCTGTTATTTCTACCGCTAAGGGCGAGGTCATTCGGGCGCTGGACACGGAAATTCCTTCACAAAGATATGCTGGGTCCTCACCTATCGCGCTTGCTGAATCCGATGACGGGAAACGGCTCTATGTGGCCGACGCGTCATTAAATGCAATAGCGTTGTTCGATGATCCCTCAGGTCTGGAGAGTGGCAAAACCACCCCAATTGGATTCATGCCCACGGAGTGGTATCCCTCCGCGTTGGCAGTCGTGGGAACGGATTTACTCATCGCAACTTCCAAAGGGGAGGGAACTGGTCCTAACAATGGTGCTAGCCAGCTTAAAAATGAACGCCGGCATCATGAGCATCCCTACATACCGACGCTGCTATATGGATCGGTGGCCAGAGTTCATTTTGCAGATATGGAAAGACAGCTGCCGCAGCTGACCCGCCAAGTGGAAGATGTAAATCTTATGCATACGAATGAGGGGAAACTCTTTGCAGGCGCGACCAACCCGATTCGGCATGTGATTTACATCATGAAAGAAAACCGAACTTATGATCAGGTTCTGGGTGATCTGAAATTAGGACAAACAAAAATTGGAAATGGCGATTCTTCGCTAACTCTTTATGGCGCAGATGTTACGCCCAATCTCCATAAACTCGCCCTGCAATTTGGAGTACTCGACAACTTCTACGACAGCGGTGAGGTTTCAGGTGACGGTCATGTCTGGTCCACGGCCGCGACGACTAGCGATTACAACGAAAACACCTGGCAAATCGACTATCGTGGGCGGGAGCGAACGTACGATTATCAGGGCAATGTCGCGGGTGAAAATCCCTTTGAACAAGGCCGGGCTGACATAGACGCTCCTGCGACGGGTTTTTTGTGGGACGACCTCGCTACCCATCGCTTGACCTACCGCGACTATGGTGAATTTGTGGATGGCGTTTGGTGTCATGCTGAATCTGCGGCATCGCCCAAAGAGGGAACTCCATCTCCTTTGCAGGCTAATTGCAAGTCGGCTTCGATCGGCAAGGGTAATCCTTTACCAGAAGAACTCGGTCAACCGCATGGTTCGACCAGTCCGTGGCCGTGGGCCGTGCCAATTTTCCATCATGCAAGAGCTGTGAAGGCGATGTTGGTCGATCACTTTGATCCAAAATATCCTGATTTCAATACTGATTACCCGGATCAACTGCGGGCAGATGAATTCCTCAATGAATTTGACGCGTTCGTGGATGCGAGAAAACGTAATTCCGCGAAGAATGACAACGGCAGCCAGGGCGAACTTCCACAATTCGTATTACTTTACCTGCCGGACGATCACACGGGTGGGACGCGCCCCGGTAAGCCACGCCCGGCAGCGTCGGTTGCGGACAATGACTTAGCCGTCGGGCGCGTAGTTGATGCGGTTTCGCACAGCCCCTATTGGGATGACACAGCCATCTTTATCCTGGAAGATGACGCCCAGGACGGGGCCGATCATGTGGATGCGCACCGTTCGATCGCCTTTGAGATCAGTAAATACTCGCCCGGCAGCAAGGAAAAACCATTCGTGGATTCGGGTTTTTATACCACGGTAAATATGCTGCACACGATTGAGGCGCTTCTTAACTTGCCACCCATGAACCAGAATGACGGTTACGCCCCCCTTATGACTCCGCTTTTTGCAGGACAGAGTACACATCCGGCGTTCAACGCCGATTACAGCAATCGAGACAATGGCCTTATCTATCAGGTCAATCCGCCGAATGCTCGCGGGGCGAAAGAGTCAAGCCAGATGAACTTCTCCCGTCCCGATGCGAATAACGCACATGTGCTGAATGCAGTTTTGTGGCGCGATCGGAAGGGAAGTACGCCTGTTCCGGCAGCGCAACACAAAGTACTACCCAAAAGCAGTGATTCAGACCGTGATTGATATCACATTACTGCATTGCCGTTTTGGCCACATCTTCATCTGCAAACGAGAATGAAGTGGAGATGTTTTCATATTGCTTGCCATCCATCTCGACATACGGATATACAAAATAATTGAGCGGCTTGCCATCCTGCTTGGGGTTCAACTCCAAATCGCGACCGATGGTAAATTGGAAACGATTATCGTCGTGAGCGCCGAAGAAATAGTCTTTTTTCTCAGGGTGTTTCCATGCTTCTGAGATATCGATGGGGACCCATCCATGATCAGGCTCAAAAAATTCTGCCCAGCAGTGATATCCCGCAATATCAGACGAATGTTTATCAGGCGGCAGCGGAAAGCCAATTTCAAATCGTGATGGAATCCCCTGCGATCTTGCCATGGCAATGAATAGCGAATGAAAATCAGTGCAGTTGCCCTTCTTGGCATCACAGGCATAGAGCACATCACCGCGTCCCCAGCCAGTACCCGTCTTGTCATAACGCATATTCTCGAAGACGTAGTCATAAATGGCGCGAGCTTTTTGTAGCTGTGTGCTTTTGCCCGCGACAACCTTTGCCGCCAAATCAGCCGGTAGCCCAGTTGTAGGTACCAAAGCGTCAGGCGCAAGATATTCCTTACGATCTTTTGCATTGAGTTGAACCGGTTCCAAGTGAGGAGTGTTGAGGCCGAGCGTTAGGCGCTCATGCCGCACCACATCATAGATCACCTCAAAGTGAAACTCATCCTTCTTCGCCTTTGAAGCTTCCGCGTAGAACGCTTCATTCCCAAATCTCGATTCCCGCGTTTTCTTGAGTGGCAAATCGCCGCTGGCTGAAATGATTCTTACTTCTTGAAATAAGTCCGAATGTGCCATCGGAAACCAGATTCTAATCTTCTGATTTGGGGGAACGTTCTTGACCGTGAATCCATAGTGAAATGTGAAATGGCGCGAATCTTGTGCGGATGACTGGACGACAGACGTGAGCACAAAGATAAACGAAATCCATGAGAAATAACGGCGCATGGCACCTCCCTAATTTTTGAATGTTGGAGACGAAGCTATTTCAGTGAGAAACGACACACGGGCGTTTTAGAGGGAGGCCCGTCAAGTAAAGCCCAAGTGAAAGGATATTCTGATGAGGCACATACGACACCGTTACGCTTTTTTTGCCTTTTTCTTCGCAAGCCGTGATCTTTTTGCCAATTCTTTTTCTGAATACATGCTGCCACGGCAGTTCTCTGCTCCGCAGTGGCAAAGCGAGCGGTCGTCCAACTCGCCATCATACAAATTGTAATCGTAGGTTAGCTCTTCACCGGCCCGAATATTGCGAGTTGCAGTAATGATTACGCGCCCTTTGATTTCGTCGGCTTCGCAGTTTGGGTCGCAGGAGTGGTTGATAAATGCCGCCTCATTTTCTCCATCAATCACATGCTTGCCGTCGGTTAGACCAAATAGGTACGTCTTGGCCGATTTTTCGTAAATCTCATCGGCATCTTTAATCGTCAACTTTGTACCGAGGTATTCAGCCACGATACCGCCGCGCTTGATCGGCTTGGTCGTATAGCAACCGTAGGCATGAATTGATGATTGCTTAAGTTGCAGTGGAAAGTCGACGCTATGTCCGTTGGAGTGTTGTTGCCTCAGTCGTCGGCGGGCCAGGATGGCGGGTGATGTTTTCTTACTTTTCATGGATGGCGTGCGATTGCGGGCCTCTAGCAGAAGTGAAAACCAAACAGAGTCAGTATATATGCTGGCAGCGAATCTAACGCGTTGGGGTGAACGTGAGCCTAGGCGAGCTCATTTTACTAGAGTGGATAGTAAGATGCGAGGAGTTACGAAGGCCCCGATTTAATCTCTAGCGTGTGGTTGTAAAGAATGCCGTAATACACCACCGGTACCTGGATAGTGATCGTTCCAGAAAACGGTGCGAACATGCCAAAGATTTGTTCAGTAACGCCGTTGCTGCCCGTCACAATGCCGATCTGAGGCATTTTCGTATAGGAACCGGAAGAGAGATATTCAGGTTGGTCGCATTTGTCCCAGCCGCCGGTTTGGCATACCGTATCAAGCTCGATCCATTGCCCGGTTATAACCGTGACTGTTACTTCCGACGAAATGTAGGCCTGCCACTTGGTCAGATAAACAATGTTCGAGTCTGGGGTTTGCGCTTCAGCACGCGAAAACGAAATCATGCTGAAGAACAAAATCGCAAGGAAGCCATGAAATCTGCATCTCATATGAAGCTCCTTCGACAATTCTGCCGGGAAGTGATAGAAGAGGCTAGATAACTTAGAGCCGTAGCGTTGAGCAAAAGTACGTATTGCATATTTGCCCAACATTTAACGGACGTTGTACAGTGAACATATGGGCGGGAGTAGTTCAGCGGTAGAACGCCAGCTTCCCAAGCTGGATGTCACGGGTTCGATCCCCGTCTCCCGCTCCATTCTTACGCAATTTATTCGCGTGCCTTCATAATCTTGGCGGTTGTAATCGCTTGTCCAACATGGCGTTGGGTGTGGTCGGCGACATGAACCAATAATCCGCCGAGAGTGGTTGGTAGCTGCCTTTTGCCGACTGTTCGTGGCTCTTCTAACCGCGCGGCATCAAAGCGGCGGATTCTTTCTCCACTCATTGCCAGCGCAGTGCGCAATTCCGTAAACAATTCCTCTCGCGTCGCATTCGGCTCCATTTCAGAGTTCAGCGCTGCCAACTGCCCCACGCTAAGTTCTTGTCCTTCTGCGTAGGTCAGCAGCCGGTCCATGCTCCGAGCGATGTGGCGAAGATGAAATGCAACCGAGGGAAGTCCCGAGGGATGGGCATTTAATTCTCGATCGCTTAGATTTTCGCACCAGTGTTCCAAATCTTCGTTTGCAAGTTCAAGCGCGTGTAGAACAGCTCGCTGAACTGCTGGAATGTCACGAAGTGACCCGCGCAGCCACGGTTCGGACATAGAATCGGGGAAATTTTTCATAGCAGAATTAATTGGGACAACCTAAGTATAGGTGACCGTATAGTGGGGTTTTTTGGAAAGAATTTGGGCGGACAGCGTCCGCCCAAAGTGATTATTTTTGGCTTGGCCTATTGCAGCATGATGGGCTTTGCCCCGATGGGGACTGTATGGTTTGAAATGTTGTGTGCATTTCCAGCTAGGTCTTGATAAGTCGTATAGCTCGACGGGGCCTGGAAATTAGTGGTTGTGCATACCCCTTGGGAGCAGGACTGCGACGTATCCCAAATAATGATCGTGTTGTTGGTTCCATTCGTAAGCGAACACTGCCAAACCGTGCCTGTGGTGTTCGCGCAGGGACTCGTGTAAGCCGATCCGACCGTCCAGCTATAGATTTGCTCCCAGGCGACGCCAGCAGTGTTCAATGTTGCGTTTTTCGTGCCTGGATTATTCACCAGCGTGATGCCATTGCCAAAATCGTATCCCCAGTAGGAATAGTGAGAGATGCCCGACGATTGTTGCACGAGCGTGTAACGAGCGTAGAACGCAGCGTGTAAGTCAGGGTCCAATATCGGTACATTGTCGGCATCATCGCTGCCTTCAGTGTCCCACATCGGCTTAGCTGAGACATCATTGCTTGTGCCTTTAGTGCTGGCAAGCAGGGACTGCATGGGATTAATGATGATCGGCAGAATAGTTTCCGCACTATTGGCCACGCAAGTACCCTGTCCTACGCAAACATATCCGTGGAATGCAATGTAGTCGGCATAGTTGGCGTAGCCGGCATTAACCCACTTGGTCATCCACTTCACCACCCCGGAGGCGCTTGCCGGGGCTGGCGTCGTGAATTGCGTATTCGGATCAAGCGCTTTAATCGTGTTCTTCAAGTCCGTACACATGATGTTGAGATCTGACAATGCAACATTCGGATCCGGGCTGTTGTTGTTATATTCAGTGGGCACATTGGGTTCGTTCCAGCACTCCCAATATTTGATTTTCTCCAGGCCGGAAGTGGTAGCTGTATGTGTATAAACGGCCGTTAAAAAATCTTTCCAGTGTTGATCTCCAGTTTCCACGTCGTTCGGTGGATAGCATCCGCCGAGTCCCGCCGACTGACAAGGAGCAGTTGGGTTGGAAGAAGCCCATGTCGGCGTGTAATAGGCCGTGTAGAGAATGTCCGCACTATTACTGGCTGCTTTACTGACCCAGTGGTCAAAGTTCGTCCACGTATAACAGGGGTTAGTTGGATCAGAGCCGCCGTCACAAGTCTCAATATCAGTCCAGCGCAATTGTGCGCCAAGAGTTCGCCAGATCGAAATGTTCGCTCCAAGCTGGTTGGGCCACGGCGTGTAGTAATTGGCCATATCTAGGTTGAAGAAGTCTGGCGTTATAGCTCCTGTGGGCGTTCCTCCACCACCTGAACCTCCGCCACCTGAGCCGCCAGAACCTCCACTACCACCACCGCCGCTTCCTCCGCCTCCGCCGCTCTGCGCGCCGGTTCCGCTTAAATTCTGAACTGCTGGAGAGTCGGATGCCGTGCTATCAAAAGAAACCGTCCCGTTGAAACTACCGGACGATGTCGGTGCGAATGTGATGGTGTAGGGTAAGCTGCTGCCAGCGGAAACCGTTGTCGGGAAGACTGGTCCGCTGAACGAATAAGGCGATCCATTCACCGTAACTGAATTGACCACGATGTCGGAGGATCCTGCTGTGAGTGTGCCTGTCAGCGAAGCTGTGTTTCCGGGCGCTACACTCCCAAAACTAAGTGTAGCTGGGCTCGCGAGCAACTGACCTGCGGCCACCGCTGATCCTGAAAGAGGAATCGACAAATTTGGGTTCGTCGCATCACTCGTAATAGCTAAGTTTCCAGTGGCATCCCCACCGGAAGCCGGATCAAAAGTCACCTGCAAAGTTAAGGTCTGTCCGGGTGCGATAGCCGCCGGCAAAGTCGGAGGGGATGACAAGCTAAATCCAGTTCCCGTCACCACAATCTGAGAAAGATTAATATTCGTTGTGTTGTTGTCGCTATTGGAAAGCACAACCGGGTTGCTCTGCGGTGTGCCAACTGAGATGTTTCCGAAATCGATTGCAGAAGGAGTATTACCCAGTGCACCGGGCTCGATACCGGTGCCCGTCAGGATAACTGCCAAGTTCGTATCCGAAGCATCACTGGTGATGGCCAATGATCCATTAAAGCCAGCCTCAGTGGACGGAATAAAGTTCAGGTTGACTGTGAGCGTCTTTCCCGCGGCAATGCTTGCGGGGAAAGTCGTTGGAGAGACCAGGCTAAATCCCGTACCCGATGCTGTAATTTGCGAGACGTTGATGGTCTGTCCAGTGGTTGAGCCGTTGGTCAAAGTAATAGAACCGGGCTGGGTGGATCCAATGAAAATGCTGCCAAAATTGAAGCTGCTGGTCGAAGCGCTTAAACTGGGCGGAGTCTGTGTTGTTCCACCGTTGCTAGGGGGCTGGGAATTGGAGACGCCCGTTCCGCCTCCGCAAGCCACCATCAGCAGTACCGCAGTCAAACCCACCGCCAGACAGAAGTGTCGCAACATCGTGTAGGAGCCCCCGTTAATCGAGAGCCATTATTTCTGCGAGTTGCAGCCATTCCTAGATGCTCAAAATCCATGTTCCAAAACCGCTTTTGGGGGTACACCGAAGTAACTGGCAGTAGGGCACTGAGGTGCCAGTTAGATTTTGCTTGAAAAGCCGGGGCTAGTCGGCGGAACTCGGACTGGGTAGCGGCAGGGAATGGGGACGACGACGGGAGAAATAGTGCCGAATACGATCCATATAGAGATAAACGACTGGGGTGGTAAACAGAGTCAAAACCTGGCTAAGAATGAGACCGCCCACGATGGTGATTCCGAGTGGGCGCCGAAGCTCGGAGCCGGTTCCTGTGCCTAAGGCAAGAGGCAAGCCGCCGAGTAGCGCTGCAGCAGTCGTCATGATAATAGGCCGGAAGCGCAACATACATGCTTCGTGAATAGCATCTACAGGAGATTTGCCTTCGTTGCGTTCGGCTTCCAACGCAAAATCAATCATCATGATGGCGTTTTTCTTGACGATGCCGATCAGAAGAATGATGCCGATCATTCCAATGACGTTGAGTTCATTGTGCGTTAGCAGAAGAGCTAGAAGTGCGCCTACGCCCGCAGAAGGAATTGTCGAGAGAATTGTGATGGGATGGATGTAGCTCTCGTAAAGAATTCCAAGAACGATATACACGGCAACCAGAGCCGTGAAGATGAGAATGGGCTCACTGGAGATCGCGTCTTTGTAAGCTGCCGCAGTGCCCTGGAAACTGGCGTTCAAAGTGCTGGGGAAATTGATAGAGCGCTCGGCTTTGTCTATGACAGTGGTGGCTTGGCCGAGAGAAACACCGGGCGCGAGGTTGAAAGAGATTGTAACGGACGGATATTGTCCTTGGTGATTCACGGCTAGTGAAGTATTAGAGGGTCCGAAGTGAGCGATGGCGGCAAGTGGAACCATCTGGCCGCCGGAGGATTTAACGTAAACGCTTTGTAGCGCGTCGGGACTTTGCTGAAACTCCGGCGCAACCTCCATCACAACATGGTATTGATTTAGGGATTCAAAAATCGTGGAAACCTGGCGTTGTCCGAAAGCGTCATAAAGGGCATTATCAATGTCTTGCGGGGCGATACCCAGGCGCGAAGCCGTGTCACGGTCTATGACGACACTCGATTGCAGGCCTTTGTCCTGTTGGTCGGTATTGACGTCGCGCAGTTCCGGTAAGCCGCGCATTTTGGCCAGCAAACGCGGCGCCCATTGATTCAATTGCGTAAGGTCTTCGCCTTGCAACGTGTATTGATATTGCGCCTGGGATGCGCGTCCGCCGATCGTAAGGTCTTGCGCCGCCTGTAAATATAAAGTCGCGCCCGGTACTACGGCTAACTGCTTGCGTAGAATACCGATTACCTGATCCGCGGAATGTTTGCGCTGTTTCAGCGGCTTGAGCATGATGAACATGCGTCCCTGATTGAGTGCCGTACTTCCACCAGCGAATCCAACGACTGTGTCCACTTCGGGGTTCTTCTGCACGATATCCACAAAAGCGCGCATTTTTTGACTCATCGCACCGAAAGAAATGTCTTGCGCAGCTTGGACTGTGCCGATGATGCGCCCCACATCCTGTTGAGGGAAGAAACCTTTGGGAACGATGATGTATAAGTAAACCGTCAGGCACGCCGTAAGAATCGTGACGATTAGCGTAAGGGGCTGATGGCGGAACACCCACTCCAGAGCATGTCGGTAAACCTTTAGGATGTAATCGAAGCCCGCTTGGGTGATGCGATAGGCGCGATTGTGTTCTTCCTCTTTAATTGGGCGCAGTAATTGGGCGCACATGGTCGGAGTTGTCGTAAGAGAGACCACGAGCGAAACGCCGATGGCAATGCTCAGGGTGACCGCAAATTCGCGGAAAAGCCGTCCGACGAGCCCGCCCATCATCAGAATGGGGATAAACACGGCGACCAGAGACGTGCTCATGGAAAGCACGGTGAAACCAATTTCTCTTGCACCACGAAAACTGGCCTGAACTGTCGTCATCCCTTGTTCGAGGTAGCGGGTGATGTTCTCCAACACGACAATCGCATCATCCACAACAAAGCCGGTAGAAATCGCCAATGCCATGAGAGAAAGGTTGTCGAGACTGTAATTCAGCAGATACATCACCGCGAATGTGCCTACTAGTGACAGTGGAACAGCGATGCTAGGAATCAAAGTAGCGCGGACACTGCGTAGAAATATGAATACGACCAGAATGACCAGAAAAATGGAAAGCAAAAGGGTCACTTCAATGTCATGAACAGAGGCACGAACGGAAGTGGTGCGGTCCATGACCACGCCAAGATGAATCGCGGGAGAAATCGAGGCCTGAAGCTGCGGCAACAAGCCCAAAACGTTATCAACAGTCTCAATAATATTGGCGCCAGGCTGACGGAAAATGATGATCAAAACCGCCCGCTTGCCGTTGGCCAAGCCGATGACATGAGCGTCTTCAACGGAATCTTGTACGTCTGCCACATCGCCTAAACGCACGGCGCCGCCTGCGCTATTACCAGCCACAATCAGCGGTTGATACTGTGCTGCTTTTTTAATTTGATCGTTATCGGCGATTGTCCATGTGTTAACAGGGCCGCTGAGTTCGCCTTTCGGACGATTGGCGTTGGCTGCGCCGAGTGCCGTTCGTACGGCATCCAGACCAATGCCATATTTGTTCAGCATCGAAGGGTTAACTTCGGCGCGCACCGCCGGGTTGGCTCCCCCTCCCACATAGACTTGTCCGACGCCGCTAACCTGCGCAAGCTTCTGCGACAGGACCGAATTGGCTTCGTCGTAAATGTTGGGCAGCGTAATCGTGTCAGAGGTCAGCGACAAGATCAGGATTGGCGAGTCGGCCGGGTTTACCTTCCGGTAAGTAGGATTACCCGGAAGATAGGATGGCAACTGACTGCGGGCGGCATTGATCGCTGCCTGTACGTCGCGGGCTGCGGCGTCAATATTGCGGTTCAAATCAAATTGCAGCACAATGCCGGTGGATCCCAACTGACTGCTTGACGTCATCTGGTTGATTCCGGCGATGCGACCAAATTGACGCTCCAGAGGGGTGGCAACGGCGGATGCCATGGTTTCCGGGCTGGCTCCCGGAAGCCCGGCAGAAACCTGAATCACGGGAAAATCCACTTGAGGGAGCGGGGAAACTGGCAGATAGTTGAACGCGAGCCCTCCAGCCAGCAGCAAAGCCAGAGTCAAAAGCGAAGTCCCGATGGGGCGTTTGATGAATGGAGAAGAGATATTCATCGTTAATCGCCTAAAGAGGGTTCGGGTTCGCTAATCTTGCTGAATCCAAAACCTTCAAATCTTCGAGCCAGTCGGTCAAACCACAAATAAACGACCGGGGTCGTGAAGAGTGTAAGCATCTGGCTGACCAACAGGCCGCCTACGATGGTTATGCCCAGTGGATGGCGCAGCTCCGATCCCGTGCCGGTTCCCAAGGCTAGAGGTAATCCGCCTAACAAAGCAGCCATCGTCGTCATCATGATGGGACGGAAGCGAAGTAAGCAGGCCTGATAAATGGCTTCTTCCGGCTTTTTGCCTTCCACTCTTTCCGCTTCAAGGGCAAAGTCAATCATCATGATGGCATTTTTCTTTACGATGCCGATGAGCAGAATGATGCCTATGAGCCCTACAACGCCGAGGTCATTGCCAGTTAAGAGCAGTGCAAGAATGGCTCCGACGCCGGCAGATGGCAAGGTAGAGAGAATCGTGATGGGATGAATGTAGCTTTCATATAAGACGCCCAACACGATATAGACAGTGATGATGGCGGCGAGAATGAGCCAAGGTTCCGATCCCAACGAATTTCGGAAGGCCGCAGCTGTGCCTTGAAATGCGGTTTGAATGCTGGGTGGAAGCTGAATTTCCTTTTCTGCTTCGTCAATCGCTTTGGTGGCGTCGCCGAGAGATTTACCGGGAGCCAGGTTGAACGAAAGCGTTACAACAGGGAACTGCCCTTGATGGTTGATGGCTAACGTTGAATTGATAGTCTCGAAGTGACTAAAAGCTGACAGAGGAACTTCTGGGCCATTGTTCGATTTGACGTAGATGTTCTTTAGCGCATCGGGATCGATCTGAAAATCAGGCGCGACCTGCAACACCACGTGATACTGGTTCAACTGAGTAAAAATTGTGGAAACCTGACGCTGCCCGAACGCGTCGTAAAGTGTGTTATCAATCTGGCCGGGAAGAATGCCTAGGCGCGAAGCTGTATCGCGGTCAATTACGAGCTTGGCTTGCAGGCCATTGTTCTGTTGATCGGTTGCAACATCGCGTAGTTCTGGAATCGTTTTTAGTTTTGCTACCAGGCGCGCGGAGTAATCTGCAAGCTCTTGGGCGTCGTGGTCCTCCATCGAATACTGATACTCGGTG
>Ga0070738_10001622_pt1 | contig 42872 bp, 48 predicted proteins | sample Coa_R2_2_FD_66446 | JGI IMG/M metagenome (GOLD analysis project Ga0070738, IMG submission 66446) | Surface soil microbial communities from Centralia Pennsylvania, which are recovering from an underground coalmine fire - Coalmine... | ecosystem: Environmental > Terrestrial > Soil > Unclassified ...
CTCGATGTCGGCTCATCGCATCCTGGAGCTGTAGAAGGTTCCAAGGGTTAGGCTGTTCGCCTATTAAAGCGGTACGTGAGCTGGGTTCAGAACGTCGCGAGACAGTTCGGTCCCTATCTGATGTGGGCGTAGGAGATTTGCGTGGACCTGTCCTTAGTACGAGAGGACCGGGATGGACGAACCTCTTGTGTTCCAGTTGTCATGTCAATGGCACAGCTGGGTAGCGAAGTTCGGTTGTGATAACCGCTGAATGCATATAAGCGGGAAGCACTCCACAAGATTAGATCTCCCAACCCAAAGGGATATGAAGGGCACAGGAAGACCACCTGTTTGATAGGCTGGAGGTATAAGAACAGTAATGTTTTGCGCTTACCAGTACTAATCGCCCGTTCGGCTTGACCATAAAATTTACCTGGCGTGAAGGCTAACCCGCCTTCCGCCCTCCCAAGTAGTTATTCCAATGCTATTCAGTTGTAACGTCGCCTGAGTTCTTTCAGAGAGCAGTCAGCACTCAGCAGTTAGCATTCAGCCACATGGACTGAGTGCTGAATGCTGAGCACTGAATGCTCGAGACTTGTCGGTGATCTTACCGCGGGGGAACCACCCGTTCCCATCCCGAACACGGAAGTTAAGCCCCGCAGGGCCGATTGTACTGTACGCGAAAGTGTGTGGGAGAGTAGGTCGTTGCCGGCATAAATAAAGGCCAATCATGGATACATGGTTGGCCTTTTCCTTTTTCCGCCAAATTCCTTTTCACCACAGAGACACAGAGGCACGCCTGTTCGCGAGAATGCTGGCTCACGCTTTCTCGCCGGCGAGGTCAGTTTCGCCAGAGCGCGCGGCTGCGAAGAATCTTCGAGCAGATCAGGTGGGAATGAGTCCGAAGCATGCTTGGTGGCGTTTGTGTGGCGCGGACACTCCTGTCCGCGCGAAAAGCAGCGTACTTCGCAACTTCGAGTAGCTACTGACCTACTCCGGTGACTAATCTCCTTCGATCCACAACCAGCGATACTCTTCGGGTTTCTGCACCAAGCCTCTTTTTACTGGATTCTGTCGAATGTAATCAATTTTCTCCCGCAAGCTTTCATCGTTTCTCAACACGTGGTCGAACGATTCGTCCTGCCAGATCGGACCCTCACTGTACGTCAGCTTGTTAACACTTCTTGCAGAAGCACCCTTCAGCGGCTTCAGAATGGAAGGTAAGCTGAATGGCCATCCCTCATCGTTTGCCAGCGGACGAAGGAGGAGATGAACGTGATCTGGCATTACCACCGCTGCATGCAGAAGATACTTTTTCTCGTGATCATGGAGGCAGTGTCTGAAGATCAATTCGCAGGCCGCATGAGTAAACGGTTCTCGCGTCAGTTTTCTGAACGTGACGAAAATTGGAGCGCCATGCTTCTGATAATGTGGCAGCCGTCGACGATAGATATAGTTCCGATCGAACATTCGACTTTTGTGTGGCGCGGACACTCTTGTCGGCGCAAAGGCTTCTGCGCCGATAATCTTCAAGGAGCCGGCCGATTGTGTCTGTGACGTCGAGGTTTTCTTACTCTCGGGAGTTTCTTGACCATTTGAAATGCTTTTGCGCGGACAAGAGTGTCCGCGCACACAGACATCGCAGACTTTTAAGGGAGTCTAGGTGAACCACACCACCACCCTCTACCGCCCTGTCGGCCAGGCTGAACTGATCTCATTCGTGAGAGCGGTTTCACTGCCTTTCCGCCGCGCTTGCCCGAGCAGCCCATCTTCTATCCCGTGCTGACCCGATTGTATGCCGAGCAGATCGCTCGCGACTGGAATACAACAGATCCACGATCGGGATACGTTGGCTACATTGTGCAGTTTCAGGTTCGCACCGAATATCTGGAGCAGTTCCCTGTTCAACGCGCAGGCTCCAGTGAACACCTGGAGTATTGGATTCCCGCCGATCAATTGAGCGAGTTCAATTCGAACATCGTCGGGAAGATCAAGATTATTGCGGAGTTTCGGCAGAGCGGAGAGGATACTGGCGCGTCGAACTGAAATTGTCGCGAACGCAACCCTTCTCAATCACGATACAGTAGATGTCGCACCAGTTACGCTGCCATCTCCAGCCTTTCAATGTCCCCGGTGATTGGCGCTCTATGTACTCGGTCGCGGCGATGGCACACAATTACAAGAAGAGAGAAATGGTTCCATCTCTTTTGTAATCTCCGCCTGTGTGCACTTCACAGCCATGGGCCACTCCTTGCTCCAGCCGTTGAGTATTGCTGTTTGTCCACAACGATCGCAATACGCGTAGGAAGAATCGGCAAAGCCGCAGTGAAAAATCTCGCAGGAAAATGTCTTCTTGCAATGCTCGAAGTCCCAAGCATGCTCGCAATTCTATCTTGATCATGTTCGTGCTCTTCCTGCCTCTGCGGTGAAACGCCGTTTCTTTGTCAATAGCCCAAAATCGCCAATTTCCTCGCAACTTCTTCATTCCAGCCGGGAAATAAATTTCGCCGAAGTGTCCGGTAGGTGCCACTCAATTTGGCACAATAGAAGTAGGCTTGAAACACGGAGCACCGCAAACAAGATCGACTAACTCCTTTGTTATGCGGGACGCTCGGATTAAGTCCTTTATCATGCGGGACGGCCTCATTGTCCCGAGGCTAAGTCCTTTGTTTTGCGGGACGCCGTAAAAAACTCCGCGCAATCGCATTTTCACTCGTACCACTGCAGCACCCGCATCGCCCGCAGCGTGTTCCACCGGCTAGGTTCGCCAACCGATTCGCCCAAGCTCACTGCGAGTGCCTCGTCATACGATCGATCGAGCGGCCAGCGGCCGTCTGGCAGCCGTTTGCTTTCGATTAGCGCAACGGCAGCGCTCATGCGTGGGTCAGGTTGCACACCGGCAGCTCGGAAATAGTCGAGCGCGCGGAGAATGTCGTAGTGGTATCGCGGCGGGAAGGCGAGTTCAAGGAATTGTTCATTCGCGACCTCACCGGTCGAGAGCTGCCGAAACAGCGATCGCTTCAGCAGGTACTCTTCGCCTCGGAGTCTTGCGGCCGCGATCTCCGGCGCGGATCCGACCGCACGCTCGTATTCGAGCAGTCCTTCGAGAACGCAAATTGTCGTATGAAACGACGAAACCTTGCTCTCCGGCGCTTCGCAATTCCACCCGCCGTCTTCAAGTTGCTCACTGATGAGCCGCCGCGCCAGTCTCTCCGAGGGATGGCCGAAGTAGCCCCCCAGTGCGAGCACGCCACCATTGATGCACGGCTCGACTTCGCCCTCGAAGAACGAATTTCCGCCGAATTCGGCCAGACGCAAATTCCAGCCGTCGGGCTTATCGCTCCATCGCAGGCCAGTTTCTAACCGCGTCACCGCGACCGTGACTTCAGGCTCAGTGCGATCCACGCCAGTCGAGCGTAGGAGAAGAAGCGTGAAGAGAGTCGACAACCAGGCAGGGCGATCAGCGACACGCCAGGAGCCGTCCGAGCCCTGGCGCGCGAGAATTTCTGCGGCAAGCCCTTCGCGTGCGACGCGGGCGCGCTCCGCCGCGACCTCCCTCGGCGAAGCGCCGGACAAATCGCGCATCGTCTGCCAGCGGATGACCGGGTCCGAATCAAGGAGCCAGTCGACGGTGTTCGTGTCGATACCTTGTCTTGGGGAATCCGGCATTGACCTTGGTAGTTCCGGCTGCACGCAAACAAAATCCCATCCCCGAATGAGTTGGGGATGGGAAGAGGGTTGATGCCGCTATCGCGCTTCGCTGGGAGCTGCTGCAGCAGCCGTCGTTCCGGCTGCGCTCGCTGCCGCTGCTTCCGCGAGGATGCGGTGGTGAATCGTGAACAGCGCCAATTCCAGGCGGTCGGAGACGCCGATCTTGTCGTAGACGTTGCGCAGGTAGTTCTTGATGACCTGCTCGGTCGTGCCAAGTTCAGTGGCGATCTCTTTGTTCTTGTAGCCCTGCACGATCAACGCAACGATGCGCAATTCCTTCTGCGTCAGGCGATCGACGACCCGGGCGCCTACCATATCGTTCTCGCTGACTTCCACGGGAACGGCATTGTCCTGAACCCAGGCGTCGCCACGCGAGACGGCGCGCACACAGTCAAGCAGGTTAGGCCCGGTAACGTTGCGGAAGACGACTCCGTGGGCACCCGAGCTGAGATAGCTCGAAGCGTTTTCGCCGGGCTCTGCAATCACGATCAGCCGGCTTTTGAATTTCGCCGCCGACTGGGCCAGACCGTGAATGTCGGGATAAAAGTTGGCAGAGCAAACGACGACGGAGGGGCGGAACCGCTCCAGGGCCATGGGCATCTGCTCGGGTGATTGAACCTGCGCAACAATGCGCATCTCATCTTCCACCGCGAGCACTTTAGCGATCCCGGCCCGGAACACAGGTTGTTTATCGGCTACGACCAGTTTGAGCATGGTAGTCAGTTAACTGCGCACAAATTCATAACCATCGATGACGCAAGCTACGCCGTTGCTGTGTTCGCCGTTCTCGGGTTCGTCGACCCGTACCACGGTGCCACGGCAGTTCAGCTTGACGTCGTTACTGCCGCCCGTGACTTCAGCCGGCAAAGTGATTTCGAACGTGACCTTCGAGCCGACGTGAAAATTCGCGCCCGCCCGCAGATAAACACCAGCAACACTGAGATTATCGGTAGTTCCTTGAAGCAGGTCTGCCGAATCAGACTCTTTTATGACAATAGGAAGCCGCAAATCGAATCGCTTCCCAGTTCGCGCTTCGGACACGAAACCTCCTTCGGATACAGCTAAAGCTGTCAGGGAGCTTCTACGCTGGGGTTTATACCACGACCCTCCCTAGATAGATATACGGAAACTAAGGAGGTAGCAACGTTTATCAATGCCTTAGGAGGGGAGGGTGGAGACGGCAATCAGATGGGCAAGGTGTTTGCCGTAGGGAAATGGTTACTCAATCCTCCACAGCGTTTGGAGTTTGGACTCGTGACGTCTACACGAACTAAGGCAAACGGCTGCCCGGTCAAGAATGCCCGGGCGATGTGATCCTGATTAGCGAAGGCCGCGATGGATAACGCTGCCGGCTGTATAACCAAATGCGAGGCTCAACAAGGCAGCGACTACCGATGCCGGCCACACGTACTCCCGCGCCTGGCTGCGGATGTCGAGCTTCTGGCGCACGCCCGAGCGCAGTTCCACCAGCGTCTGGTGCAACCGCTCTCGCTGCTCGACAGCGCGGAGTTCCAGGATGTCAGGTGGCGTTGCCGGCGAGATGCCACTTCGCGATCTGATATCGACTTCGCTGGTGACGTTGTGCAGGGTCATAGTTGCGTCCTCGCTTCATTCTGGAACCATATGCGGTCGTCTTTTAGTACCTGGATCGTGCGTCTGGGCATAATCGCTTTCTTTTGGAGCGACGAGTAGGCCAGAAGCGTGCAGATGCCGCCTACTACCAAGTAGAAAATTCCGACGATCACGAAGGCGAGGAAAGGAGCGTAAACGCTGGGCGCGAATGCTACCCAGATCAAACAGATGAGTGCCCCGGTCAACACTAGCCATGCGGATATCACGAAAAACAGTCCAACTCCCATCATGGGAGCGGCCGCACGGATGGTCTGCAGGTTTTCCCGCATTTCGGAAATCAGCATGGCTATGCGAGTTTGGGCGAAAACCTTCACCTCGTCTTTGACTTCGTTCACAACGGAACCTAGCGGGCGCTCGCTTTCGACGCCTTCTACTCGACGGCGGCTGTTGATATAAGTGACGTCGCGACTATTCATTGCTTTGTCTCCACCACCCCAAAATGAATCCGACCAGGAACGCTGCTGCTGCGGAGCCAAGAACGAACTCGATCGGATAATCGTGAGCGAGGCGCTGCGCTCGCGAACGCGCCTGACGCAGATTGCGCGCTGCGCCCTGCTGGAGGTCGCCTGCAGCTTCGCGTACATCATTGGACGCCCGTCCGCGAATAACCTTGAAGCGTTCGCGAAGATCCTCGATTCGGTACTTCAGATTTATCGGAATCTGTCGAACCTGGCTCGCTGCGCTCCCCAACGCTTGCCCGAGCCGATCCGCAGCTTGGGGCGTTCTCGGACGAGTGGTGGTGACGGGCCACTCTCCGAGCTCGGACGGAGTACCGTGCTCCGGCAATTCGCGATCTGGATCTACCGGGTTCAGCGCAGGTGAGACCGCGACATTACGAACGCCTTCACCGGCTCCTGCTTCGTATTGATCTTCGCGCGGAATTTCACCCCGAGCGCCATCGTGTCTAGCAGCTTCAAACATGGACACCCCTTTTTGCATTCGACTTCTAATTGGATGAGGCACGCGCCCGGGGCGTTTTACAGGCTGCAAGGGATTTTGAGGGAAACCGGAGCGCGAATGAGCGCCCCGGAAGAAATCCGTGTTGCTACCGAGCAGCGGACGGTTGAGGCTCGTTCTTCAAATATTCGTCGAAAAATGAGAGTGTGCGCTGAATTGCATCAACCTGATTCTCTCGTTTAGAGAATCCATGTCCTTCGGCAGGATAGTAGTGGAATTCCACGGTCTTACCTGCATCCTGGAGGATCTTGACCACTTGCTCGGCTTCTTCCTTAGGTACGCGAATATCATTTTCTCCCTGCAGTACAAGAAGAGGAGTCTTCGCATTACGGAGATACTTGATCGGCGATGCATTTTCGTACACAGTGCGGTCTTTCACCGGATCGCCAAGCAATGACTTTTCATACTGCTGGAGCATGGGATCTTCGTGCTGAAGCATGGTGAACCAATCGATGATCCCGTACTCCTCGACAGCAGCAGCCCAGACATCGGGAGTCTTGCCGATAGCCATTAAGGTCATGTAGCCACCGTAAGAGCCTCCCGTAATTCCGATTTTCTTCGCATTGACGTACCCGGTATCAACCAGGAAGTGCGCGGCGTAAACTTCGTCCTGAAGATCACCGCCACCAAGATCTTGATAGTTGGCGCGCTGAAACGCCATGCCGTAGCCCGTGGAGCCACGGACATTGGGCGCAATGCAGACGTACCCACGGCTGGCGAGGGCCGCTACTGTCCGACTGAAAGTGTCTAACGTTTGGCCGGTCGGACCGCCGTGCGGCAGAACGACACCGGGATTGGAGCCATCGCGCTTGAGATTGTAGGGAAGCCACAAAAACGCGCTGATGATCTTCCCATCGAAGCTTCGGTAGTGCACCAGCTGAGACGGCGGGATCTCCCGGGGGCTGAGGCCGGCGATTGTGGAATAGGTGAGTTGCCGTGCCTTGCTGGAAGCAAGATCGTAGACCCAGAGATCGCTGACACGTTGAGAACTCTGGTGAGACAGCAAAAGAGATCGGCCATCGCTTGAAAACGCAGTGGGCTCGCCAACTGGCGTCGTCAGTCCTTCCGGCATATTCAGTTTTCGAGCTTGCCGGGTCGCGGTGTCCGCAATATAGGTGTCGGTGCGGCCGTCCTGGTTGATCACGTAGGTGAAACTTTTCCCATCAGGGGAGAAATCGCGCGATGAAGCCTCCCATTCCGTATCGGTAACCGGAGTGATCTTTTTTGTTGCGATATCGAGGAGAGCGACATTCGAGAATCCCCCCTTTGCGTTCTCGGAGATCAGGAGGGTGCGCCCGTCCGGAGAAGCGGAGCTGGCTTCGTAGACGATTTGCCCCTGATGAGGGGTCAGGTTTTCCATGGTTCCGGTTTGAACGTCGATACGATAGATGTCGGAGTCGGTGAACGATACGAGGAAACGGGTCGCATAAATGTAGCGGTCATCGCGACTCCAAGTGCTTGCGAACCAGCTGTGGTCCTTGGATTTCTCGTTGGTAAGATTTCGAACGGCGCCGGTTTTCCAGTCGAGCACAGCAATGTCGGTAGAGGAAGCCACTTTCGGTTTCCAGTTAATGGAAACAAGATCGCCGTTGTGCGAAAAGAACGGATTGGTCTCGGAGATTTCAGGTGTGTTGGTAATGTTTACCGCCGGTCCGCCATCGCTTGGGACCTTGTAGATGTCCCAGATTTCACCGCCGCCCAGGTCCTGTTGGTAGACGATCCATTTACCGTCGGCAGAGAAGATGGCCTGGAATTCGCGATCATCGGATTGCGTCAGTTGGATCGGCCAGCCCCCTGAAGAGTTCACCTTCCAGATATTCATCCGGCCGGTTAGGTTGGTCGTGAATACGACGTCATGGCCGTCCGGCGACCAGCCGCCGGGAACCGTCTGCCTGCTGTAGAAAAGATCATCGATTGAAATGGGTTGCGCCGCCGGGTTTACCGGCGCGGTAAGCGACTTCGGATCGGTGGGTTGGCGGGAGTCGGGCCCGGAAATTGCGACAATCGAAATCGACAGCAATAAAACACATATCGTCAAGCGATAAGAGTACATGGCAATCCCCGTGAAGCAAGTGTGAATACCCGGTTACAATTTCGTGAACAGACGGTGAAAACGGTGAGCGCGAAACAGGGTACCGGTAAAGGCGGGCGAATGCAAATCTGCAGTGTTTACGCGCCGTTTGATAACACGGGCGCCGCGCGGCCGGGGGATTGCGCGCGCGAAGTCATAGCGCATTGAGGAGACCTGCGGTAATCTTTGCTGGAGATGATCTATCTGGTTGAAGATGATCTGGACATCGCGCGCCTGGTGCGCCATCACCTGGAAGGAGCCGGCTTTAACGTGCGCTCGTTTTCGAGTGTGGCAGGTGTTATCAGCGAAGCGGAAAAGAATACGCCGACGTTGTTCCTGCTGGACATCATGATCCCCGGAGGGGACGGTCTGGAGTTGTGCCGTCGGGTTAGGCAAAGCCAATCCCTTGCCGTCGTACCGGTGATTTTTCTCACGGCACGCACTTCCGAGGCGGACCGGGTTGTTGGTCTGGAACTCGGGGCCGACGATTACATCAGCAAGCCGTTCAGCCCGCGAGAACTGGTGGCGCGAGTGAAAGCTGTACTGCGCAGGTTCGAGCGCCCGCTTGTTCCTTCGTTATTGAAGGCCGGCGATATTGAAGTGGATACCGGCGCGATGACGCTGACGGTCCGAGGGAAAAAGGTTCCGACGACCGCGACCGAGTTCCGGCTGCTGGATTACCTGGCGCGGCACCCGGGACGAGTGTTCACACGCGATCAGTTGCTCGATGCGGTTTGGCGGGATACTCAATTTGTGACGCCTCGATCCGTGGACGTGTACGTTCGCCGTATTCGCGAGAAAATTGAACGCGAGCCGGACACTCCGCGTATGCTTAAAACGGTTCGGGGGGCAGGGTATCGGTTCGAGGCGCCGCGGTGAAGACGCAGATATTCTTCAAGCTGCTGGCTTTCTTCCTCATCGTTATCGCAGCAGCCACCCTCACTCTCGACCTTGCTATCCGTAAATCCTGGGAGCGCTCCCTTTATCAAAGCACGGAAGGTTCTTTGCGGCGCGAAACGCTGATGCTGGCGAACCGCGTTCGCGGCGATGCCCATCCTGACTACGTGGCAATTGCCAGAGAAGCGGGCGAGGCTTCAGACGCACGTGCGACGATTATCGACCAGCAGGGGCATGTCCTCGCGGACTCGAGTGCCGACCCGACGGAGATGGAAAATCATGCCACGCGCCCTGAGTTCATTAAGGCATTACGAGGCGAGATTGGCGAGGATTCGCGCTGGAGTCACACGCTTGGCATCCAGTTCCTATACGTGGCAGCGCCGATCCCGGGAGGCGCAGTGCGATTGGCATATCCGCTCGGTTCGATCGCCGCGGTTCGAAAGCGTGTCTGGGGAAATCTCTTCTGGGCGACGCTCCTGGCAATGGCTGTGGCAACGGTGCTGGCGGGAATCGCCGCACAGGGGATTAGCCGGAGGCTGAAGGCAATTGTTGGTTTTGCGCATCGGGTCGCGCAGGGTGATCTTACGGCGCGCATCGACGAACGGCGCTCTTCCGATGAGATTGCTGCGGTTGCCACCGCACTCGACAAAACTGCTCGGCGATTAGAAGAAAGCTTTGAGGCTATCGAGACAAGTCATGAAGAACTGGAAGCAGTGCTCAACAGTATGCAGGAGGCGGTGATTGCGATCTCCGGCGATGGGCGGGCGCTTTGGGCCAATCGCAAGATGAACGAGTTGGCGCCTCCGGGAGTGCGGTTGAATGCGCCCATCGTTGAAACCGTGCGCGATCCTGATTTTCTTCGTGCCATTGAGCTCGCGGCGAAAGATAAGCAAGTCCAGACCACCCGGGTGAACTGGAGCGCGGTGCGGCGGGCGTTCAGCGTAACTGCGGCCCCGATGCCGAATGGGGGAGCCGTCGCAGTGCTATACGACCTTTCAGAGGTCGAGCGCCTGGAAAAGACGCGTCGGGATTTTATTGCCAATGTTTCGCACGAACTGCGCACGCCCCTGACATCGATCCAGGGATACACGGAAACGTTGCTGGATGCGCCGCCGGGTGATTCGTCGATGACTCATGAGTTTCTGGAAATCATTCGAAAAAATGCGGCACGAATGTCGCGGCTGACGGAAGACCTGCTCACGCTGGCACGAGTGGAGTCGGGGGAGCAGAATTTCCGCTTTCATCCGGTTGCGGCCAGCACATTGCTTCAAAACGCGTACGAGACATTTGCAGAAGTAGCCCGAGCTCGCGACGTGGAGATGACGATCGAGAGCAATTCGGAGCAGTTAGTTCAGGCCGACGAGGACGCGATCCAGCAGGTGTTTGCCAACCTGATCGACAACGCGATCAAGTATTCGTCTGCGGGAGCCCAGGTGTTTTTGGGCGTTCGAACGGTCGATTCCACACTGGAGTTCTATGTCCGCGATAACGGGCAGGGCATCCCGTCGGAACATCTGCCGCGGCTGTTCGAGCGCTTCTACCGGGTGGACAAGGCACGTTCGCGGGAATCTGGTGGAACGGGATTGGGGCTGGCGATTGTAAAACACATCATCCGCGTACATGGAGGCAGTGTGCGGGCGGAGAGTCTGTTGGGTTATGGATCGGAATTCTCGTTCCGGCTGCCCCTCGCGACGAAGGGAGCTCTGGTCGAGGAGGTAGAGAAGGCGACAAGTTAAGTATGTATCAGAGTTGTCTGCACATCGCTGTCCTGTTTCAAAAGCGGAATTTTGCGGTTCTTCATTTTAGATTCACAAAAAGGCGGTATGCTAAATGCATCCCAAGCCGCGGTCCCAAGAGCAGAAGCTGTCCGGGCCGGGGGAAACCGTGATGAGCACTGCGATATTTAAGACCCAGCCGGAATCTGGATGCGAGCGAATCATGCGGCAGACGCTGCATGCGGTTGAAGTAGCTCAGGCTGCTGCTGCCGCCATCGCTGAAGGAATCGCAACCGCCTCTACTTCACATCTGCGCGTGATGCGCGATTACGAAGAAGAGCTTGACAGTCTCGATCGCGAAATCAACCAGTCGGTGACCAGCACGATCTCAAAAGTATCGGAGCCGGAGGCGCGCGAGCTGCTGGCTTGCTTGAAATTCATACTGGAACTGGAGCGCATCGGCGATCTCCTACTGAATTTCGTTAATCGCGCAGGTGCAGTCTTAAAGCGCATGGATCAGCAGGATGTGAAAGACCTGACGCTCATGGCGTCGATCATCGAACGCATGCTTACGGACGTGCACCGCGCATTCGAGAGCCGCGAACTGAATCCGTGCCTGGCGGTACTGCGCGCAGATTCCGAAATCGACCGGATGCGAAACATGATTTTCATGCGGCACGTGGAGAATCCCGAGAATCAGCCGAGGCAAGAAAGTTTCCACATTGTCTTCATGACGCAGACGCTGGAACGCGCCGGCGATCATGTGAAGAACCTCGCGGAAGAAGTTTGTCACCTGGTTACCAAGCAAAGTATCCGGCACCTGCTCAGAGCGAGCGATAAACCCTTCGAAGAAATGTTTCTGGACTGGATGCGAAAGCAGGAAGCCGGGAAGCGATAGAGCGGCCGTCTTTCGAGTCGATCGATCCGTGCTTCTCCGCCGTCAGCGAGTAATCCCAGATTTCAATGTGGATCGGAAGCGACGCATTCACTCAATATTCAACGGTCTGTAACCGCTCATTAACATGATTCAATAAAAATTTGCCTTCACCTTCAGGAGGCATGATGTTGAAACGCGTCACTCTGGTTCTATTCTGCATATTGTTCCTGGTTGGACTATCGTTTGCTCAGACAAGGTTGAACGGGGCGGGTGCGACCTTTCCGTATCCGATGTATTCAAAGTGGTTTAGCGAGTATCACAACGCCCATTCCGATGTGGAGATCAACTACCAGTCAATCGGGAGCGGCGGCGGAATCCGGCAGTTGGCCGCAGGCACCGTCGATTTCGGCGCCAGCGACATGCCGCTGAACGATCAGCAGGCAAAACAGATCCCGCAGCCAATCTTCCAACTTCCAACGGTTCTTGGATCAGTGGTACCCGCCTACAACGTTTCCGGCGTGTCGGGTGAGATTAAATTCACACCGGAGATCCTGTCCGGTATCTACCTTGGAAAAATCACAAAATGGAACGATAAGGCCATCGCTGCCGCCAACCCCGGCATGAAGCTGCCCGATAGATCCATCATAGTAGTGCATCGCTCGGATGGCAGCGGCACGACCTTCGTTTGGACCGACTACCTCTCCAAGATCAGTCCGGAATGGCAGTCACAGGTCGGTGCCAATACCTCGGTAAAGTGGCCCGTAGGGTTGGGCGGTAAGGGTAACGAGGGTGTGGCTGGACTGGTGCGGCAGATGGACGGCAGCCTCGGCTACGTTGAGTTGATTTACGCACTGCAAAACAAGATCACCTTTGGCCCGGTGAGAAACGCAGCCGGTAACTTCGTGAAGGCAAGCCTGGATTCAACTACCGCGGCGGCATCTTCGGCGAAGATCACGGGAGATGACTTCCGGGTTTCGATTACCAACGCTGCCGGAAGAGAGGCTTATCCGATCGCCAGCTTCACGTATTTGCTGATTCCCAAACAATGGAAGGATAGTACAAAGAAAGGCGCCATGATCGGCTTTCTGAACTGGATGCTCGACAGCGGACAGGGCATGGTGACTTCTCTCGATTACGCACCGCTTCCGAAGGAAATCGCTCAGCGTGAGCGTTCTGTTATTCAGCAGATCCGATAATGCAATCTGAGCTGAGGGAAGAGGCGGTCATGATTGTGTTCTGGCCGCCTTTTTCAACCTGCGAGTGGCTTTCATCATTCTGTAACAGACCCTTGTTAAGTTAAGAAACAGAGGTGACATCCCTTGGTGGCACCCCACAATGCCCTGCGCAAGCCCGTGTCCAGCGGAGACCAAGCCGAAAGCGTGATGCGAGTCGTGGCTGAAAAGCCAATCGCGGTTCGACGCTCGTTTGCTGACCGTTTTGCCGATGCCGGTTTTCGCTGGCTGATCACGCTCTGCGCGCTTTCCGTGCTGGCGATTGTGGGCTTCTTTGTTTACGAACTGATAGTCAACTCGCAACCCTCCCTGAAGGAGTTTGGCTGGCACTTTTTCGTTGGGCAGGACTGGGACCCGGTTTCGGGTGAGTTCGGAGCGCTGCCTTTTATCTACGGTACGCTCGTGTCGTCTTTTCTTGCGCTCTTGATCGCGGTGCCGCTTTCGTTGGGTGTGGCAATCTACGTCACGGAGATGGCGCCCGGGTGGGTGCGAACGCCGATCTCGTTCCTGATGGAGTTATTGGCGGCAATCCCCAGTGTGATTTACGGGCTGTGGGCAATTTTTGTTCTTGCTCCGATTCTGCGCGTTTACGTGGGACCCGCGCTGGCCAAGTCGCTTGGATGGACCGGATTTTTCAGCGGCCCTGTCTATGGAATTGGAATGTTGGCGGCCGGCGTCATCCTTTCAATCATGATCGTTCCCATCATTGCATCGATTACACGCGACGTGATGGCCGCGATTCCCCAGACTCAGCGAGAAGCTGTGCTGGCGCTGGGCGCAACACGGTGGGAGATGGTGAGAATAGCCGTGCTGCGCAATGCGCGTACGGGAATTATCGGCGCCATAATTCTGGGACTGGGGCGAGCACTGGGCGAGACCATGGCTGTAACTATGGTGATTGGCAATCGCCCTGATATTACGAAGTCGCTCTTTGCGCCAGCATATACGATGGCGAGTGTCATCGCCAACGAGTTCACCGAAGCAACCGGTACTCTGTATGCAAGCGCGATTGTGGAAGTCGGTTTGGCACTATTTCTTGTTACTTTGATCGTCAATGCACTCGCACAGATGCTGGTATGGATGACCACACGCGGGATGCCGTCGAGGGCACATGGCCAGTAGAGCGCTGGGATCGGGGTCACAACCGATCAGTTGGACACGGCGGCTATCGAATAGTGCTTTGACCATCTTTGCCGTCGTATGTTCGATCCTTGTCATCGTTCCCCTGTTTGCGATATTCGCATACCTGGTGATCAAGGGGATAGGGTCGATCAACTGGGCCTTCCTGACACAGGCGCCGAAGCCCGTGGGAGAAACCGGTGGCGGAATGGGCAACGCCATTGTGGGATCAGGAATTATCCTTGGGGTAGCATCGTTGATAGGGATACCACTGGGGATTGGCGCAGGAGTTTACCTCGCCGAGTACGGACGAAACTGGCTGGGCAATGCAGTCCGATTTACTGCTGACGTGCTGAATGGGATTCCATCGATTGTGGTGGGAATCGCTGTCTGGTCGCTGGTAGTAGTCACACAGAGGCACTTCTCAGCGCTCGCGGGCGGCGTAGCTTTGGGAATCATGATGATACCAACAGTATCGCGGGCCACCGAGGAGATGCTGCTGCTGGTGCCCCGTACCATTCGCGAAGCCGCATGGGGGTTGGGGATTTCCCAATGGCGTGCCACGCTCTCGGTCACACTGAAGACAGCGTCGGCGGGCGTAATTACCGGCGTGATGCTGGCCTTTGCGCGGGCGGCAGGAGAAACGGCGCCACTGCTGTTTACGGCCTTTGGAAATCAGTTTTGGAGCTTTAACGTTAATCAGCCGATGGCAGCGCTGCCCTTGCAGATCTTCGTTTATGCCATTTCTCCATACGATGACTGGCACAGGCTGGCATGGGCGGGAGCATTGGTGTTGATCATCTTGATCGTGGGCGCGGTGACGGCGGTGCGAGTCGTGACCAGCCGCGGAATGATGAAGGGAGCTACATAGCGAATGGGTGTCGGAATTGAAGTCCGAAACCTGAAAGCCTGGTACGGCAATACTGAAGCACTGCACAGTGTGAACATGCAGATGGGCGCGAACCAGGTGACAGCGCTGATTGGACCTTCGGGCTGCGGCAAGTCGACGTTCGTTCGCTGCCTGAACCGGATGCACGAGACCATTCCGGGGACGAAGGTTGAAGGCGACGTCCGCATCGGTAGCACGGATATCTATGCAAACGGCACGCCGGCCGTGGAAGTGCGGCGGCGCGTCGGAATGGTATTTCAAAAGCCGAATCCATTTCCTACGATGTCGATCTATGACAACGTAGCTGCAGGATTGAAGCTGAATGGATTCCGTAACCGGCACCGGCTGGACGAGATTGTGGAGAAGTCGCTAAAGCAGGCGGCGCTCTGGGATGAAGTAAAGGACACGTTGAAGAAGAAATCGGGAGCCAGTCTTTCCGGAGGCCAGCAGCAACGGTTGTGCATTGCGCGGGCGCTGGCGGTCGAGCCGGAGGTATTGCTGATGGACGAGCCGGCATCGGCTCTGGATCCGATTTCGACGGGCAAAATTGAAGAACTCATTGACGAACTGAAGGCGAATTACACGATCGTGATCGTTACCCATAATATGCAACAGGCAGCGCGCGTGGCCGGATTTACCGGCTTCTTTCTGTTGGGCACGCTGGTGGAATTCGACAAAACGGAAAAAATATTTACTAATCCGAGCGACAAGCGTACGGAAGATTACATTACGGGCAGGTTTGGATAATGCGTACTCGCTTCCACCAGTCGTTAGACGATTTAAAAGAAAAACTGTTGCGAATGGGAGGCCTCGCAGAACAGGCGGTCGACCGCGCCATCGAGGCATACCGGCTGCGCGATGCAAATTTGTGCCAACAGGTGCTGGAAGGCGAACGCGCCATCAACACGATGGAGCGCGAAATCGATGAACTGGCGCTGGATCTACTCGCCATGCAGCAGCCGATGGCGGTCGACTTGAGGTTTATCATCGCAATTGTGAAGATCAACGCCGACCTGGAGCGCGTGGGAGATCAGGCGGTCAATGTGGTGCAGCGCGTGATGGAACTGCTGAAGCTTCAGGATGGCGAACTGAGCGTCGATATTCCGCGGGTCGGAAGCGTCGCGTCCACGATGGTACGCACGGCGCTGGAGTCGTTTATCTATGCGCGGGCTGATGTGGCGGAGCAGGTGCTCAAGACCGACAGCCAACTCGACCAGTTGAACGCCGAGGTCTACCACGCGATGCTGAAAACGATGCATGAAATTCCAGCATTGACTACACAGGCGCTCAATACCCTGCTGATTTCCAGGAACCTGGAGCGCGTCGGTGACCATGCAACGAATATCGCCGAGGATGTGATTTTCTGGGTGCGCGGCGCCGATGTGCGGCATTTGTTTGGATCGCAAGCAGCGAACCGGTAGATGGGCTGCCCAGTTCCCAAATCTGTGAAAAGAGGGCGCACGTAGGGTACCGTAGCTCCCGCAACAGAAGCAGCCTATTCGCGAGGTGATGGTCGCTTCGAGAAGCGATGAAGGAGGTAAGCAATCGGGTACAACGCCTGCGTGAGCTTCGTGGGGCGGTACAGTTTGCGCATGGCTTCGCAGACGTCTTCACTGGCCAGGCGATGGGAGAGTATCCAGCGCCAGCCGCGGTCGCCGGTAAGCGTCACGAAAAAGCGATTGGCAAGTCCGGTACGGAGTAATTGCAGCAGATCGCGACGCCAGAGCGAGTTGTAGTCGACACCTTCCAGCAAACTGCGCGCCGCCAGGATGCCGGATCGTAAAGCGTAGCGGATACCAAAGCCCGCAAGAGGATCCTGAAATCCGGCGCTTTCGCCAAGAACCAAGGACCCACCTCGAATCCCTGTCTTGGGCAGAAAATAATTGCCATAACCACCGAACTTGCGAGGCGAATCCATCTTCATTCCGACACATTCCCGAAAGAAGTCGACGGTCTTCTGCAGGTAGTGCTGCTCGCGCTTAAAATCAGTGAAGATGCAGGAAGCGACAGTGCCGCGTCCGGCATGGATGAGAAGATACGAATAGCCCTGTGGCGCGAGTTCGCGGTTGAAGCAGATCCAGGCGCCGTCGGGCATCTCGGTCTGGAATAGATATCCGACGGCGATTACGTCGGCGCCTCGCGGACCGCAAGAGACGATCCTGGCGTCGTTCGCATGGTAGCGGTTTCCGAAACGTACCTCCACACCTGCATCAAGCGCCTGTTGCAGCAATCCTGAATCGAGCGTGCCGGCATCTTTACCTCGCCGTACGAGGTAATAGATCGGTGCGCTACTGGAATATGGATAAGTGGCTCCCCAGGCGTCGTAGGCGATTCCGCCGCGCACCGGGTGACATTCAAAGTTTGCGCGGATCCCGTGCGAGCCGAGTTCATCGAGGACGTTCGAGTCGCCTGTCCAGTTATCGAGTCCCTGGAAGTCGCCGTGAAAGCGTGCGCCGACGCGATTCTGGTGCTCATGGACAACGACACGGCGTCCAGCGCGGGCAAGTACGATGGCGCATGCCAGTCCCGCGGGACCTGCGCCGGCGATTGTGATGTGATCGCGCGCGTCGGATTGATGCGGAGTGACGAAGGCAGGCGCGGCCATGGCGAGCCATTATAGTCAGCGGGTATCGATCTGGTGAGTGGTATCGCGCCCACTGCCGTACCCACCTCCGCCGAAAGAAGGCAGAGATGGGGCACAACTTTATTTGGCGCAGCATCTAGACCTTGGGAAGCACGATTCCCGTCTGCGCCTGGTACTTGCCGGAACGGTCTTTATAGCTCACTTCGCAAACCTCGTCGGACTGGAAGAACAGAATCTGGCAGAGCCCTTCGTTGGCGTAGATCTTCGCGGGTAATGGCGTCGTATTCGAAATCTCGAGGGTCACGAAGCCCTCCCATTCGGGTTCGAACGGGGTGACATTTACGATGATGCCGCATCGGGCGTACGTCGATTTGCCGACGCACAGGGTGAGGACATCGCGCGGAATCTTGAAGTACTCGACGGAACGTGCCAGCGCGAAGGAGTTTGGTGGAACGATGGCGCAGTCCGCCGTGACGGTAACAAACGAGCGCTCGTCGAATTTCTTCGGATCGACGATAGTGCTGTTTACGTTGGTAAATATTTTGAACTCGTCCGCAACCCGCAAGTCGTAGCCGTAGGAAGACAAGCCGTAAGAAACGACATGCTGCCGTACCTGCTTCTCGGAGAAGGGGTTAATCATGTCGTGTTCGAGTGCCATTTTGCGAATCCACCGGTCACTCTTAATAGCCATAGTTCTCCTTTTAACTGCCGGGTTCTCTGCGGAACGAATAGCAGATCGAACACTAGAGGCGCTAATCTGCCTCGGGAGCACCTTCTTGCGGCTGGAGCAGGGGTGCGGGGTGTTGCGAGCGTGAGTCGAAGAGTCATCTTACGGAGGAAAGCTCGCATTGACAATGGCAGTTGCGACCTTTATTATCAGCAGCTTACAGTATAGCTGCAGGCCTGTGAAAAATCGGCCTCTTGCGGGCAGGCAGCGGATGGCAAGTTTTGACTCGCAAATAGCGGCCAAACTGTGCGGCTGGAGATGCTTGTGATCAAGCTGGATATCATCAATGAAGTGGTAACCAAAACCGGGATCACCAAAACTAAGGCTGAGATGGCCGTGGAAACGGTCTTCGAAAGCATGAAGAAAGCCTTGGCCAATGGTGACCGCATTGAGCTGCGAGGATTCGGCGTTTTCAACGTTCGTCCACGCAAGACAGGCATCGGACGCAATCCCCGGACCGGCGCCGAAGTTAGCATTCCACCCGGGAAGGCAGTTCGGTTTAAGCCAGGGAAAGAGTTGCAGTCGATCGATTAAATTCTGAGCGGGTTGGTTCCGACGGCGCCAGTGGGGTGCGATGGCGCACGACCCGGAACCTGTTGCCGATCCTGCCCACCTATCGCTACCCGGCCCCATAGCATCTAGGAATTGTCTGCAGTTGCATCAAATGAATCTGGTTTGGGATGTCTGATACCACCCCATCTGTTCCCAGCTATTTCGAGCGGCCGATCCCTGTCGACGTGTTTGTCGTTCCGCAAACACGACGGCGCTATTGGCTGCATATTGTGCTGCTGGTGTTAACGATCTTCACTACCCTGGTAGTTGGAGCGCGGCTACAGCAAAATTTCCTGGAGAATCGTCCAGCGTTCTCGCTACCCGAAGATGCCAGTTGGGCGGCGATGTTTCCGATCGGATGGATTGCGGAGCATCCGGCACGAATTCTGATGGGGGTGCCGTTCGCAGCCACGCTGATGCTGATCCTTGTCGCGCACGAGATGGGGCACTACCTCTACTGCGTGCGTTATGGGGTGGAGGCCACGCTGCCGTACTTTATTCCTGCGCCGACTCTGATCGGAACCTTGGGAGCCTTCATACGAATTCGCTCGCCGATTCGCTCACGGGAAGCGCTGTTCGATATCGGAATTGCAGGCCCGATCGCGGGGTTTGTCGTTGCTGTGGTCGTGCTATTCGGATCTTTGTTGATTTCACCGGCAACGGCAACAGTGTCGCGTGCGGACGACATTGTTTTTGGCTATCCGCTGATCTTTCATGTGGCGCACTACATCCTGACGCTGGGATCGCCAGATCGCGTCCCGCTGGATGCAATCCACATGCATCCGGTCGCGATTGCGGCGTGGGTCGGCATGTTCGCTACTGCGCTGAATCTGCTCCCGGGTGGGCAACTGGATGGAGGGCACATCGTATATTCCCTCTCGCCACGGATACATAAGTACATCTCTTGGCTGACGATTGGGATCCTGATTCCGCTGGCCGTACGCTTGTGGGTGGGATGGCTGCTTTGGGCAGGACTGCTCGCGCTCACGGGATTGCGTCATCCGCAGGTTCCGAAGTCGCCGGGGCTGAGTAGAGGACGCAAGTGGCTGGCGCTGGTTGCACTCTTGCTGCTCATTCTGACGTTTATTCCGATCCCATTCGATGGAAGCCTCGCCGACATTCTGCGGTAATTTTGTTCGCTTTGTGCCTCTCGATACAGTCGCGAAACGCAGAACTTCGTCTGATCTTAAAAGAATCCAGCCATAGGAAGACCTATCAACACAAAGAGGCCCGGCGAGAACGCCGAGCCTCTTCAAGCAAATTCATCAGCTTTCAGAATTGATAGCTGATGGTGCCATAAACCGCGCGCGGAGCCCCAGGGTAACCGTTGATGTAACCACTGGGAGGGTTTGGTCCAGTGAACAGCGATGCAAAGTATCCGCCGCTGGAGATGTATTCCCACTGGTTGTATTGCGAATTGAAGAGGTTCAGCACGTCGATCTTCAGGTTGAAGGATTGTTTTTCGATATTGAGCGGAATCGCAAATGCCAGATTTGCCGTCGTGTACGAGGGCATCGTTTGCGTCGTAGGGGCGCCAGTCAGATTTGACCAGAGATGTTGCGAACCGATGTGCTCCACCCAGAAGCGCGGTTCCACAAGTACACGGTGGTTGTGTTCAATCCCGTAGTAGATTCCAGTGTTCAGGGTCACATCGGGGACATAGGAGACGGGGAGATTGTTGTAAGCGGTGCAAGAAAGCCCCTGCGCCGAGCATTCAGCCAGGCTAGGACCTCCGACGACGTAGTTCGTGAAGTTCGCCGATTCTCCCGCAAAGTTCAGGAAGAAGTGAACATTTTGCAAGGGATCATCGTCAAAGAAGACGTTTACCCCGTGGTAGGTGGAGTTGCCACCTCCGGAAATCTGCAAGCCGAGAGCTGTTTCGAAGTCAATTTCCTGGTTGGTGTAATCCAGGTGGAAGTAGCTCACTCCTGCGATGAAATCCTTGAGTACAGGAGCGTTCCGGAAGTGAACCTTCACGCCGGCTTGACCGTAACCACCTTTCGCCAAAGTGTAGAAAGCGGGATCCACGGCTTGGAACATTCCACCGCCACCGCCGAGCGCGGGAGAGCGATATGTTACCTCGTATCCGCCATAAACCGTCAGCCACTCGTACGGCATTATGCCAACATTGATCGAGGGTTCTACGGCCGAACGGTTTTCATGGCCACCGCAGAGAGAGCCCTGATCCTTCGTGGTGCTGCCGTCTGGAGCTACTGTCGGAGTACCCAGGATATTGTTGAACGGGTCAGACCCTGCAGGGTACAGCGCGCAATGAGTTGCATAGATCACGCCAGGCGCAAACGTGAAGTCGCGTTGTGCCTGGTCACTGTAGCTGGTTGAGAAGCCGACAACGCGAACCCCGGGGGTAATGTGAATCTGCGGTATAGGATGGAAATCATCCTGAGCATAAAATGCAAGGTCATCATGCTGGAAATAACCAGAGCGGAATCGGCCGCCCGCACCGATAAGGCCGAGCGCGCCATCTCCGCCATATAGAGGATTGTAAAAGTTGTTACGAGTGTTATAGGTTTCATGGAGAGCGTACCCACCGAACCCGATCGTGTTGTGCGGAAGCGCTACCGACATTCCGATCTGATCTCCAAAGATGTTGCTGTGTGGATTGTTGTACTCGTCCACTTGTGCGCCCGGGCTGAGAAGATCCTGGTTGCGGCGATGCAGACGCCGAATGTGCGTGAACCAGGTCATATTCTGCAAAGTCGTCAGACTACCCAGATTGAAATTCTCTCGTCCGTAAACCATTGCCATTTCGTTCGTGTCGTACTTGTTATATGCGTCGAACGGCAGGGCGCTGTAGAACCCGCTCGTGTCCTGGCTGAAGTGCGAACCGTCGGGTTGAACAAGGCCCACATCTGTAGTGGGAATCACGGTTGGCCGATAGCCGCCTGCTTTTGCGTAATAACCGCCGAATACGAAGCTTCCGGCCGAAAATGTTTTGAGGGTTTTACCGAATGCCGAGCCATCCTTTGCATGATTGCCAAAGCCATCAGGAGCCACGCGGAAGTCGTCACCTCGCCCCAGACCCCCGCCGAGCACAGTGGACCACCCGTGGAACGCGCCTGTGTTCATAACAAAGGCGAGATTCTGCTGGCCGTAAGGTCCCTGAGTGAGGGCCACGCTAGCATGAACGCTTTCCGTCGGTTGAACGGGTGTGAACTCCACCTGTCCCCCGATGTTGGTATACCAGCGATTGGCCGGATCACCGGGCCCGTAGGTGACTCCCAGGTTTTGCATTACCAGGTTCTGCGGCATTGTCGCTGACTGCCACAGGCCAGTCGCCGCATCGACTACTGGGACGCCATCGAACGTGATTCCCAGCGAACCCGGCGCGGTGAAACTGGTTGCTTCGCCTGCCCAGCCTTGCTGGATGCCGTTCAAAAGAACCGTATATTTTGTAGCGCCCGTCTCTCCGTAACCGACCACGTTAGCTCCGGGCGTGGAAGAAATCATCTGCGCCCCTCCGGCGAGCGGCCCGCCCGTATCCAATTGTTTGCGGTCGAGGACGCGAACCGTCTGTGGGATCAGCATCACGTCTTCCCGGGTGGGCACAGGCTTTGCGTCCGGGGCAACAGTGCCGCGAACGACAACGCTGTCGTAAAGCGTGGCAACCTTCAAGATGGCGTTGACAGTCACAGAGGATTCTTTCGCCGGCGGAATACGTTCACTGAAAGACTCAAATCCGGCCTTCTCGATCGTGATGAGTTGCTGATTGCTATGCAAGTCGTTAAATGCAAACCGCCCGTCATCGCCACTCGTCGCGTGTCGTACTGTGTTGGTCGTCAGGTCGGTTAAAGATACAGCTGCATCGGAAATCGTAGCGCCGCTGGCGTCTACTACCTTCCCCCTGATCGCTGCTACTTTCTGAGCATTACAGAGTGTGCCAGTAAGCATCCAGCTCAAAGCCAAAAGGCCCACCACAACTTGAGCTTGCCTCAATGGTGTCTTTCTCCTTGTCGTAATTTTTAGGCTGCTTCTACACGGAGACGGTGCCTGAAGTAGACGAGGAGACTATTGTTGCGGTATTAACGAAGGGTTAACCATTTGTTAAATGCCATAAGCTAATCGAAAAACAGGCTGAGTCTACGTAGGTTGTATCCGGCGAATGGACGCGCCAAGTGACCGCCGCTTAACCCAGCGCCGAAGTTTAGCGATGTTGTGAAAACGAGGTGTTTCGCGTATTCAGTCGCGAAATTGTAGACTGAAGGCTACTGTAAAACTTGTCATCAGGCGGAGCACACTCTGTGGCAGATAAATCTGCGAAACATAAGCTCGCAGTGCTGGGCGCGGGCAAGATGGGCGGCATTCTCGTGCAGGGATTCCTCAAACACAAGCTGGCCACTGCCAATGCGATTTGGGCAACGCTCTCTCATGCAGAAAAGGTGGCGAAACGCAGCGCCGATCTTGGTGTACGTCTCGGTACCGACAACCGCGAAGCGGTTCGACACGCTGATGTGGTCCTGGTATGCGTAAAGCCGCAGACCGTAGGTGAAGTCCTCGACGAAGTGAAGCAGGAGATGACGCCCGAGAAATTGGTGATCTCGATTGCCGCGTCAGTTCCGACTTCTTTTATCGAAGCGCGACTCCCTGCACGCGTACCTGTCATCCGTGCTATGCCGAACACGCCTTCGATTCTCGGAGCAGGAATCACCGGGCTCGCCGCCGGTCAGTCCGTGAAGCCAGCACAAATGGAGGTTGCCCGCCGTCTCTTCGAGACTGTTGGTAGAACTGTGGTGGTTGACGAAAAGCACATGGACGCAGTGACGGCACTGTCAGCGAGCGGGCCGGCTTACATTTACATCATCCTCGAATCGCTGGCCGAGGCCGGCGTTAAGGTCGGATTACCGCGCGATCTAGCGACGCTTTTGGCTGCGCAAACCACGCTGGGTGCGGCGCGCATGGTGCTCGAAACCGGAGATCATCCCGCGTTACTGAAAGACGCGGTGACCACGCCGGCAGGGTGCACGATCGACGGCATCATGGAGTTGGAAGAAGGCAAACTCAGGGTAACGCTGATCAAAGCTGTGGTGAAAGCCACGCAGCGTGCGAAAGAGTTGATGTTCGCGTAAGGAGCGCAGCCGGGCAAGCCCTGAGTTAGCCGAGAGGCGGCTGCGCTGTGTAGTAATGGGGTGCCCTATTCCGCTGCTTTCATGCTGACTACGTGCAGCATGTGGTTGGCAGCATCGAGGGTGCCTGCAACCTTCACGCTTTTTCCGACAAAAGCATCCGCAGCTTTCTGATCGTCTAACTTGTAAATCGCGGTCTTCGTGATCAGGACGTACGCGCCACCCATTTCGCGGACGCACATGCGCGCACAATCGGCGGGATCTTTTCCCATGTGACCGCCCTGCAGCATTTCGGTGTGCGAGTGTGTTTTGGAGTGAATGTTCAGCGCGCACTGGCTGTCGCTGATCCGGCCCGTATAGGTTTTCGTCGAATTGGCAGCCCAAAGTGCAGTAGCTGCCAAAAAGCAAATCAGAATAACTTGTGCTCTCATTTCCTTATCCCCATCGCAAGATTGAAGCGGAATGCCTGAAGTTTAACGGTGGATGGAATGGGTGCCTAGATTACGGCTGGTGCAACTTCGGTGCAGTTGTAACAATTCTGTCGCAATTCCGTAGCGAAAGTGTCGAGAATATGGTGGGCACTCGCGCGTAAGCTGCTAGCTAGCGCGGAGAGGAATGTCCGCGCCACAGAATTCAGATCCGTGCAGCACGATCGAGATTCTTCACAACCCTGGTTCAAATCACATGCCGGGCATTTTCATGCCGGCAAGTTTGCGGGCAAAGCTGGCCTTGCCCATATCTTTAAACATTTTCCGCATTTGCGCGTACTGGCGCAGCAGGTTATTGACTTCCTGAACTGATGTTCCCGAACCGCGCGCAATGCGTTTGCGGCGGCTGCCATTGATCGCTTCATGATGGTCGCGCTCGTAGGCTGTCATCGAATTGATGATTGCCTCGACGCGGTTGATCTGCTTTTCGTCCACTTTGTCGGCCATCTTCTGCATGTTCGCGAACGGCCCAATGCGCGGGAGCATGCCGAGAATGCTCTGGAACGATCCCATCTTCTTTACCTGACGCAGTTGATCGCGAAAATCTTCGAGGCTGAAACCGTCGCCGGCGAACGCTTTCTTGGTGAACTCTTCGGCTTTCTTCTTGTCGACAGTGGCCTCCGCCTTTTCGATCAGCGAGAGGATGTCACCCATGCCGAGGATGCGGGAGACGATGCGGTCGGGGTGGAATGGTTCGATAGCATCGTACTTTTCGCCAATGCCAATGAACTTGATCGGCTGGCCTGTAACATGCCGAATCGAGAGTGCCGCACCGCCGCGGGCGTCGCCATCCATCTTTGTAAGCACCACGCCGGTGAGCGAGAGTTTTTTGTGGAATTCGTCAGCGGATTTGACGGCGTCCTGGCCAGTCATGGCGTCGGCCACGAACATGATTTCCTGCGGATTGAGCAGGGCCTTGAGTCCCTGCATTTCGTCCATAAGCTGATCGTCAATGTGCAAGCGCCCGGCAGTATCAACAATGAGGATGTCACAACCCGAAATGACAGCTTCTTTGCGGGCTTCCTTTGCCAGGCGCAGGACGTTTTCGGTATTTGGCTGCTCGAGATTGCCGGCGTAGATCGGCGCTTTAATGGCGTCGGCCACAACTTTGAGCTGATCGCGCGCAGCCGGGCGGTAGACGTCGACGGAAACGAGCATGGGCCTGTGCCCGCCCTTTTTCAGCCAATTGGCGAGCTTGCCGGAGGTGGTCGTCTTACCGGAACCTTGCAATCCGGCCATCAGCACGATAGTGGGGGGCTGCGAGGCGAACTTGAACTTGGCGGTGTCCTTGCCGAGGAGCGCGATGAGTTCATCGCGAACAATTTTGACAATCTGCTCGGCGGGGGTGAGCGCGGTCATCACCTCGGTACCGAGCGCCTTTTCGCGGATATGATCAATCAGGTCTTTGACGACCTTTACGTTGACGTCGGCCTCGAGCAGGGCGAGACGGATTTCCCGCAGGGCTTCGCCAATGTTTTCTTCGGTGATCTTGCCCTGTCCGCGCAGGTTCTTGAAGGCGCGGTTCAGTTTTTCGCTGAGATTCTCAAACATCGGAGACCATTATAAATGCTGGATTTCAGGTACAACGACAGAGCGATTTCACCACGGAGGCGCGGAGATCACCGGGGAAACTCCAGTAAATCCGCGCGGGCGAAGACGCCCGCGCGACCTTAGGCGTTTAAGACACTATTCTTCAGTACTTCCTGGGCGCGAGCGGCGCGCCACTCTTTCAGCTTCTGGCCGATTTCCGGTTTCTTCTTGGCGATGATCGAGGCGGTGAAGAGGGCCGCGTTGGCAGCTCCTGCTTTCCCGATGGCGAGCGTGCCGACAGGAACGCCTTTGGGCATCTGCACGATGGCGAGCAGCGCATCGAGACCGCCGAGACTGCTGGAGGGAATCGGAACACCGAGAACTGGCAGTGCCGTCTTTGCGGCCAGCACGCCCGGCAAGTGCGCGGCGCCACCAGCGCCGGCGATCAGCACTTCGATGCCACGACTCTCAGCCGTGGCGGCGTATTCCAATGTTTGATCCGGCGTACGATGCGCCGAGAGCGCACGCACTTCGTAGGGAATGCCCAGTTCTTTGAAGACTTCACAAGCAGCGGACATGATCTCGAGATCATTCTTGCTGCCCATGAGAATGCCAACCAGCGGGGTTTCGTTCGTAGCCATAGGAAAGACAGAGTAAATGAAAGTTCTGCGATTGCGAAAGTCGAGACAGCTAAAAACTCGTTTGGTCGGAGACGAACGAAGATCAATGCTGGTGACTGACACCGGCGTACGAGCGAGACTCGGGCACTACGAGTAGACCTCTTTGGCGGCGATGACGGTGTTGGCGTGAATCGTTACCGTGTCCTCGACGTTCCGGGCATAGCCACCGGCGTAGGCGACCATGACGGGAATCTTCTTCTCGCGGGCGGTTTGAAAAACGTATTCGTCGCGTCGCTTCAGGCCTTGAATGGTCAAATCGAGTCCACCGAGTTGGTCTTCGCGATAGGCGTCGGCGCCGGCGATGTAGCAGATCAGGTCGGGCTGAAACTGGCTCAGGCCTGCGCTGACGGCCTTGTCGAGCCAGGAGAGATAGTCTTCGTCCTTGCAGTGGTCGAGAAGGTTGACATCAATGGAGGATGGCGGTTTCCAATGCGGATAGTTGTTCTCCTGATGAAGCGAGATGGTGAATACGTCTTTCGGGGGAATGTCGCTGATAGTCATGGTGCCGAGCGACGGAATGGTAACCGCAGTGCGTGACGCGGTCTCGCCAGGAACGGTCCGTTTCGGAGCAAAAACAAAAGCGGTTCCGTTGCCCTGATGCACGTCACAGTCGATGGTCATGGCGCGCTGGATTTTCTTGTCGGCCTGCATACGGCGAATCGCCACCGCCACGTCATGAATCATGCAAAAGCCCTCACCGTGATCGGGGAACGCATGATGAAAACCACCGCCTATATTGAGAGAGATTCCGTCTCGCAGTGCACAGTCCGCAGCGAGCATTGAGCCGCCTGCCGCCAGCCAGAACGCGTCGACCAGTTCGTAGGAGTAAGGGATCTCCATTTGCAATTCTTCTCTGGCCGACAGTGTGCCGTTTTGCAATTTGTAGACGTACTCACTCGTGTGTACACGCAGAATGTCGCGGTCTTCGGCAGGAGTGGGTTCGAGGAAATCGGCAGCTTCGGCGACTCCGGACATGAGCAGCCTGTCATGAATGTGTCGGAACTTTTCGGCCGGGAAAACGTGTTCGCCGATAGGGAGGTAGTAGCGGTCGCTGTAGACGAGTTTGAAGGGCAGCATCGACGCCGACCTGGTTCCGAGTTTCCCCGGCACCAAGCTGCAACCCAAAAGCTTACGACCACCATCGAGTTTGCGGAAGAGAATTCATGGAGTTGAAACCGCGGTTCAGGTAATAACGCATCCAACTGCGGGGAGAAGAACATGGGTACGCAACGCCGGCAAGCGAAGCTGTCAGACAATCCTCGTGAGCAACAGGATCAACTTTCGCGAGAAATACAAGAAATAAAGGATGCCAAACAGGAGATTCTCACTGCTGCCGATGAGAGCGACGAACCGGCAGCACCCGTTCAACCCCTGGATGAGAGTGACAGCGCGAATCCGCATCCAATAGTGTCGGTAAATGGCAAAGACGTGGAGAAACCGGAGCAGCCTGAGCGGGATAAGCGTTCAGCGGCGTAGCCTTATGGAGTATTCGAACACGATAATACCGTCCAACAGAAGAACGCGCTTCCTGAGACCCTGAAGCTACTCGGGTCCCGTATACCGTACCCTGCAGCTTCCCCCTACAAGGCATTGTGGTCGTCTGAATAAACCTGAATAGATGCACACGGAACGGTGCAGCCGAGGGTTGAACAATAGGAAATTGCTGGCTATTCTACGGGCTTCCGCGGTCATTTGGGGTGATTGCTCATGGCGAGTACTGTCTGGAAAGGCCATCTTACCTTTGGCCTAGTATCGTTGCCGGTGCGCCTGTTCAGTGCAGCACGTGGCGAGAGCATCAGTTTCAACCAGCTTCATCAGAGCGATAATTCGCGCGTAAAGCAGGTCCTGTATTGCCAGGCCGAAGATAGGCCTGTGCCTCGCGAAGAACTGGTCAAAGGCTTCGAGTACGAGAAGGGCAAGTATGTCGTCGTGGACGAAGAAGAGATCAAGGCCGTCGCTCCCGAGACATCGCGAACGATGCAGATCCTCGAGTTCGTGAAGATGCAGGAGATCGATCCGGTATATCTGGACGCATCGTATTACGTTGCACCGGATGAAGGCGGCGAGACTCCTTACGCCCTGATGTTCGAGGCTCTGCGGAAGTCAGGATATGCAGCGATCGCCAAGGTCTCGATGCATAACCGCGAGCATGTCGTGATTTTGCGTCCGGGATCGAAGGGCATTTTCCTGCATACGATGTATTACTCGGACGAAGTGCGCGCGGTGGATGAGTTCCGGACCGACACCAGCCTGATCAAAGACAAAGAACTCGAGCTGGCGACTATGCTGATCAATTCGCTGGCGGCGCCGTTTGAGCCGACGAAGTATAAGGACACGTATCGCGAAAATATCAAGGCGATGATCGAGGCGAAGGTTCGCGGTAAGCAAGTAGTGCAGCCGGCTGTGGTGGAACATCGCGCGCCGGTCATCAACATCATGGACGCTCTGAAGCAGAGCCTTGACCAGATGAAAAAGAAACCGGTTCAGTCTGCTCCTGTTACGGCAGAAACTGCTGCGCCGGCGAAAAAAGCTGCGACTGGAAATGGCAAACGCTCACGCAAGACGGCAGCGGGTGAGAGTTCATGAGTCCTAAGGAGCTGTGCGAGAACACGAAGGTACTCGGGTACGATCCGACCGGCGAGTCGGCCCTGTTGTGTAATGAGCCCGGCGAATATTGCTCGCAATGCGAGATGGTGCTCTGCGACACCTGCCACGCGCAGGTTGCGAATCATGCCATGGCGGCGAAAAAGCCTCCTGCCACGGTGATAAGAGCCGAACGGGAGCGCCGAGCGCGAGGGCGGTAGTTAGTCGCGGTAACGCCAAATCATCATAGCCGGCGTAGATCGCCTTTACCGGAAGAGAAAGGGAATGCGCGGGTAGGGCCAGTCACGCCAGGCTGGGGAGGCAATCCAGCGCAGTGAGAGCTTTTTCGAGCTGTTCGATAATGTCTATGTCTTTGAAGATCACGTAATCAGCCCCTGATTCTTCCTGGATTTGTTTCTCAGAAGCTGATTTGCGGCCGGCCACCACGATGACCGGAATCGCCGCAGTTGCGCGTTTTTTCTTTAATTCCGCAATGAGTTCGGTACCGCCCATCTTGGGCATCATCAGATCGGTCACGATTAGAGAGGGCAGACGGTGAGTGAGAACGCCGAGAGCTTCCACTCCGTTGCAGGAGCTTTCGACGGTGAAGCCGTGCGTTTCCAGGAGACGGCACACTGTGTGTCGGATGAGCATGGAATCATCCACAACGAGGGCTGTGTTGATCATAGCTTCTGACAAGGGTCAAGAGTCCGGCCGCGCGAGCGGTCTGCGGCTGCGTTGAAGCTAACAGCCATGTACCCAAGGGGCAAGCTAACGGAAATAGGACGAGGTTACCGTCGTGCACACTTTCGATGTGCCTGTCGACAATCTGTGCCGTAAGTGGTTGGGGTTCTTATTCTTCGGTATCGTCCACGTGAGTTTCCTCGATTGCCATGTCCTTAAACTCGCTGGACTCGAAGACTTCGCCGCACTCTTTGCACTCGACGTACTCCACGTCTTCTTCCCGGGCAACGATCTGCACACGAGGATGCTTGCACACTGTCTGCATTGGGACTCTCTGAGGGGATCCGTTAGGAGATAAAGGCTGGTTCTGACTCATACAGGGAACAAGTGCCCCGTCCGGGGTACCGTCCGATTTGAAAATCTCGGGGTATTCTAGCTGCCCTCTCAGCGTTGTCAAGAGAAGGATTGCATTCAGAGCTGGAATTTGGAAGTAAATGGTTGTTCAGCCAACACGCAAACCGGAACCTCGGTAACTTGTGAAGGGTATCTGCTCATGATGAAGTTCCGCTACCGGGGTGTCCGATGAAATGGAGCAGTTTCGTTTCCTCATCGTTAATTTTTGCAAGCTGCGCGATCATTGGTAACGCGCAATCCGTTGCCGACACCGCGAAGTCAGCCCAGAACGGCGTCACCACTGCCAAAGTATTCGATCAGGATAGTTTGGACGCGATCCACGCAAGAGCACATGTATCGAGCGAGTCTCTGTCGAACGAGAAGTTCTGTGACAACACCTGTCAGGACGAAGTGCGAGGAATGCTGCTGCAGAAGGCTTCGCCGGAAACCGCAGCTTCCCTGCTCACGGATGGGTTGACCTCCGCTCGCCAGGACGGTTCCTGGCAAGAGTTAATCGGGCGAGTGCAAACCGCGGTTTGCACCGAGAAAAAGACCGGATCGCCGGCGTCAGGCGATGCTGCCCTGCAAAGAGAAGTCCTGTTGAAGATTACGCAGGAGCAGAAGGACATGGCGGAACTTCAGGACCAGGCGCTGCGCACTTCCGCCCCGTCCACCGTGAATGCGTTGAAGCTGCAAGCGGTTAAACTGATGGTGATCGGAGTGGGACTGAAGCACATAGCCTCAGGGTCAGGCTGCACCAATTAGCAAATACTAGGCAAGCTGACTCAACTCGTTGCTCTTCTGGGCGGTTGCATCCCGAAATATCCGACTGGAAAAGGACGGAATTTAAGCCGCTGGATGCGATAGGCTTACCTCTCACTGCCCGATAGGGCGTTTCCCTGAAAAGTGTTGCTTTCTCACCTCTGCCGCATCTAAACTACCAATGTACGACTGATTTGGTCGGCCTTCTCCACTGGTCGGAAACTCCCGGCATGCTGAAACTGACAAAGCGAGCGGACTACGGACTGATTGCCATGAAGTACCTGGCAGAGCGTCCGGATGGGCAGGCTTCCAGTGCGAAAGATATTGCGGAGGCGAATGGCATACCGAGTGAACTGCTGGCGAAGATCTTGCAGCGACTGGTCAGGGCCAAGCTGCTGAGTTCGCATCACGGAACCAATGGCGGGTACACGCTGTCGAGGGATCCGCGGACGATCTCGGCCTTCGACGTGATCAAGGCGATTGAAGGCCCGCTGTTCATCACGTCGTGTGTTACGCACAAAGGTGAATGCGAACAGACGACGCGCTGCACCGTGCGTGAGCCGTTGCGGAAGGTGAGCCTGGGGATTGAAGAAGTTCTCTCGAAGCTGACGATTTGGGATTTGAAGCAGCCTGCAGGCGCGTCTTGCGGCGAAATCACGGATCAACTGATAACGCTGAATTCATAAGAGTAAGTGCAATTGGAGAATTGGCAATGAGTACGAATGGAAACGGCAATGGGCGTGAGACAAACCTGACGCCTCCCCCTGGCGTGAAGCTGCCTATCTATATGGACAACCACGCGACGACGCCGCTCGATCCGCGGGTGCTCGAAGCGATGATGCCGTACCTGACGACCGAGTTCGGTAATGCGGCGAGCCGCAACCACCAGTTCGGCTGGGTGGCGGAAGAGGGCGTCGAGCGGGCGCGCGATCAGGTGGCAAAACTGATCGGAGCGACGGCGAAAGAGATCATTTTCACCTCTGGCGCGACCGAGAGCGACAACCTGGCGATCAAAGGCGTCGCGGAGATGTACCGCGAAAAGGGCAATCACATTATCACCGCGGTAACCGAACACAAGGCGGTGCTGGATACCTGCAAGCGACTGGAAAAGTACGGATTCCGTGTTACCTACCTGCCCGTGCAGAAGGATGGCCTGATCGATCTTGAGGATCTGAAGCGCGCGATTGATGACAAGACGATTCTCGTTACGATCATGGCCGCGAACAATGAAATTGGCGTGCTGCAACCGATTCGAGAAATCGGCAAGATTTGTCGTGAAAGGGGCGTACTGTTCCACACCGATGCAGTGCAGGCAGTGGGCAAAATCCCCGTTGACGTAAATAAGGACAACATTGATATAGCGTCGATTTCGGGTCACAAGATTTATGGCCCGAAGGGTGTAGGTGCCCTGTATGTACGGCGCAAGAATCCCCGCGTGCAGCTAGCGGCGCAGATTGATGGCGGCGGTCACGAGCGCGGCATGCGTTCCGGCACGCTGAATGTCCCCGGCATTGTTGGCCTGGGCGCGGCCTGTGAGATCGCGATGAAGGACATGCCCGAAGAGACAAAGAAGCTTCAGGGGCTGCGCGATCGGTTGAAAGACAAGATCATGAACAACCTCGACGAGGTCTATATCAATGGATCGTGGGAGCATCGCCTGCCCCACAACCTGAACATCAGCTTTGCTTACGTGGAAGGTGAGTCGCTGCTGATGGGGATCAATGATATTGCCGTGTCAAGCGGTTCGGCCTGCACCTCCGCCACGCTTGAGCCATCTTATGTACTAAAGGCGCTCGGAACCGGAGATGACCTGGCACATAGCTCGATTCGCTTCGGCATCGGCAGGTTCAACACGGAAGCAGAAGTCGACTACGTTGGCGATCGTGTGGTGGAGACAGTGAAGCGCTTGCGCGAACTGTCGCCGCTGTACGAGATGGCGAAAGAAGGCATCGACTTGAAGTCGGTGGTGTGGAGCGCGGAATAAAGGTTGCGGTATTCCCGGGGTAGGCCAGCAGAAGGCCGAATCCTTCAGTTTCGCTCAGGACAGCCCTGGGGCACCAACCAGCAAAGTTTTGGAGAAGATGAAATGGCATATAGCGATAAGGTTCTCGATCACTACACAAACCCGCGTAACGTTGGTTCGCTGGACAAGAACAGTACAGACGTGGGCACCGGGCTGGTGGGGGCGCCGGAGTGCGGCGATGTGATGAAGCTGCAGATTAAGGTGAACCCTGAGACGCAGGTGATCGAAGAGGCAAAATTCAAGACGTTTGGCTGCGGATCTGCGATTGCTTCGTCTTCCCTGGCGACCGAGTGGGTGAAGGGCCGCACGGTGGAAGAGGCATTAGCCATCAAGAACACCGATATCGTGAAGGAACTTTCGCTTCCTCCGGTAAAGATTCACTGCTCGGTACTGGCGGAAGACGCGATCCGCGCTGCGATCGGCGACTGGAAAAAGAAGAACGGCGCAGCGAAGCCGGCTGAAACTCCGGTCGAAGCGAAGGCAGGAGACTAAGCTTTCGACCTCATCCTTACGCCAGAAGAAGGCTAAAGGGTGGGCCACCTGAGTGTAAGTCTCACTGCGACACCTATTGCGATGTGCCTAAAATGGCGTGTTGCGAGGTGGTGTGGTGAAGGACGAAATGGTAACGACGACTGTAAATCCGGGAACGGCGACGCAGAGCTCGAAGGGGATTGCTGTCACCGATAAGGCGATTGCCAAAATCAAGTCGGCCATGGCGAAGGAAGGGATCTCCCCGGCTGAGGGTGGTTTGCGTGTCGGTGTGCAGGGCGGTGGCTGCTCGGGGTTGAGCTACAACATCCGTTTCGATTCGCAACCGCGCGAGCGGGATCGCATCTTTCAGTTCGGCGATGTGCGCGTATTCGTTGATCCGAAGTCGTTCATTTACCTGCATGGCATGACACTCGACTATGAAGAGACGCTGATGCAGCAGGGATTCGTTTTCCGCAATCCGAACGCGCAGAAGTCATGCGGATGCGGGACGTCGTTTACGGCGTGAGATCGCGCGGCTAAAGCTGCTTTCAGCAGGAGCAATTTTCTTCAGACCTGAAGGTCTGCTCCACCCAGGTTCAGCGCGAGAATTGCAGCCCGGCGGCTCCGCGTAAGACGCCAGCCGGGCTGAGTTATGTAGGAAGCTAAATGTCTGCGACGCACAATCATTCCCAAACTGTTCAGATCGGTGCACCGACTGGGGAGCAATGCTGGTCGTGCGGTGACATGCGCGCGGCGGCGTTTTGCACCGCGTGCGGTCGAGTGCAACCGCCGGCTCCCACAGACTTCTTCTCATTTTTCGGATTGCCTCGAAAGTTGAATGTCGACGCCGGCTCGCTGGAGCGAGCGTTTTACCAGATGAGCCGCAAGCTTCATCCGGACGTGTATGCGAACGCATCGTCAAAAGAGCAGGAGTGGAGCCTGCAACAGAGTTCGTTGCTGAATGATGCCTATCGCACTTTGAAGGACCCGATCGCGCGAACCGAGTACCTGCTGAAACTGGAAGGCGTGGAGTTCGAAGGACAATCGAAGGCGGCGACGGACCGGGCACGGGAGACAGGCACCCAGAAGAAACAAGTCGTGCCTCCGGAACTGCTGGAAGAGGTTTTCGAGTTGAACATGCAGCTGGAGGAAGCGCGTATGAATAAGAAGATGGGCGAAGTGGATGAAGCGCTTTCTGGCGAACTCGAGGAGACGAAGAAGAATCTCCAGGCAAAGTACGACGGGCTGATGGAGGAATTGGAGTCCTACTGGAACGAGTGGGATGCAATAGAAGATCGTGCCGCTGCTGGAGACAGCGATGCGGTACCGGATCAGGAGCGGAGTTCCGTTCGCGACAAGATGGTGGATTTGCTGAATCGACGCTCGTATATCAGAAACCTGGTGAGGGATGTGAACGAGGTTTTGGAAAGCTAAGAGCCGCTGATGAACGCAGAGTTTCACAGATGTTGTTCGGTCAGCGTTCATCCGCGTTGATCTTCGGCTAAAGCAAATTTCATGGCACAAGAACGCATAGTTGGAATCGATCTCGGGACGACCAATTCGCTGGTCGCCTACATGGAAGGGGACAAGCCGATCGTCATTCCGGGTGAAGATGGGTCGAACCTGGTGCCGTCGGTGGTCGCACTCGATCCGCAAGGGCAGATCGTCGTCGGAAATCCGGCGCGCAGGCATCTGATTGAGACTCCCGATCGTGCGGTGTATTCGGTGAAGCGTTTGATGGGCCGCGGCCTCGAAGATGTGCATCAAGAGTTGAAGCTCTTTCCGTTTCGGTTGGCGGAAGACCTGCAGCCGGGCGAGGTGCTGCGCATCAAGCTCGGAGACAAGGATTTCACGCCGCCGGAGATTTCGGCTTTCGTCCTGCGGCAATTGCGGCGCAATGCTGAACGATATTTCGGCGCCCCCGTGAAGAAGGCTGTGATCACGGTTCCGGCCTACTTCAACGATGCGCAACGTCAGGCAACGAAAGACGCGGGCCGCATCGCCGGGCTGGAAGTGCTGCGACTGGTGAATGAGCCGACGGCGGCGTCGCTGGCTTACGGACTCGATCAGAAGAAGAACGGCACGGTAGCGGTTTACGATCTGGGCGGCGGAACCTTCGACATTTCAATTCTGAAGCTGCACGACGGCATCTTCGAGGTGATCGCGACGAATGGCGACACTCACCTGGGTGGAGATGATATCGATAACTTGCTGATCGCGATAGCGCTAGATGATATCGAAGGCGATTTGAAAGTTGATGTTCGCCATAATGCTGAAGTCGTGCAGCAGTTGCGGAAGGCGCTGATCGAGGCGAAGATCGCTTTGTCATCTCGGGATTCAGTTGATCTTGAACTGGAGCTGCCAGGAGGAAAGCATTATCAGCGGACGATCTCGCGAGCGTTATTTGAGCAAATGGCAGAGCCGATAATTCAGCGCACGGTCAGTCCGGTGAAGCAGGCTCTAAAAGACGCGCAGCTTCAGCCCGAGCAGATCGACGAAGTCGTGCTGGTGGGCGGATCGACGCGCATTCCGCGGGTTCGCCAACTTGTAGGAGAGTTATTTAAGCGCGAACCGCACACGGAACTGAATCCGGATGAAGTTGTCGCGCTCGGGGCGGCAGTGCAAGCAAACATTCTTGGCGGCGGGTCAGAAGCAACGAAAGACATGCTGTTGTTGGACGTGACGCCACTGTCGCTAGGCATCGAAGCATTGGGCGGTGTGGTTGCGAAGATCATTCATCGCAATTCCACCGTCCCCGCTTCCGCGACGGAGCATTTCACAACCGGTGTGGAAGGGCAAACGAGCGTTGCAATCCATGTGCTGCAAGGCGAGCGCGAACTGGCGAAAGACAATCGTTCGCTGGCGCGTTTCGATCTGAAGGGAATTCCTCCCATGCCGGCTGGGATTCCGCGCATTGAAGTGCGGTTCCTTATCGATGCGAACGGCATTCTGCATGTTTCAGCGCGAGAGCAACGCAGCGGGAAGGAAGCGGAAATCTCAGTTCAGCCCAGCTATGGTCTTACGGACGAGCAGGTCGAGAATATGTTGCTCGAATCATTCGACTACGCGGAAGAAGATTTTCGGCAGCGGCAGGTGATCGAAGCTCGCAATGAAGCGAACACGATTCTGTCCGCGCTGGAGAAAGGCCGGACAGGTCCCGCGTGGGAGCAGTTGACCAGCGATGAGCGCGAAAAGGTAGCAAAGCAAGAAACAGCATTGAAAGAAGTGATGCAGCGCGATGATTACCAATCTATTCGCGCAGCGATTGATGCTCTTAATCAGGGCACGACACGATTGGCTGAGCTGATGATGGATTCGGCGGTGTCGAGCGCATTGAAAGGCAAGACATTCGAGCAGGCCGATGTAGGGGAAGGACCTGCGGCGCCACATCCGTTTGCACCGGCGGAATTCAAAAGCTAACGACAGAGGACACGAAGGAACACAAGAGGGAAGAATATGGCTGACGAGAAGACGAACAACTCAGGAGCCGCTACGATCGACAGTCCTCCTGGCCCGAATACGGTTCGCGTCACGTTCTTGCCCGAGGGCAAGGTGGTGGAGTTCGAGCACGGCAAGTTGCCGTACAAAGATCATGGCAAACCTGAATCGATTTTAGATGTTGCGCTGAACAATGGTGTCCGGCTAGACCATGCGTGCGGCGGTAATTGTGCCTGCACGACCTGTCACGTTTGGGTGAAACAGGGCTCGGAGTGCCTGAGCGAAATGGATGATGATGAAGCCGACCGACTGGATATGGCTGCCGATCTCCAACTCAATTCGCGTTTGGGATGTCAGAGTGTGATCGAGAAGCCGGGCGACATTGTAGTGGAGATTCCGGCCTGGAATCGGAACTACGTGAGCGAAGAACCAGGCCATTGAGTGATTGCGCGATTTGGGGATTGGTTTAATTGAACATCCAAACCGACAACTCACGACTGAACCACTGGACCAGTGAAAAACTGAAAGACTGGGAGACTTGCATGCCCGAAGAACTGCGCTGGGATGACGCCGAAGATCTTGGATTAAAGCTCGCGGACATGTATCCGGAGCAGAACCCGCTGGAAGTACGGTTCACTGATCTGCACAAACTGATTACCGGTCTGCCGACCTTTGTCGATGACCCTTCCAAATCGACCGAAGGAAAACTCGAAGCTATTCAGATGGCGTGGTACGAGGAGTACAGCGAGCGCACACAGTAAGTCAGTAAGTTGCTGATTCTGCGCTCCTATAAAACCTGACAAACCGGTCGAATTGGCAATAAGTATGCCAAAAATATGCCAAAGCACCCGGCGCGCCCCCCCATTACGATTCGTTTACCAGCTTATAGATTGCGAGCAATCGCTCCACGTCCTTAGCGTCCAAATCGGCAAAAGATACTCCGCCCCTGCCGCTTGGAAATTCCATCTTCAGCACTATACGCTTCACGGTTGCCTTGCCATCCTCGCGGAGGATAACAACATCTTCGTCGCGCCCGGTTACGTGTTGCACAATCATGTGGTCGCCGGAGCAAATCTCTTTCGTGCCCTCTAAAAACTTTACGTTGGTATACAGCCGCACTGTTCCGTCGCTAAGGGATAGCTGCTTATCTGGTTCTGCCATCTTTCGTCCTTTGTGCTCGGCTTATTTGCCGGGCTGATACTTTTTCAGCTAATCATTCGCCAGTCACAACCCACGACGGGGCTTTTGAAGCCTTGGGCAGTTCGGGCGAGCGATATTTGTTGGCGGCACTGTCTTCGACGTACGCACGGATTTTCCACCAAAGGCGTGAGTACTGCTGCAAGTCCTTGTAGTTCACTAAAAAGCCCGCCGGTGCGTCTCCTTCTGATAACTTGTGGCCCTTGATGGAGTCGGATATCACAAGATATCTGTTGAACCCTTTTGGAAGCTCCAACGCGACAATGCTGATGAATATCGGCCTACGACCCACGTTCGTCACTTTAATTATGCCCATTTTCTCTTTGGTCAGGGTGTCAGTCATATCCCATTTGAGCGTGACCTTCACCTTGGGTCGATTTCGAAGATATTCCATCATGCTGATTACGAAACCGGCTGTACCAAGCACCATGCCAAGCAATGCGGCGACGTTCGACAGTGTCAGCACAGCATTGTTAGCTGCTTGGGGTTGCATGGCCGGATTGTAGCAGCAGAGTACAATGTGGCCATGCAAAACGGATTGGAACAACAAATCGCGGAACAGCGCGCTGCGATAGCGAAGCTGGACAACGCGCTGGATAATCAGCGCACGCCGTACCTAAAAAGCAGGCTTAAGTTTGCAACCAACATGCTGGACGATGCGGAGCAAGTGCAGCGGTTGATTGAATCCGGCAAGTACGGCCCCACGATGTGCCGTTTCGTTGCGCAGTCCATTCAGATTGCAACTCAGATGCACGATGAAGTCCGGGACCGTGTTAACAAGTACGGCGGACCGGAACACGTGCTGGAAGCTGGTGGCTAGGGACGCCGGGTGGCGGCCCGTTCCATTTTGCGGTGCGCTTGCACTTTGGCATATCCACGACAGGGCGGACCGCTTTAATCGCGTGGGCATCGTATTTATCCGTTAGCGGAAACGGGTTTGGTCGCCCCATCACCGGGCCGTCTTTTCTATCGTGTTCCGAAAAACCGTAACGCTCTGTGCATCACATCGCTTTTGCCCTTCCCGGTGCTACAATCTGCGGCAAAACGAGGAACTTACAATTGGCTGAAAAACATCCGTATGCCTCTCCGGGCAGTATCTCCGCCACTATCGTCCAACTTAGGAAAGCGTTTCCGCCTAAAGTCACAGCCGATACGTTAAAAAAGCTCGGGATTGCGCCGCAAAACGAAAGCTACATTATTAATGTGCTTCGCTTCATTGGCGCGATTGATGCGGAGAGCAACAAAACAGAAGCGTCCACTGCGGCGTTTTCTAAGCACAACGACGACGAATTTCAGAAAGCCTTCGAAGCAATGATTAAGCCTGCGTATTCGGAACTTTTCAGTCTGCATGCCGAAGGCGCATGGAACTTATCGACAGACGATTTGATTTCGTTCTTTCGGAACTCGGACCAGACCAGTGACGTAGTGGGCAGGCGTCAGGCCTCTACGTTTCAGGCATTGGCAGCCCTTGCGGGGCACGGCGAACCGGCGGCCCCAAAAGGCGCAGGAAAGCCACGCGAATCAAAACCCAAGGCCGCAAGAACCAAAGCCGCCAAAGTACCTAATGGCGCTCCGGTGGTCGCTGCGGTACAGCCCAATCATGGCAACGGCACGCAAGGAATGGCGCTTACGGTTCGTGTCGAAGTGAATCTTCCGGCGGGCGGCGACCAAGAAACTTACGACCGCATCTTCCGCAGCATCCGCGAGAACTTGCTGAATGCCAAATAGCCTTGATGCGTTTGAGGCTATTACTCGCGCGCTGGCCCGGTTGCCCAAACGGGAACCTGCTGTCCAGCCTGCTGCCGAATCGCCGCTCTTGCATCCATTCGATGTCAGAAATATCCACCCCGACCTGCCCCCGAAAGTTAAAGAACTGTTCGATGATGGCTATTATGTGCAGGCAACTTTTCTAGCCTGCACATACCTCGACAACGTGGTACAGAAGCATTCTGCAATTAAGGAGTCGGGCTATAAGTTGATGATGCAGGCTTTCGATGACTCCAATCCAAAGGTAAAACTAACGCCGCTCGTAACAATAAGCGAAATCGACGAACAGAAGGGGTTCCGATTCATTTTTGCAGGCGGGGTGCAAGCCATTCGCAACCCTCGCGGCCACGATGCCAAGATTGTCGATGACATAGATACGTGCCTTGACCATCTAGCCTTTGTGTCTTTGTTACTGCGAAGGCTGGAACAGGCCGGTTATAAGTAACGCGCCCCGTCAGTTGTCGCCTGCGATGGGTACTATTACGCGGTCCTTATCCTTGCCCCACTGTATTTGCCACGCCCTACCATCTTCTTGGTCCAACAAAACGAAATTGTAGATATTAGACGTCGGATACAAAGTGAAACGCCCCGCCTTTGGTGTCGCGGTGAGCGGCTTAAGATTAATCGGCGAAACCCATCGATATGCGTCCTCTGTTCCCCACTCAAGCTGCCAAACAAGGCCGGTGCGGGTATCCAACTTAAGGAACGTGTAAATATTCAGCGTTCTATAAAGGCGGTAAATCGCGTCTGGTTTCTGTGTTGGCTCCGGCACATTGTCGTCTGTACAAAATGCGGCAACAGAAAATAGAAGAACTACTGCGCTAACGAGAAGCGGCAATCGTCTCATTTCTAACGTTCTCCGTGGATAATTCCGTTTTGTGCCCCGAATAATAATAGCTTGCTTCCCGACCGTAAAACAGCGCGAACTTCGGACTAGACATTCTCCGTGCCTGTCCTCCAGAGTCGTCTCGCTCGGGAGGGCACGATGAAAATCACGATTGGCAAATCCATAAAGTACAAGCGGGTGAAGTTGGCCCCGGCGCGCGTTATCGCAATGTACAAGGCGGGCAAGTGCGTTTCGGATATCGCGCAGGCTTGTGGCTACCCGCGCGGCCATGGCAACAACCGTGTGCGGCCCGTGCTGCAAGCGGCTGGCGTTTATCGCAAACCGCAGGCGGCCTGATGGAGAATCGCGGTATCGCGCACCGGGGGGGCGCTTTTTTGTTCCTATCACCAGCGACGGCTGCCTTTTCGGGCCAATTCTCTGTCGTATTTCGCAACAATTGTGGCCTCAGTCACTGCCAAATGTGACGCATATCATAACCGGGCGTACGTTCCACGCGTTTTCATAGCTCATTCGTAGTGGAACTGGCTGAGATCAGCCTCCCCCAGAAAACCTGCGGGCGACACTTTCAGGCGCGTAGAAGCCTTGGGAAAACCCTGATTCGCATTGAAAACAAAAGACTGCGGAATTTCACGTGGGCGATTGTGCGAGAAGACCCCATAACCATTCGGCGGAGCCATCCCGTCACCCTGTGTGACGCGGTCGAAAATGAACGCAAGTCATTCAAAGACACTCGGTTAGCAATCGCCGAGTGGCAAAGAATTCGACGGCAGAGGAAATGCAGAACTCTTTGTTGGAGATTTCCTTGAGGCCCGGTCACACAACACGGACGGCCGACAAAACCACGAAAATCGGGACGCTCGCGTCTCTTCGTTGGTTGTTGCTGATTGTGGTAGTTGTTTCCGGTTTACGCCTGCACGCAGCTCAGCACCCTGTGCCACTCGATCCAAAAACCGATTCAGCCAAGTGCATCGAGTGCCATGAAGACAAAGCCAAGGGCAAAGTAGTTCACTCTGCGATTGCGATGGGGTGCACCGCTTGCCACGAGATCCGAGTCAATAGAGACGTCACACGGGTAAAGCTGACCACTACCACTCCACAAGCGCTTTGTATCACATGTCATTCCGACAAAAACGCCGCCGAGATCCATGGCAAGGTTCATCCCCCGGCGGTGCGCGACTGCCTCAAATGCCATGATCCACACACGTCCGACAACAAGAACCTACTGCTGAAGCCGACCAGCGGAGCGAGTAAAGACGACAACCTTTGCCTGACTTGTCACGACAAGGGAGTGAATGTCCCAAAAGACGGAAGCCGTCACGCGGCCCTCGACATGGGATGCGAGACCTGTCACGTCACGCATAAGACAGGTGAGCGCGGAAAGATTGAATTCGACAAACATTTGACCAAGGCGCCACCGGCCCTCTGCCTGGATTGCCACGACGGCAAAGACGAAAGCCTGATCAAGGCGCACAATGGGCAACCATTCGGTAGCGCGAATTGCATTCAGTGTCACGACCCGCACCAGTCGGCACGACCGAAACTGATGCAGGCCTTCTTGCACAATCCGTTCGAAAACAAGATGTGCGACAGCTGCCACCAGGCTGCCAAAGACGGCAAGGTCGTCCTGACCAACTCCGATCGCAGGGCGCTCTGCGTGACATGCCATTCCGAGCAGGCCGAGAAGATGGAAAAGGCGAAAGTTCAGCATCCGGGCGCACTGGGTGACTGCACGGCCTGTCACAACCCGCATGCCGGAAAGACTCCGGGGTTCCTGCAACCCGACCCGGTGCAGGCGTGTCTGGCGTGCCATAGCGATCAGGCAGAGCAGATGAAGAAAGCCGTTTTGCACCAGCCCGCATTTGCTCTGGGTTGCGCAACCTGTCACGAGCCGCACGGCGGCGACAACGATCATTTGTTGCGTGCCAAGGGCAGCGCACTTTGTCTTGAGTGCCACGGACCGGACGCGAAGCCGCAGGAACTCGAAGC
>Ga0070738_10001628_pt1 | contig 42706 bp, 37 predicted proteins | sample Coa_R2_2_FD_66446 | JGI IMG/M metagenome (GOLD analysis project Ga0070738, IMG submission 66446) | Surface soil microbial communities from Centralia Pennsylvania, which are recovering from an underground coalmine fire - Coalmine... | ecosystem: Environmental > Terrestrial > Soil > Unclassified ...
GTTCCCCGGGGTGACCGAGGAGCTGGACGAGGCCCTGGCCAACCTGACCGACGCCGAGAAGCGGGCCATCACGAGCGAGAGCGCGATGGCCCTCTACGGCATCGGCGCCTGAGGGCCGCCCGAGGGCGCCAGCTCGGCGACGACCGAGGGGTCGTCGTTGCGGACGTTGCCGACGCGCGGGTCGACGAGGTGGTGGCGCAGGGTGCCGCTCGCGGTCGCCCGCAGCAGGGCCCGCACCTGGTTGACGTCCGCATCGGGGTCGAGCCAGAGGTCGAGCGCTTCGGGCTCGAGCACGACCGGCATCCGGTCGTGGATGCCCGCCATGTCGGCGCCGGCGCGCGTCGTGATGACGGCGCAGGACCGCAGCAGCGGCGCTCCGGGGTGCCGCGTGTCGCGCCACACCTCCCAGACGCCGGCCAGGGCCATCGGCGCACCGTCGGCGCGGTGGAAGTAGTGGGGGCGGCGACGGGGCCCCTGCTGCCATTCGAAGAACCCGTCGGCCGGCACGACGAGACGCCGGCGCTCGAACGCTGACCGGAAGGAGGGCTTCGAAGCCACCGTTTCGGCGCGGGCGTTGAAGAGCCGGCTGGCCCCCGAGGCGTCCTTTGCCCAGGACGGCACGAGGCCCCAGCGGAACACGCCGACCATCCGGCGGGCTCCCGCGCCCGGGCCGTCGTCGTGCCCGTCGTGCGGATGGGCGCGGATGCCGAGGACCGGGCTCGTGGGCCCGATGTTCCATCGCGGCCGTTCCTGGTCGGCCACGCCCTCCGCCAAGGTGGCCTCGAAGAGCCGAGCCACCCGTGCCGGTGGGGTGAAGAGGGAGATGCGTCCGCACATGGGTCCGAGAAGGCCGCGGCACCGCGACCCCTGCCAGGGTAGCGAGGGCCCGGGTGCGCGCCGCCGGTCTCCTCGGTATAGTCGAACATATGTTCGCATCCTCTGCTCCCCCGTCCCGTTCCCGGGAACGGGACCACCGCAGCAGCGGTCACCGCGCCGCCCCCCGTCCTGGGCAGGTCCCCGGTTCCCTTGGCAAGGGGGACCGCCAGCTCCTGACCGAGCTGGGTGCCCGGGCCCGGCCCGTCTCGCCCGCTTCCTCGCGGCTGGTCCCCGTGCTCGAACCCCTGCGCCGGCTGTTCCCCGACGCCGCGATGCGGCGGGGGAGCACGGTCGTGGTGGCCGGCGCACCCGGCCTCGGCGCCACCACCCTGGCCCTCTCGCTGCTCGCTGCTGCCTCTGCCCGTGGGAGCTGGTGCGCGGCCATCGGGCTGACCGACCCTGGCGTGGTCGCCATGGCAGAGCTCGGGGTCGACCTCCGGCGGGTGGTCTTCGTGCCGACCCCCGAGGCCCGGTGGGCCGAGGCCGTGGGGGAGCTCCTCGGCGGCGTCGACGTGGTGACCGTGCGGCTCCCGGGCCGGACCCCGCTGACCGCGGCACGCCGCCTGGCCGCCCGGGCCCGTGAGCGCCAGGCGGTGATGGTGGTGCTCGGCACGCGCCCCGGCGACTGGCCGCTCGGCCCGGATCTCGTCCTCAGGGTGCGATCGGCCGAGTGGTGCGGCCCCGACGGCGGCCACGGGCATCTCCGGGGGCGCCGCGTAGAGGTGGAGGCGAGCGGCCGGGGCCCAGCAGCCCGCCCGACCTCGCACCTCCTGTGGCTCCCGGCGGCAGAGGGCGCTGCTGCGGACGACAGAGCCGCGCAGGTCGCTGCTGCGGACGACAGAGCCGCGCAGGGCGCTGCGGTGGGCCTGGGAGAGCCTGCGGCCGGCACCGGGTCCATGCCGGCGTGAGGCCGGCATGGAGCGGCTGGTCACCCTCTGGTGCCCCTCGCTGCTGTCCGAGGGGGAACGAGGGCACGAGGCCCGTGCCTTCCTGAGCGTCCTGGCGGCGGTCGAGTCCCTGTGCCCCTGGGCAGAGGCCGTCCGCCTGGGGGTGTGCACCTTGCCGGCGCGCGGGCCGAGCCGGTTCTTCGGCGGCGAGCAGGCGGTGGTGGAGCGCCTGTCCGACGCCGTGGCGGGGGTGCTGGGGGAGGCCGGCCTCGTGCACGTCGGGGTGGCCGACGGGCTGTTCGCCTCCCTCCTCGCTGCCCGCTCCCGGACGATCGTCCCTCGCGGCGAGGCAGCCGCCTTCCTTGCTCCCTGGTCGGTGGCGGTGCTCGGGCGCCCGGAGCTGGCCGTCACCTTCCAGCGCCTGGGGATCCACACGCTCGGGCAGTTCGCCGCCCTGCCCAGGTCCCACGTGCTCGCCCGCTTCGGGGGGGACGCCGCGGCCTGCCACCGGGTGGCTGCCGGTAGCGAGGGCGAGCTGCCAGGGCTGCGCGATACCCGGGTCCACCACCGCCTGCGGGTGGCGGCCGGCGGCGCCGCCGAGGTTCCCCGGCAGCCCGGGTTCTTCGGGGGCGTGTCGGGGGCGGACGAGCGGGCTGCCAGCTCCTTCGCCCGGCTCCAGCAGCGGCTCGGGGTCGAGGCGGTGCTGGTCGGCCGCCTGCAGGGCGGCAGGACCCCGGCAGAGCGGGCCCGGCTCGTGCCGTGGGGGAGCCCCGGTGCCGGCACGGTCACCGGCCCCACCAATGCCGGCACCGGCACGCCGGGCGGCGCCCGCACGCCGGGCGGCACCGGCACGGTCCCGCCCGGTCCTGTGCCGGCTGCGACCGCTCCCCCCGACCGCGACCCAGGCGGGCCCTGGCCAGGGCGGCTCCCCGCTCCCTCGCCGGCCACGGTGCTCGGCGTCCCGGTGCCGGTGGAGGTCGTCGACGCCCAGGGCCGTCCGCTCCGGGTGAGCGGGAACGCCCTGCTCAGCGCCGAGCCGTGGCGGGTCTCGATCGGTGGCGGGTCCTGGCAGCAGGTGCGGGCGTGGGCAGGGCCCTGGCCGATCGCCGACCGGTGGTGGGCGGCCCGGCGCCGTCGTGCCCACCTGCAGGTGGTGACGGGATCGGGCGCAGCCGTCCTGCTCATGGTGGAGCGGGGACGCTGGTGGCTCGAGGCGGTCTACGACTGATGCGCGACCGCCGGGTCGACGGGGTCGACTACGCGGAGCTCCACGCCCACTCGGGCTTCAGCTTCCTCGACGGGGCCAGCGATCCCGAGGAGCTGGCGGCAGAGGCCCACCGCCTGGGGCTCGCTGCTCTGGCTCTCACCGATCATCACGGCCTCTACGGGGTGGTCCGCTTCGCCGAGGCAGCGCGAGCCCTCGGCCTGCCCACGGTCTTCGGCGCAGAGGTGGCGCTCGCGCCCGCCGGCCCCCGGACCGGGGAGCCCGACCCTGCCGGTGCCCACCTGGTGCTGCTCGCACGAGACCCCGAGGGCTATGCCCGGCTGTCGGCGGCCCTCGCCGGGGCGCACCTCGCCGGGGGCGAGAAGGGCAAGCCGGTCTTCACCCTCGACGAGCTGGCTGGCGCCCACGGCGGGCACTGGGTGGTTCTGACCGGCTGCCGCAAGGGGCCCGTCCCCGCCGCCCTGGTGGGCTCGGGCCCCTCGGCGGCGCGCCGCGAGCTCGACCGGCTGGCGGAGGCCTTCGGGCGCCAGTCGCTGGCAGTGGAGCTGTGGGACCACGGCGATCCCCTCGATACCGCCCGCAACGACGCCCTGGCGTTGCTGGCGGCGCGCGCCGGGGTGCTGGCGGTGGCGACCAACAACGTCCACTACGCCACACCCTCCAGCTACCGCCTGGCCACCACCCTCTCCGCGGTGCGCGCCCGGCGACCCCTGGCGGAGCTCGAGGGATGGCTGCCGCCCGCGCCCACGGCCTGCCTGCGCTCCGGTCGCGAGCAGGCCCGGCGGTTCGCCCGCTGGCCCGGGGTGGTGGAGCAGGCGGCCGAGGTCGGGCGGGCGTGCGCCTTCGACCTCCGCCTCGTCGCCCCCCGCCTGCCCGACTTCCCCGTTCCCGACGGCTACGACGAGCAGCGGTTCCTGTGCGAGCTCGCCTGTCGGGGGGCGCTCGAGCGCTACGGGCCCCGCCAGGCCGAGCGGGTGCCGGGTGCCTGGGCCCAGATCGACCACGAGCTGTCGGTCATCGGCACCCTCGGGTACGCCGGGTACTTCCTCGTGGTCTGGGACATCGCCCAGTTCTGCCGCCGCCAGGGGATCTACTGCCAGGGGCGCGGGTCGGCCGCCAACTCGGCGGTCTGCTACGCCCTCGGCATCACCAACGTCGACGCCGTCGCCCTCGGCCTGCTCTTCGAGCGCTTCTTGTCGCCGGCGCGCGACGGGCCGCCGGACATCGACGTCGACATCGAGTCCGGCCGGCGCGAGGAGGTCATCCAGTACGTCTACGACCGCTACGGCCGCCGCCACGCGGCCCAGGTGTCCAACGTCATCACCTACCGCCCCCGCTCTGCCATCCGCGACGTGGCCAAGGCGCTGGGCTACCCGGCCGAGGAGGTCGACCGCTGGGCGGCGGGCGTCGAGCGCGGGCACCATCGAGGGTCCGACGCCGCTGCTGTCGTCGCGTCGGAGCCGCTGCCCGCTGCCGAGTCGCCCCACGCCGGGCCGCTCCTGCCCGCTGCAGAGTCGCCCCACGCCGGGCCGGCGCCATCCACTGCCGGGTTGCTTGCCACTGCCGATGCCCCGGCTGCCGGAGGAGGGGGCGCCGAGCAGGGTGACGCCCCGGCCTCCGGGCTCCCCCCGCTGGTTGCCGAGCTGGCCACCGAGGTGCTCGAGCGCCCCCGCCACCTCGGGATCCACTCGGCCGGCATGGTGCTGTGCGACCGGCCGGTGGTGGAGGTCTGCCCGGTCGAGTGGGGGCGCATGCCGGGGCGCACCGTGCTGCAGTGGGACAAGGACGACTGCGCTGCCATCGGCCTGGTCAAGTTCGACCTGCTCGGCCTCGGGATGCTCGAGGCGCTGCACCGGACGGTCGACCTGGTGGCCGAGCACCATGGGGTGGTGGTCGACCTGGGCCGGCTCCCCCAGGAGCCCGAGGTCTACGAGCTGCTCTGCCGGGCCGACACGGTCGGGGTCTTCCAGGTGGAGAGCCGGGCCCAGATGGGCACCCTGCCGCGCGTCCAGCCGCGCACCTTCTACGACCTGGTCGTCGAAGTGGCCCTGATCCGGCCCGGCCCCATCCAGGGGCAGGCTGTCAACCCCTACATCCGCCGCCGCCGGGGGCTCGAGCCGGTCACCTACCTCCACCCCCTGCTCGAGCCGATCCTCGAACGCACCCTCGGGGTGCCTCTGTTCCAGGAGCAGCTGATGGAGATGGCCGTGGCCGTCGCCGGCTTCAGCGCGGCGGAGGCGGACGAGCTCCGCCAGGCCATGGCGGCCAAGCGTTCCGCGGCCCGCATGGCCAGGTTGCGGCACCGCCTCTACGAGGGGATGAGGGCACGTGGGGTGACGGGCGACGCCGCGGATGCCATCTACCGGGCGCTGGCCGCCTTCGCCAACTTCGGCTTCCCCGAGTCCCACTCGGTCTCCTTCGCGCACCTCGTGTACTCGTCGAGCTGGCTCAAGCTCCACTATCCCGCCGCCTTCTTCGCCGGGTTGCTGAACTCCCAGCCCATGGGGTTCTGGTCGCCCCAGAGCCTGGTGGCCGACGCCAAGCGCCACGGGGTCGAGGTCCGCCGTCCCCACGTGGATCGCAGCCTGCCCACCGCCTCGCTCGAAGGGGAGGGCGGGCCTGACGACCGCCCCGCCCTCCGCCTCGGCCTGGCGGCGGTGAAGGGGGTCGGGGAGGCCACGGCCGAGCGGATCGCGGCCGGCCGGCCCTGGGCCGGCCCGGAGGACCTGGTGCGCCGGGCGGGGGTCACCCGCGCACAGCTCGAGGCGCTGGCCGCTGCCGGCGCGCTCGACCACCTCCAGGTGCCGCCGGCTCCGGCCGGGCGCCGCCGGCTGCTGTGGGCGGCGGGCGCCGCGGCCCAGGGGACCCCTGACCGGCTGCCCGGGATCGTGACCGGCACCGACGCACCACCCCTGCCCGAGCCGACGCCGCTCGACACGGTCGGCGACGACCTGTGGGCGCTCGGCCTCGCCCCCGAGCGCACAGCCATGGAGCTGGCCCGGCCCGAACTGGCGCAGCTCGGGGTGGTGCCGGCCTCGGGCCTCGGGGCGTGCCCGCACGGCCGCCGGGTGGCGGTGGCCGGGGTGGTCACGCACCGCCAGCACCCCGAAACGGCGGGGGGCGCCGTGTTCGTGAACCTCGAGGACGAGACCGGCCACGTCAACGTCGTCTTCTCCCGCGGCGCCTGGGCGCGCTGGCGCCACGTGGCGCGCCACGCGCCGGTGCTGCTCGTGCGGGGGCGGCTCGAAGCGGGCCAGGGCGTGGTGAACGTGACCGCCGAGCACGTGGAGGAACTGGAGGTGGGTGCCCCGGTGCCCGCCTCGCGCGACTTCCGCTAGGGAGGCGCCCGGCGGGCGAGGATCGTGCCGTTCGTCCTCATCGAGCGCCGACCAAAAGCGAGCGCACAGGGTACTGGGCCACCGCGGGGTCCGCGGTCACGATCTGCAGGCGGAGCAGCTCGCACTGGGCGACGAGGATGCGGTCGAAGGGGTCGCGGTGGAGGGGCGGGAGCGAGCAGACCGCCAGCGCGTGCGCATGCTCCACGGGGATCGCCGTCGCCCCGAGCAGCCGGATCCGCTCGGGCACGTAGCGCGCCGGGGGTTCGGGCAGCACGAGCCTGCCCAGCCCGCACTTGATGGCGATCTCCCACGAGCTCGCCGCCGACACGAACAGCTCGGAGCGTGGATCGGCGAGGAGCTCGAGATGGTCGCCTAGCCGTTCCGGCTCGGTCAGGAGCCAGAGGAAGACGTGGGTGTCGAGGAGCAGCTTCACTGCTCGAAGGCGACGAGCACCTGCTCGCTGAGGGGAGCATCGAAGTCGTCGGGGACCGCGTAGCGCCCGCGATCGAACCCGAAACGGCGGGAAGAGAACGGGCGGGCGGTGACGAGCTTCGCCACCTCCTGACCGCGGCGGGTGATTACGATCTCCTCCCCCGCGGCGACGGCGTCCAGCAGGCGGGACAGGTGGGTCTTCGCTTCGTGGACCCCAACCGACTTAGTCATGGACTTAGTCTACTTTTCGTGGTCGACGCCCGGCGTCGCGAGCCACCCGAATGTTGGCGGCGCGCGGCGCTCCCATTCACCCTTTCTCCGCTCGCCGCCGTTGAAGGCGCCGGGCCTGTTGCGCTCGCCTCCGTAAGCAGCTCCCGCAGGGCGATCACGTCCCGCCTGTCCTCCTCGGGCAGCTCCTCGATCGAGTGCCCGAGGGCGTGGACGATGGAGGCCAGCACGGCCGGGTCCGGCCCGCTCGCGGGGAAGTTGTTGTGCTCGTAGCGATTCACGCTCAGCGCCCCGAAGGGATGAGCGGTCCGGCGTCGGGGAAACCCTGGCGGATGCCCTGACCGGCCCGCCGGGTCAGCTGCTCGGGCTCGTAGAGCATCCAGTAGGCGTTGCGCGCGTGCTTGCGGGCGCGGTCGCGGCAGACCTCCGCCAGGATGAGCGGGTCGTCCGCCTCGTCTTCGTGGACGAACACCTCGAGGATGGGCGTGCTCGTCATCAGCTGGGCCGTCATGATGCCGAGGGAAGCCTCGTGGGCGCAGGTCTTGTCGATCGGCGCCTTGCCGGGCATGCCGAGGGCGATGACGATCTTGCAGCTCTCGTCTTCGATGAGCCGCTTGGCCTGCACCGCGAGGTCCTTGAACCCCGGCACGGTCCGCCGGACGGTCTCGAAGCGCTTGCCGTAGCCGGGGCAGTGGGCGAGCTCGTCGAGCGCCTCGGCCCCCATGTCGTAGCGAGCGAACATGGTGTCCACCACGCCGATCCGGATCACAGGCGAGCTCCTTCCGCCACGGCTCTCGCTGCCATTGTCGCGCACCTCGCACGGCCGCCCCGTCCAACCTGTACCGGGCTCGCTCGCCAGGGCCCCTCCAGACAGACAACTGCCGGTACCGCGTCTCGCCCTCGTGGCGTTGCACTCACGTGCCGGCTCCCGGCGGGAGGGCAAGGAGTCCCTTGGCGGCAAAGCTGCGCGCGATGACCTCCCAACCTGCCTGGCGGGCCACCAGCGCTCGGAATTCTTCCTCAGCCTCGTCGACCGAGCCCGTGGCCAGCAGAGATCCGATGCGAAGGAACAGCAGGTTCTCCTCACCCGGGAGGGCGACAAGGCCAGCGTCGATCGCTTCCAGCGCGGCAGTCGCCTCGCCCCGGAAGAGCGCCTCGACCCCGCGATTGAAGTGTTCGTAGGCGTCGGCTGCAACGAGCAACCCTTCGAGGTCGCCGAGCGGGTCGTGGCTCCTATCGACGCGCAGGTCGACAAGGCGCCCCGCCCAGGGATCGCAAGGTTCGGCTGCGACGACGACGATGCGGTCGACATGACCCCTCGCGCATCGCCGCCCGCGGCTTGAGCAGCCAGCAACGCATCGAGCAGGCGCCGAGGAAACGGGCTCGTACTGCTCGTGAAGGCGTCGGCCATGGCTGACCAGACGCTGTCATTGACCATCATGTTCGCCTGCACCGCAAAGCCGTCACCGATCAGATGGCCGGCGTGCTCGATGCAGAGCTCGCCAGTCGTCGCGGCGGCTCGTCCATCGGCGCAGAGCACGCTGACCTGGCGCAGCGTCGGAGCAGGGTCGTCGGCGATCGAGAGCGCAAGGGCGTCGGCCGGTGAACGTCCTGCGGCGAGCCCGTCGAGGCAGCGCGGTCCGTACGCAGGCTCCGTCATGGCTTGCGTCGCCACGACGCCCACGCCCGGACGTGCCCAGGCAACGGTGCTGCCCACCGCCAAGGTCGCGGATTGCACCGCGACGCCGAGCGCGCCGGACTCGGGGTCGCGCGCGACGATCGAGTAGGTCATTCGTACCCTCCTTCCTCCGGGACGAGCATGGCGAGGAGGGGATCGAGGAGCTCGCCCACGTGGCGTGCTCCGGTCGACGGCTGGATCGCCTCGTCGAGCCACAGGCTGACCAACCCGTGGACCGAGCTCCAGAGCGCGCCGGCCAGCAGCCGAGGGTCCTGCTCCGTTCGCCACCCGTCACCTTGTGCGGCCTTCACGAGGTCGATGAGTTGGTCGAAGGCGGCGTGTGAGGTCGCCGCGAGCGCAGGTTCGTTGCGGTCGAGGAGATCGAAGCGGAACATGAGGGTGATCAGGCCCGGGTGTGCCAGGGCGAACGCGACGTAGCCGCGGCTTGCGGCTGCCAGCCTGGCTCTGTTGGAGGCGCCGGGGCCGAGGGCCGCGACTGCAGCGCCGACCGCGGCATGGAGGCCGCGGAAACCGTCTGCCGAGACGTGGGCCAGGAGGTTCGCGCGAGTGGGGAAGTGACGTCGCGGCGTGCCGTGGCTCAGCCCCGCACGTCGTGCGACCTCGCGCAGCGACACCCCCCCGACTCCCTCGGCCTCGAGCAGGTCTGCCGCCACAGCGAGCAGGCGCTCTCGCGAACCACGCGCCGATGCCACGTAGACAGTGTCTACGGAGAAGGTAGACAGTGTCAACCTCCACCGCGAAAATCGTGCCGCGGGCTCGGTCCTGTTCGATCGCCTCGTCGATGCTGCGAAGAGCCGGTTGCCCGCGCTCCAGCGGCGAGGCGGCACCAGCCGGCCAGCGCGGGCGCCTCGACGAGAGCTCGCGGAGCCGGAGCCGGGTGCGGTGGACCGGGTGGGCGCGCCAGGCCGAGAATCGGGACGTGCCGGAGGTGCCGATCCCATCCCGACGTCCGCCGCTCCGGCGCCGTGGGTGGCGGGGAAGAAGGGCAGACCGGGCCGTGGGGCCGCCGACCGCGGTCGCGCCGCCGGCCAGGCCGGGGCGTCTCGTGCTCGTCGTGGGCACCGGCACCGGCGTCGGCAAGACGTGGGTGGCGGCACGGCTCCTCGGTCTGCTCTCGTCCGCCGGCCACCTGGTGGCGGCCCGCAAGCCGGTGCAGTCCTTCGACCTGGATGTCCCCCCCGACGCCACCGACGCGGCCGTCCTGGCGAGGGCCACCGGCGAGCGTCCCGAGGAGGTGTGCGACCCGGCGGGCAGCTTCGAGCTGCCCATGGCGCCGCCGATGGCGGCAGAGGCTCTCGGGCGGCCATCCTTCGCCGTCGCAGACCTCGCGGCAGGCCTCCGCTGGGCGCCCGGCACGACCCTCGGCCTCGTGGAGGCGGCGGGCGGCGTGGCGTCGCCGATGGCCGCCGACGGCGACGCGACCGACCTCGCGGCAGCCCTCCGTCCCGACGTGGTGCTGCTGGTCGCGGACGCCGGCCTGGGGGTGCTCAACGCCGTGCGCCTCGCGGCCGGCGCACTCGGCCACCCCCCTGCAAGGCGGGGGGCCGTGCACCCGGCGGGGGCTCGCAGGACCGGGCAGCGCGATGGCGCGCTCGTGGTGGTGCTCAACCGGTTCGACGCGGCCGACGACCTCCACCGCCGGAACCTCGACTGGCTCCGTGACCGCGACGGCTACGACGCCGTGGTGCTTCCCGGCGACGAGGAGGCGCTGTGCCGGCGAGTCCTCGGGACTCCTACCCCTGCCCCTGGGGGGGCTGCCCCGGGGTGCGGCGCTCCGGCGTGACCTCGCCGTGGTCGCGGCAGCGGGCACGCCACCCGGCGGGGGTGACGAGGACCGCCATGCGCCGGCCACAGGCCGGGCAGTGCCGCGGGGGGTCGAGGGGGCGGTCGCATCCCGGGCACCGCGCCACCTCCCGCCCGCAGCCGGTGCAGAAGGCCGGAGCCGGGCCATCCGGCACCACCCCGCCCGCGTGGCCGTTCACGGGCGCCGCATCCGACGGCGTCTCTTCCCCCGTCGTTCCGGCGACCTCAGATGGCTGCCCCGAGGGCACCGATGGGCATGCGGAGATCGGCCAGCATCTCGAGGTCCGCCTCGGCCGGACGTCCGAGGGTGGTGAGGTAATTGCCGACGATCAGCGCGTTCACGCCCGCCGTCATCCCGAGGGACTGCAGATCGCCGAGGGTGACCTCGCGCCCGCCGGCGTAGCGGAGGATGACGCCGGGCAGGCCGAGGCGGAACAGCGCGATCCAGCGGATCGCCTCCCACGCGTCGACGAGGGGCCGGTCGCCGAGGGGAGTGCCGGGGCGCGGATTGAGGAAGTTGACCGGCACCTCGGTGGGATCGAGCTCGCGCAGCTCGAGGAGGAGCTCGAGGCGCTGCGCCTCGGTCTCGCCCATGCCGAGCAGCACGCCGGAGCACAGTTCCATGCCGTGCTCGCGCACCAGGCGGCACGTCTCGGCCCGCTCGTCCCAGGTGTGGGTGGTCACGACCTGACCGAAGAAGGACCTGGCCGTCTCGAGGTTGTGGTTGTAGCGGTGCACGCCGCCCTCGGCCAGCCGGCGGGCCTGATCACGGTCCAGGATGCCGGCGCTCACCGCCACGTTGAGGCCCGTCTCGCCACGGACGAGCGGCACCAGCTCCAGGATCCGCGCCATCGTCCGCTCGTCGGGGCCGCGGACGGCCAGCACGATGCAGAACTCCGACGCGCCGAGGGCCGCCGTCTCGCGGGCGGCGGCCAGGACCTCGCCGGTGTCGAGGAACGGGGTGGCGCGAACCGGCGAGTCGAACCTGGCGGACTGCGAGCAGAAGTGGCAGTCCTCCGGGCAGCCCCCCGTCTTGGCAGACAGGATCCCCTCGACCTCCACCGTGGGCCCGCACCAGGCCAGGCGGACCTGGTGGGCGAGGGCGGCGAGGGAGCCGACGGCTCCGTCGGGCAGCGCCGCCAGCGCGGCGAGCTCCGCGCTGGTCAGCAGGCGCCGCTCGTCGAGCAGCGCCCGCTCGGCGGCCGTCACGAGCGCCCGCTCCGCCGCGGTGGGCGGGGCCTGCGCGGGCCGCGGCACAGTGGTGCCCGGGCGACGACGTGCTCGGCCGCCGGCAGGCGACAGGCTGACCCGCCGGGTGTCGGGCAGGGTGGCCGGCTGGGCCCCGCCGCGCGGCGGAGCACCTGGCGGTCGGTTCGCGGCGGCCCGGTCGGCGAGGGGTTCCGGCACGGCGCACACGGTAGTGCCCTGGACGAACCGGCACGAAGTGGTCCTGCTCACGAGACTGTGGACGTTCGAGCCCGCCACGCGGACGGCGCCAGCTCGAGCCCGGCGCACGGATCGTCGCTGTGCGCCGGCCGGCCTCAGCCGGTCGGAGCGAGGCGGTCGAAGCCGATCGCCGCCTCGAGCGCTGCCGCCGAGCGCAGCACCACCAGGTCGCCGTGCTGGGGCCCGACGAGCTGGAGCCCCACGGGCAACCCGTTGCCGGCCAGGCCCACGCACACGGTGGCGGCCGGCGAGCGGGTCATGTTGAACGGGTAGGTGAAGCGCACCCAGTTGGCGTCGACCTGCCCGTCGACGAGCCCGCGCCCGTCGAGGTCGAGGGGTGGCGCCAGGCCCGCCGTGGTCGGGGTGGCGAGCAGGCGCACGTCATGGAACAGCTCCACCAGCCGCAGGTTCATGCGGTGGCACTCGTCGATGACGTCGATGAGCTCGAGCGCGGTGGTGGCCCGTGACCGCTCCAAAAGGGCGCGCAGGACAGGGTCGACGCGCTCCCACGCGGGCCGGTCCCGGAACGGCTCGACCAGCCGGAGGATGCACGCTCCGACCATGGTGAGCCAACGGTCCACGGGGTCCTCGTCGAAGAGGCGCTCGACCTCGACGATCTCGGCGCCGATCGACTCGAGGACCGCGAGGCCGCGCTCGCAGGCGGCGAGCACCTGGCGGTCGACCGGGGCGTAGCCGAGGGTGGGCGACCAGGCCACCCTCGCCGGCACGTGGGCGTCGCCGAGGGTGGTGGCCCACCGCACGTCGGGCTTGGGGAGCGAGCGCAGGTCGGTCGGCTCGGGGCCCACCACGGCGTCGAGGGCAGCGACGAGGTCGGTCATCGTGCGGGCAAGGGGCCCAGGGGTGGAGAGGTCGAGCCACCCGGGGGGCTGCGTGCCGCCGGCGGGCACCCGCCCGAGGGACGGCTTCATGCCCGGCAGGCCGCAGCAGGCGGAGGGGATCCGGATGGAGCCCCCCCCGTCGGACCCGGTCGCGAGCGGCACCATCCCGGCGGCGATGGCCGCGGCCGAGCCGCCCGAGGACCCCCCGGGGGCGTGGGCCAGGTCCCACGGGTTGTGCGTGGGGCCGAACAGCTCGTTGGTGCTGTGGGCGGTCCAGGCGAGCTCGGGCAGGTTGGTCTTGCCGACGACCACGCACCCCGCGGCGCGCAGCCTCGCCACGAGGTGCGAGTCGGCCACGGCAGGCGGGGTGTCGGCGAACAGCGCGGACCCGTGCGTGGTGCGGTAGCCGGCTGCGTCGGTGTCGTCCTTGACCGCCAGGGGCACGCCGGCCAGGGGTCCGGGGTCCCCCCCGGCGGCCACGATCTGGTCGACCGCGCTCGCCTGCTCGAGGGCGCGCTCGGCGTCGACGGCGGTGAAGGCGTGCACGAGCGGGTCGAGCCGCTCGATCCGGGCCAGCGCGGCGCCCGTCACCTCACGCGCCGACACCTCGGCCCGCTGCACCCGCCCGGCCAGCTCGGCCACCGAGGTGTGCCGGAAGTCCAGCTCATCTGGGCTCATGGCGCCTGTGGGCTCATGGCCGACCCTGCGGGGCCAGCTCGCGGAGCACGTCGGCGAGCTCACCGCCGACCGGGGTGACGGCGAGCACGGGCACGGTCACGCCGTTGCGCACGTAGCGTGCGACGTGCTCGCGGCACGCGGCGGGCGACCCGTGCACGACGAGCTCGTCGACGACGTCGTCCCCCACGGCCTCGAGCGCCTTCTTCCGGTCGCCTGCCGACCAGGCTTCCCACATCGCCTCGAGGCGCGGCCCCCGGCCGAGCCAGCGCTGGAGCTCGGCGTAGGCGGGCACGTTCATGTAGGCGGTGATCATGCGGCGGCCTACTGCCCTCGCGACCGCCTCGTCGTCGGTCGGCACGACGAAGAGGCGCGCGACCACGTCTTTGTCGGCTCCCACCTCGGCCACCGCCCGTTCGACGTCGTCGGCGCTCAGCCAGTTGAGGATGACGCCGTCGCCCTCGCGCCCGGCCAGGCGGAGCATCTGGGGGCGCAGCGCGGCCACGTAGAGGGGGGGCGGCACGTCGATCGGGTGGGTGAGCCGGAAGCCCCGCACCGAGAAGGTGTCGTAGTCGGCCGACACCTTCTCCCCCGACAGGGCGACGCGCAGGAACCGGAGCGTGTCGCGCACCCGCTGGAACGGGTCGGCGAACGCGAGCCCGTTCCAGTCCGACACGATCACCGGGGAGGAGGCGCCGATGCCGAGGACGAAGCGCCCGGGTGCCGCGTCGGCCATCGACGCCGCGCTCTGGGCGAGGAGGGCGGGCCCCCTCGTGAACACCGGGGCGACGGCCGTGCCGAGCCGGAGCCCCGGCGCCCAGGCCGCTGCGAGCGCGAGGGGCGTGAAGGCGTCGGCGCCGTCGACCTCCTTCGACCACAGGTCGGTGTAGCCGAGCGCCGCCAGCTCCTCGAGCCAGGGCCGGTGCTCGTGGAGGGGGACGCCCTCGAGGGGCACGGTCATGCCGTAGCGGGGCTCGGGGTTGCGCGCGGCCACGGGCACCACTGTGGCACGTGGTGGCTGTCGCCGCGGGTCCTCGGGCCGGTCAGCCCCGACCTGCTCAGCGCGGCCGGCTCGGTCGCGACGGACCAGGTGCGGGCGACCGCAGACCAGGTGGCGTGGGTCGCGAACCCCGGCGTGCCCGTCCGGTTCTTTGGCCACGGGGCACGAAGGGGCCCCCGGCCGCTGCCGAGCCAGCCGCGCGCTCGACCGCCTCGGCAGGCCCGGCCACGACCACCAGCTCGCGGTTGGTGAGGTGCGACACCCTGCCGACCTTCCTGCCCGCCGGGTTGAAGATCCCGATGCGCGCGCCCACGTAGCGGGCCGACTCGAAGCCGAGCGTGGCGACGGACTCGAAGCGGTCGCACATCGCGGTGAGCTCCTCGGGGGTGATCCACGACTCGTCGTTGTAGGACAGGACGAGCACCGTGCAGTTGAGCGAGCCCACGACCTGCGCGAGGGCGTCGCGGATGGTCCGTTTGGAGTTGAACGGGCTGCGGGTGGCAGGGTCGCGGGCATCGACCCGCTTGCAGGCCACGCCGTAGTGGGCCGGCCGGTCCCAGGCGACGAGCGTCTCCCACACGTGGTAGTTGGTGAAGTACCGGTGCTGGTTGTAGGGGGGGTCGAGGTAGGCGAGGTCGACCTCGCCGAGGCGCCCGGCGAGCTCGACGGCGTCGCCACGTACCGCGGTGCCCGTCCCCTCGAGCAGCCCCGGCACCCGCAGCTCGAGGGGCCGGTACGAGCGGGGCGCCCACTCCTTCACGTAGGCCATCTGGACCCCGGTCGTGGAGTCGACCCGGTCTGCGGCTTCGATGAGGCTGGTGAGCAGCACCGGGTACAGCGGCGAGCCGGAGAACTCGCGCTCGATCGTCTCGCGCACGGCGTCGATCCGCTCGCCGTTGAACGGCTGGAAGAATCGCGAGCGCACGCAGAAGGTCTCGGTAACATAACCGGGCTCGCCCGGCAGGGAGTCGAGGTAGGCGAGGGCGGCCGCAAGCTCCCGCCGCTCGACGCAGCGGGCGTCGGTCGCGACGTAGCATCGGGCGAACGTCTCGGCGTAGCGCGCCGTGTCCACCGCGGTGACCTCCATCCCCTGGGCCTTGAACGCCTGGGCCACCCGGGTCGTGCCGGTGAACAGGTCGAGCGCGCTGCGAGCGCCGGTGGCGGCGGCGATGCGCGACAGGACCGGCACGAGCCGCCGTTTGGACCCCAGGTACTTGATCACCGGAGCGCGCTGAACTTTCGACCGTCGGGACCTTGCTGCGGCGGGAAGCTAACAGGGAGCGGGGCGCCGGGCGCGCAGCAGCGGCCCGGGCCGAGCCCGCGTGCTCGTCGGTTCGCTCCTCGCCGGGCCGCGTGCCCGGCGAGGGAGGGACGGTCCTGGGACGGCGGGTCTCGCCGCGAGCCGGTTCGCGCGGCGGGAGGCCCCGGACCTCGACGCACCGGCCCTCGCGTGTTACGATTATGAGGACCTCGTGACATGGCGATCCGGGGGCATCCGGGGGCAATGTGCAGATCCAGGGGGGCTCCATGACGAAGATCCGCGGTCTGGCGGCGATCACCGCCCTGTCGCTGTCGGGGACGTTCTTCACGGGGATCGTCACGGCCAGCAGCGCGTCTGCGGCTGCCAGCCCGATCACCGTCGGCTTCATCTCCGACCTCACCGGGGTCGCCTCGTCGACCTTTGCCGACAGCGCCGGCGGCATCAGGGCGCGCTTCGACCTGCAGAACGCCCACGGCGGGGTGAACGGGCACAAACTGAGGCTCATCGTCGAAGACGACCAGTCGAGCCCGACGACCTACCTGACCGCGGCCGAGGATCTCGTCTCGAACAAGCACGCCCAGATCGTGGTGTCGGACTCCTCGTTCACCTACGGCGGAGCCCGGTACCTGAACCAGCAGGGAATCCCGGTGATCGGCGCCGGCTTTGACGGGACCGAGTGGACGACCTACGACAACATGTTCAGCTGGCTCGTCCTCGAGGACTCCCCGATCAAGGGCGTCTACTACTCGGACAACGGCAACGGCAGGCTGTTGAAGAGCGTGGGCGTCACGAAGCTCGCCGGGCTGGGGTACGGGATCGGGTTCTCCTCGCCGGAGTCGATTCGGGCAACGTTTGCCGGGGCGGCACCGCTCGGCGTCAGGAACTGCTACGAGAACCTCTCGGTTCCCTTCGGCGGCGTCGACTTCACGGCCGACGTCCTCCAGATCAAGAACGCCGGGTGCAACGGCGTGGTCGGGTCCTTCGTGGACACGTCCGACGTCGCCCTGTCCCAGGCGGTGAAGAACGCCGGATTGAACGCCAAGCAGCTCTACTTCACTGGCTACGACCAGAGCGTGCTCGACAGCGCCTCGGCCAAGGCAGCGATGGAGGGGGACTACTTCCGGGCGCAGGTGAACTACACCAGCCCCAACGCCGCCACCAGGGCCATGATGAACACGCTGAAGAAGTACGACCCGTCGTACTCCGGTGGCATCCCGGACTTCGGGCTCCAGGTGGCCTACCTCGGGGCTGATCTCGCCATCCAGGGCCTGCGAGTCTCGGGCAAGAACCCGACCGCCCAGAGCATCATCGCTCACATGCGCAAGATCAAGGCGTACGACGCAGGGGGCATCCTGCCAGGCCCGACCCCGATGACGGGCTTCGGAACGCCCAATCTCGTGCCCAAGAAGGTCTGCAACTACTACATGCAGCTCCAGAACGGGCAGTTCCACGTGGTCGGCGGGAAGGCGGTGTGCGGGAGCCGGATCGTCGCGCCCACCCCATGATGCGGCCCGCGTGCTGACGAGTCGCCCCTCACCGGGTCGCGCGTTCGGCGAGGGAGGGTCCCACGGCCCCGGCGGCGGCATTCGCAGGACCGATCGGGCTCGTCCAACAGGGTCCCCCGGGCCCTCGACGTGCCGGTCCCCAGGTGGTAGCGTCGCTGGATCGTCATGACATGGCGATTCGGGGGCGTCATGCGGGTTCAGGGGGTTCCATGAGGGTCAACCGTGGCTTCGCAGCGATCGCTGCGGCCCTTTCACTGGCGGCGACGCCCCTCGCGGGCATCGTCACGGCCAGCAGCGCGTCTGCGGCTGCCAGCCCGATCACCGTCGGCTACATCGGCGACCTGACCGGCGTCTCCTCCTCCTCGTTCGTCGATGGGCCCGGTGCGGCCAAGGCACGGATCGACGCCTTGAACGCACACGGGGGGATCCACGGCCACAAGGTGAAGCTCATCGTCGAAGACGACCAGTCCAGCCCGACGCAGGCCCTGACCGCCGCCCAGGTCCTCGTGTCCAAGGGCGTCGTGGGCATCATCGAGAACTCCGCCTTCATCTTCGGGGCGGACCGCTACCTCCAGCAGCAGGGGATCCCGGTGACCGGCGGGGGCTTCGACGGTCCTGAGTGGGGGACCCAGCCGTTCTCGAACTTCTTCACCTTCACGCCGGCCACCAGCTCTACCTTCGGAGGCGAGTACTACACGTACACCGACGTCGCGAAGTTCCTGAAGGACATCGGGGCGACGAAGGTCGCCGGCCTCGCCTACGGCATCTCGTCCTCGTCGATCGCGTCGATCCACGAGGTCTTCACCGCAGGCCAGAAGGTCGGGGGCGTCTCCCAGTGCTACGCCAACTACTCGGTGCCCTTCGGGGGAGTGGACTTCACGGCCGACGTGCTGCAGATCAAGGGCGCCGGCTGCAACGGCGTCGTGGGCTCGTTCGTGGACGCCTCCGACATCGCCCTTTCCCAGGCGGTGAAGAATGCCGGCCTGAAGGTCAAGCAGCTCTACTTCACCGGCTACGACAACTCGGTCACCTCGAGCCCGTCGACCGCGGCGGCCTTCGATGGCGCATGGGTCCGCTCGCCGTACAACTTCACGACCCCCAACGCCGCGACCCGGGCCATGCTGCAAAACCTCAAGAAGTACGACAACTTCACCGGCGTCCCCGACATCGGCATCTTCGACTCGTACCTGTCCACCGACCTGATGATCTTCGGCCTCGAGCACGCGGGGTCGCACCCGACGCCGCAGTCGTTCATCACGAACCTGCGCAAGGTGTCGTCCTACAACGACGGGGGGATCCTGCCGAGCCCGATCACCTTCCAGCACTTCGGAACCGTGGCGATGCTTCCCAAGAAGATTTGCGAGTACTACCCGCAGCTCCAGGGCATGACGTGGCACATCTACAAGAACGCCGCCATCTGCGGGACGCTCATCCCGGCACCCGGGGCCTGACCTTGGGCCTGACCTCGGGTGAGCGGGCGCTCACGCCGCCGCTCTGACGCAGCAAGGTGCCTGGTGCGCCGGTGAACCTCTGATGGGATCGCAGCGCTCCTGATGGCAGAGGTGCTCGTCATCGGCGGCACCGGCACGCTCGGGCGGTTGCTCGTGGAGGAACTGCGCGATCGGGGCCACGGCGTGGGAGTGCTGTCGCGCTCGGCCTCGCCCCCGGTGCCAGCCGGGGTGACCGCGTGGCAGGGCGACGTCCGCACCGGCCACGGCCTGGCGAGAGCCCTCGAGGGCACCGACACGGTGGTCCAGTCGGTGGCCGGCCGCTTGCGCCTGCGCGCCACCGAGGTGGCCGGCATGGCGAACCTGCTGGCGGCGGCAGGACACCGGCACCTCGTGTACGTGTCGATCGTGGGCGTGGACCGCCACCGGTTCCCCTACTACCGCGCCAAGTGGCAGGTCGAGCAGATGCTCGAAGGTTCGCAGGCTCGCTGGACGATCCAACGCGCGACGCAGTTCCACCAGCTCCTCGATACAGCCCTCGGCACCGGGTGGTTGGTCCGGACCCCTCACCTGCACTTCCAGCCCGTCGACCCCGCCGAGCTCGCCCTCCGCCTGGCCGACCTCGTCGAGGCGGGCCCGAGCGGCCGGGCGCCCGACGTGGGGGGACCCGACGTGCTCTCGGTTGAGGAGCTCGCAGAGGCGCGAAGGAAGGCGACCGGCCAGCGGACCCGGCTGCTCAGGGTGCCAGCCGTCGGCTTCCTGGGCGACTTCGACCGCGGGATGCACCTGTGTCCCGACCATCGGGTGGGCAGGGTGACCTGGGCCGCCTGGCTGGGATCGCAGGTGCGCCCGGGTGTGGCCCGCCAGGACTGACACGACGGGCGCGTCCTCACGCCCGGGCGTGGCCGTCAGCTCCTCGGGATCTGGCTCCAGGGGGTGTTGGGGTCGAGGCCCGGCTCCTTTGGCAGCCCGAGCACCCGCTCGCCCAGGATGTTGCGCATGATCTCCGAGGTGCCGCCGGCGATGGTGCTGCTCTGGGCGCCGAGGAAGGCGAGGACGGGGTCCGAGGACATCTCCTCGCGTCCGGCGTCGTAGCCGGAGCACAGCAGGCCCTTGGGGCCCATCAGGTCGACGGTGAAGCTGGCGATGCGCTGGCCGAGGAGGGCGGAGCCGAGCTTGAGGATCGACCCCTCGGGGCCTGGCACGCCCTTGTGCCGCAGGGCCTGGGCCCGGAGGTTCCCGAGCCGGAGCACCTCGGCTTCCACCCAGAGGCGAACGAGCGTGTCGCGGCGCGCCGGGTCCTTGTCGGCTCGCTCCCGCCACGCCGCCACGGCGCCCGCGATCGGGCCGGTGCCACGGGGCACGATGTTGCCCCCGATCGAGACACGCTCGTTCATGAGGGTCGCGGTAGCCACGCTCCACCCCTCGCCGGGCTCGCCGATGCGCAGCCAGTCGGGCGTGCGGGCGTCGGTGAAGAACACCTCGTTGAACCCCGAGCTCCCCGACATCTGGCGCAGCGGGCGCACCTCCACGCCCGGCTGGTGCATGTCGATGATGAACGCCGTGATGCCCCGGTGCTTGGGCGCGTCGGGGTCCGTCCGGGCGAGCAGGAGCCCCCAGCGTGCCAGGTGGGCGCTCGAGGTCCACACCTTCTGGCCGTTGATGACCCACTCGTCGCCGTCGCGCTCGGCTCGGGTGGCCAGGCTGGCCACGTCCGAGCCGGCGCCGGGCTCGCTGAAGAGCTGGCACCAGATCTCCTCGGCCGTGAAGATGGGCCGGAGGAATCGGTCCATCTGGGCCTCGGTGCCCCTGGCCACGATGGTGGGCCCGCACATGCCGATGCCCATCGGGTTGCGGAACCATCCGTAGCGTCGGCCCGCCTTCTCGAGCAGGCTGTCGACGACTTCCTGCAACTTGGGGGGCGCGTCGAGCCCTCCATGGCCCCGCGGATAGTCCACCCGGGCCAGGCCGAGGTCGAACTGGGCTCCGAGGAACGTCTTCTCGTCGGCGTCGGCGTACTCCTCGAGCAGCCGCTCGGTGAGCGCGCGCACCTCGTCCTCAGAGACGTTTCGTGTTGTGGCAGTCTCCCCTACGGTCATGGGTCCCTGGTCCCCCTTTCGAGCACCAGCGCCGAGGTTAGCTGGCGGGCCGCGGCGGCGGGTCCTGCCGATGCCAGCCGCCAGGGGCCGCCAGGGGCGCCGCCGGGTGCTCCATGGGGGCGCGGTGGTCCTCTTCGCGTGCGCCCTGCTCGCCGGCTGCGGCGGGAGCAGCCCGCAGACACGAGGGACGGCTCCGGCGCCAACGGGCTCTGGGACCCCCGGTGCGAGGCGCGGGGTGACCGGCGCCGGGCCGCCTGGGGCTGCCACGGCGGCCGGCCCGTCGGCAGGCCGCCCCTGCGGCGAGCACGTGGCCAGCCCCCGCTACGACCACGTGCTGTGGGTCTGGATGGAGAACGAGAGCCTGCCCTCGGTGGTCGGCTCGTCCGACGCGCCCTTCGTGACCTCGCTCGCGGCCGCCTGCGGCCTGGCCGTCGGCTACCAGGCAGTGACCCACCCGTCGCTGCCCAACTACCTGGCTGCCACCGGGGGGTCCACCTTCGGCGTGACGGATGACGCGCCCCCCTCGGCCCACCCCCTCGCCGGCCGCTCGATCTTCGCCCAGGTGGCGGCGGCCGGCCTCACCTGGCGGTCCTATGCCGAGTCGATGAGCATGCCGTGCCAGCGCGACGACGCCGGCCTGTACGCGGTGCGGCACAACCCGGCCGTCTACTACGTCGGGCTCGGCTCGTCGTGCGCAGCCGCCGACGTGCCGATGGGGCCGGTCGTCGGGGGGACCCTGTGGCAGGACCTCCAGGGGACGGCCTTCGCCAACTTCGCCTTCGTCATCCCCAACGTGTGCGACGACATGCACAACTGCTCGGTGGCACACGGCGACGCGTGGCTGCACTCCTTCTTGACCATGGTCTTCGACAGCCCCACGTACCGGCGTGGCCACCTGGCCGTCTTCGTGGTCTGGGACGAGGGCGTGCAGGACCAGAACGTGCCGGCCCTCGTGGCTGCTCCCTCGGTGCCCCGGGGTGCGAGGCCCGCGGGTTCCTTCAGCCACTACTCGCTGCTCCGCACGGCCGAGGACCTCCTCGGGCTGGCCCCCCTCGGACAGGCCGCCACGGCCCCCTCGATGGTGCGCGCCTTCGGCCTCTGAGCGAACTGCTGCTCAGGGCCCGGGTCGGGGACCGTGCCCGGAGCCGTCCGGCCACCGGTGGCCGCCGGCGGGACCGAGGGCCCCGAGGAGGCCGAGCAGGGCGAAGAAGGCCAGCTCGGGAGCCGCCAGCCGCAGCCCGAGGAGCAGCGACAAGCCAGCCACCGCGACGACGAGGGCGCCCGCCCGCCCGGCTCCGCCTGCGAGGCGGCGAGTCCGGGCCCGGCGGCGCTCGCTGCGCCAGCGGTGCTCGAGGATGCGGTCGACGGCAGCGGCGAGCCGCGCCTCGTCGAAGTCGGCCATCGGCGCCTCCTCGCTCCTCGGTGCAACGCTACCCAGGCGCCGCGGCCGCCATGCCCGTCCGCGGGATGCGAGGACCTGCCCTGTCCCATACCCGCGGCGGCGCTGCGGCCAGCGTTCCCCCATCGAGATCCCGGGCGCCCGAGCGTTCAGCGCCCGGCGGCGAACACGCGGGAGAGCTCGGTGGGCGCGGCCACCTCGAGCTGGGCGTAGGTGCACGAGGCGGGGTCGCGCTCGGGTCGCCAGCGCCGGAAGGCGGTGGCATGGCGGAAGCGGCCTCCCTGGAGGTGGTCGAAGGCCACCTCGCACACGAGCGCCGGGCGCAGGGGCTCGAAGCCGAGGTCGCGCCCCTGGTTCCAGCGGCTCTGGGTGCCCGGGCGCCTGCCTGCTCCGAGCTCGGCCGGGCCCCAGGGATGGGAGCCCGCATCGGGCTCCCGGTAGGGTTCGAGCTCGCCGACGAGCGCCTGGCGCCGGCTGGTCGCGAACCCCGACGCCACCCCGACGTGGTGCAGGGTGCCGAGGCCGTCGTAGAGGCCGAGGAGGAGCGAGCCGACCCCTCGGCCGTCCTTGTGCCAGCGGAAGCCGCCCACGACGCAGTCGGCGGTGCGCTCGTGCTTCACCTTGAGCATCACCCGCTCGCCCTCGCGGTAGGGGAGCGAGGCCGCCTTGACCACCACCCCGTCGAGCCCGGCCCCTTCGAAGCGCGAGAACCAGTCGCGCGCGACGGCCGGGCTCGGTGTGGCGGGAGTCAGGTGGACTGGCGGACGCGCGGCCCCCAGGGCCGAGGCCAACGCCGCGCGGCGCTCGTCGTAGGGCCGGGCGCGCAGGTCGGCGTCGTCGAGTGCCAGCACGTCGAAGGCGACGAAGGAGGCAGGCGTGGCCGACGCGAGCTGCGCCACCCGCGAGGCAGCGGGGTGGATCCGCTGGAGGAGGGCGTCGAAGTCGAGCCCACCGGGCCCCGCGACGACGATCTCGCCGTCGAGCACGCAGCGGTCCGGAACCTCGTCGCGAAGCGATGCCACGAGCTCGGGGAAGTAGCGGGTGAGCGGCCGCTCGTTGCGGCTGCCGAGCTCGACCTCGGCACCGTCGCGAAAGACGATGCAGCGGAACCCGTCCCACTTGGGCTCGTAGCGCAGGTCGTCCCCCTCGGGTAGGTCGCGGACCAACTTGGCCAGCATGGGGGCGACCGGGGGCATGACGGGCAGGCGCACCGGTCGATCCTACGGGCGGGGAGATGGGCACGGGTGCCCGAACGCACGTGGCGACTTGTCGAGTCGAAGGAGGCGGGTCGTGCGTCACGAGGTCGCCGTCGCGCGCCTGCGCGTCTCGACCGACGGGGCAGCCGGCTACCGGGCCGGCGGGGGTCGCCGTCGCGCGCCTGCGCGCCTCGACCGACGGGGCAGCCGGCTACCGGGCCGGCGGGGGTCGCCGGGCCCGGCTCGGCGACACGCGGCGGGGCTCGCCGGGCTGCTTGGGGTACTGGGGCGGCCAGGGGGCGTCGGGCAGGCCGGCTGCCCGGTCGCGCGCGGCGAGGTCCAGCAGGGGCTCGAGCGGCTGCGGCGCCCCGTGCATAGGTGCCCAGGGGTCGCCTGACCGGCGGACGCGCTCGGCCACGGTGGCCATGGTCAGCAGGTCCGGCTCGGCGTCGTCGAGCTCGTCCCATCGCAGGGGCGCCGACACCACCGCGTTGGTGCGCGCTCGCACCGACCAGGCGCCGAAGACCGTCTTGTGGGGCGCGTTCTGGTTGTAGTCGACGAACACCCTCGCGCCCCGGTCCTCCTTCCACCAGCTGGCTGTCACGAGGCGCGGGTGGCGCCGTTCGAGCTCCCGGGCCAGCGCCACAGCGGCCGCTCGCACCTCGGTCGCGTCCCAGCGGGGCTCGAGGGCGACGTACACGTGGAGGCCGCGCCCGCCGCTCGTCTTCACGAACGACGCGACGTCCAGCTCGCCCAGCAGCTCGCGGGTGAGGTGGGCCACCTCGCGGACGCGGACGAAGGGCACGCCGGGCTGCGGGTCGAGGTCGATGCGCAGCTCGTCGACGTGCTCGGGCCGGTCGGCGCGCACCGGCCACAGGTGGAAGCCGATGCAGGCCAGGTTGACGGCCCAGATGACGTGGGCCATGTCGGCGAGCACGAGGGCGTTGGACGTCGTGCCGTTCGGGGTGGCCACCTCGAGGGTCGTCAGCCACGCCGGTGCCCCCCGGGGCACCCGCTTCTGGAAGAACGACGAGCCGAGCGCGCCCTCGGGGAAGCGCTGCAGCATGGCGGGGCGCCATTGGGCTGCCGCCAGCAGGGGATCGGCGACGGCGAGGTAGTACTCGACGAGGTCGAGCTTGGTGGCGCGAGCCCCGGGAAAGAAGACCTTGTCAGGATGGCTGATCTCGAGCGTGCGCCCCGCGACCTCCACCCGGCGATGCTCGGTGCCCGGCACGGGGCCACGCTACCGGGGTCGTGGTGCCGGGGGCGGCCCGGCAGAGGGGAGCAGCTATGCCGGTCCTCATCGGGACCTCGGGCTGGCAGTACGGGCACTGGCGCGGTCGCCTGTACCCGGTGTCGGTCCCCAGGGCTCGCTGGCTCGAGCACTACGCCAGCCGCTTCGGCACGGTCGAGGTCGACGGCACCTTCTACCGGCTCCCCGAGGAAGGCACCTTTCGGGCCTGGCGCGAGCGCACGCCGCCGGACTTCGTCCTTGCCGTCAAGGCGAGCCGCTACCTGACCCACGTGCGGCGCCTCCGCGACCCCGCCGAGCCGGTGCGCCGCCTCCTGGAGCGTGCAGCCGCCCTCGGTGACAAGCTCGGCCCCGTCCTCGTGCAGCTGCCGGGCACCTTCCGGCGTGACCTCGGCCTGCTCGACGAGGCGCTGGCATGCTTCGCGGAGACCGCACCAGGCCTGCGGATCGCGCTCGAGGCGCGTGAGGGCTCCTGGTACGTCGACGACACGGCCTCGGTGCTGGCGCGGAGGGGCGCGGCGCTCGTCCTGGCCGACCTGCCCGGTCGCCGCGCCCCCCCGTGGCGGACTGCCGCCTGGGGCTACCTCCGCTTCCACGGGGGCCGGGCGACGCCCGTCCCCTGCTACGGGCGGACGGCCCTGCGGACGCGGGCGCAGCAGGTGGCAGCCCTGTGGTCGCCGGGCGAGGACGTGTTCGCCTTCTTCAACAACGACGCGTGCGGCTGTGCCGTGCACGACGCCCGGTGCTTCGCCGCCGCCGTGACCCGCGCCGGGCTGGTGGCCACGCGGGTTCCCCCGCCCCAGGAGGCGACCGCCGGGTCGTGAGCGCTCCCAGCAGCCCCCCAGCCGTCGCCCAGCCCGGTCCCACCGCCACGGGCGACCATGGTGTGATGTGCGGGCGCCCCGAGAGCCTCCGGGCCTGCACGCTCGCGGGCCTGGCCGCCAGCGTGGCCGTGGTTGCCGGCTCCGTAGCCGGCGGCTCGTCCTTCGCCTCCCAGCTCCCGGGCGCCTGGTTCTTCGGCACGCCCGGTGGTCCGCTCGGGTCTCTGGCTTCCCAGAGCAGGGACGCCCCGCTCGGTGCCGTCCTCGCCGTCTACGGCGGCCTCGTGGTGCTGACAGCCTCGTGGCTCGTGCTCCTGCGCCACCTGCGCGCCCGCCCGGGCGTGCCGGTGCGCCGGGTGGTCGGGGTGATCGCGCTCTGGGCGCTGCCGTTGGCCCTGGCCCCGCCGCTGTTCAGCCGTGACCTCTACAGCTACGCCGGCCTGGGCGAGATGGTGAGCCACCACCTCGACCCCTACCTCTACGGCACCGGTGTGCTCGGGTCCACGCGCTTCAGCCTGCTGGCGGGTCCGCTGTGGGCCAACACCCCCTCCCCCTACGGGCCCACCGTCCTGTGGCTCGACGGGCTCGCCGTCGCGGCAGCCGGGCACCGCGTGCTCGCCAGCCTTGTCCTGCTCCGCCTGGTGGCCGTGGCTGGGCTCGCCCTCGTGGCCGCCGGGGTGCCGGTGCTCGCGCGGCGCGCCGGGGCCGACCCGGCAGCCGCCCTGGCGCTGGCGGCCGGCAGCCCGCTCGCGCTCACCACGTTCGTGGGCGCTGGCCACAACGACGCCGTGATGGCAGGCCTCCTCGTGGCCGGCTTGGCGGCCTTCGATCGCTGGGGGCTCGTGCCGGCAGCCGTGCTGTGCGCCCTCGCCGGCAGTGTGAAGGTGCCGGCGCTGCTCGGCGTGGTCTTTGTCGGCTGGAACGGCCCCGGCGGGCTCGCCCCGGTGCGCGCCCGGCTCGCCTCGGCGGCTCGCGCTGCGCCGGTCGCACTGGCCACGCTGGCCGCGGTCTCGTGGGGATCGGGGCTCGGGTGGGGATGGCTCCACACCGTCGACGCCTCCACCAAGGTGGTCACGGGCCTCACCGCCACCGCCGACCTGTCACGCGTGGTGGCCTGGGTGGGCCACCTGGCCGGTGTGCCGGCCGATCTCGCCGCGGTGCGCGGCGTCGTGGGGGGTGCCGGCCTGGCGGTGGCGGCCGCAGTGGGCGCGTGGCTGCTGTGGAGGTCGCCCTCGACGGGCACGGCCCGGGCGCTCGGCCTCGCCCTCGTGGTCGTGGCACTGCTGAGCCCGGTGCTCTGGCCCTGGTACCTGACGTGGGGACTCGTGGTGCTGGCCGCCGTCGCCACCGGCCGTCTGCGCCGCGGGGTGCTGGTGCTCAGCGTGGTGGCGACCTTCGCCGGTGCGTCCTCGGTCAAGCACCTGGTGCTGAGCGTCGCCCGAGCCAACCTCGCCAGCGAGGCGTTGCTGGTGGTGGGCCTGGCCGCGCTCGTCGCGGCGAGCGCACGCCTGAGCGGGCTCGGCACCGAGGCCGCTCGGCCACCTCGCGCCCCGGCTCAGGGCGGCAGCGCCTCGCCCGTCGGCGGGCTCGGCAGCGAGGGGTTGGCGGGGGATGCCCCGTGGCCACTCCCGGTCGCCGGGAGGACTTGACCGGCACCGGCGGCTGCCGGCTCGGACCCGTCTTGGTCGAGTCGTGGCGGCCAGCCGGTCACGAAGGCGCGCCGCGCTGCCCGGCGGCCGCCCAGCCACCCGGCGGCGTGGTCGATCGCCGCCGCGGCCAGGAGCACCAGGCTGACTTCGAAGGGGCTGCGGTAGCGGGTCTGGCCGAAGGTGACCACGACCGACATCACCACCACCGCACCCACCGCGAGGAGCGGGAAGACGGGCACCCCCCGGCGCCGGAGGCTCACGACGCCGCCGACCGCCAGCACGCACAGCGCGTAGTAAGTCCCGAGGCCGATGAGCGCCCACCGGTAGGGGCGGCCGTCCCCGCCGACGTCGAGGCGGATCTGCTCGAGGGGGTGGAACAGCCCGAAGGTGCGTCCGATGCGCGCCAGGGCGACGGCGGGGATCCGCCCCGGGTGGGCTGTGATGAAGCGCCAGGCGATGTGGCGGCCCTCGAGGTCTTGGACGGACTCGTCGACCGTGGCGCTCTTTGGCTGGATCGGCGCGTGGAGGGCACAGGGGAACGACCAGTAGCCCACGTCGGGGCCGTACCAGGTGGCGCGGCAGTTGGCCGACACGAGCGTGACGCCGAGGCCGGTGCTGATGAAGGTCGGCTCCTTGAAGCGGCTCAGGTTGTAGCCGACCCAGGGCGCCACCACGAGGGCGGACGCCAGCGCCCCGGCGCCAGCCAGCACGAGGCGCCGGCGCCACGGCAGCCGTGCCAGGAGCGCCAGCGGCAGCACGACGAAGGGCACGAGCAGGCTGAGCTCGTCGCGGCTCAGTGCGGCCACGCCAACCGCGGCACCGAGGGCAAGGGCTGGCAGCGGGCGCGGCCGGCGCCAGAACCGGTAGGCCGCCCACAGCACGAGGGCGACGACGGCCGGGGTGAGCGCCTCGGACATCACGAGCGCGTCGCTGATCCACAGGTTCGGGTACACGGCCGCGATCGCGGCGGCCACGAGGCCGGCGCGATCGCCGGCGATCTCGCGCCCCGCGATCCCGCACAGGGCCACCCCGGCGGCGCCGATCACACAGGACCACACCTGGTGGGCGAAGAAGCTCGTGAACCCGGCGAGGGACGCGGGGAAGAGGGCGAAGGTGAACATCGGCGGGAAGGCCGCGGTGGCCACGTGCTGGTGGGCGCCGTGCAGGTCGTAGTCGAAGGGGTTGATGAACCCGAGCCCGGCGGCGAGCAGGTTGGCGGAGGCGTGGTAGAAGTAGGCGTCGTTGTGCGGCAGCGGGGTGTGGCGACCGAGCACCGTCGCCAGCCTGACGCCGAGACCGACCCCCGTGACGAGCCCGAGCCACGCGAACCAGCTGTGTCCGGCCGCCCCCTGCCGTTGGCGCACGATGCCCCACCCTAGGCCAACGGACCCCCCGGGGTGCTGCTCGTGGTCCCGCCGCGGCGCCGCGGCACGCCTCGCGCACGCGGCAGGTGGGGCCGGTCCCGGGTCGCCCCTCTGTGGAAGGCCGGCAGGGCGGGGCCGTCAGGGGTGGGGTGGCACGCGTGGTGCCGGCTCGCATGGCAGGGTGGGCAAGGCACGCGGGTCGTGCCGGCAGCCGGTCGAGCGGGCCGGTCGGGCCGGCAGCCGGTCGGCAGCCGATCGAGCAGCCGGTCGAGCCGGGGAGCGAGCGAGGAGGCAGCGGTGCAGCTGGGCATGGTCGGGTTGGGCCGCATGGGGGCGAACATCGTCCGGCGGCTGATGCGGGCCGGCCACCAGTGCGTGGCCTACGACGTCGACCCGGCTGCGGTCGCGAGCCTCGGCGCGGACGGGGCGGTGGGCGCCGCTTCGCTCGACGAGCTCGTGGCCTCCCTCGAGCGGCCGCGGACCGCCTGGGTGATGGTGCCCGCGGGGGCGATCACCGAGTCGACGGTCAACGCCCTCGCCGAGCGGATGGAGCCCGGCGACGTGATCGTCGACGGCGGCAACTCGTACTACCGCGACGACATCGCGCGGTCGGCGTCGCTCGCCGAGCGGGGCATCCACTACGTCGACGTGGGCACGAGCGGCGGGATCTGGGGCCTCGAGCGAGGCTACTGTCTCATGATCGGCGGCGAGGACGCCGTCGTGGCGCGGCTGACCCCCCTCTTCGAGGCCATCGCGCCCGGCGCGGGAGCCGCGCCGCGCTCCGCCGGACGGCACGGCGAGCTGGCGCCGTTCGAGAAGGGGTACCTCCACTGCGGCCCGAGCGGCGCAGGCCACTTCGTGAAGATGGTCCACAACGGCATCGAGTACGGGCTCATGGCCGCCTACGCCGAGGGATTCAACATCTTGCACCAGGCCAACGTCGGCCGCAGCGAGCAGGCGGCCGACGCCGAGACGGCCCCGCTCGAGCACCCGGAGTACTACCGCTACGACCTCGACGTGGCCGCGGTCGCGGAGCTGTGGCGCCGTGGGAGCGTCGTGAGCTCGTGGCTGCTCGACCTGGCGGCCGAGGCGCTCGCCGAGTCGCCGACCCTCGAGCAGTTCTCGGGGTCGGTGGCCGACTCGGGAGAAGGCCGCTGGACGGCCGTCGCCGCCATCGAGGAGGGTGTGCCGGCCCCGACGCTCGCGGCGGCGCTGTTCGCGCGCTTCGGCTCCCGTGGCCTCGACCGGTTCGCCAACCAGGTGCTCTCCGCGATGCGCAAGGGCTTCGGGGGCCACGAGGAGCGCCCGGCAGGGTGATGGTCCCCTGGCGGCAGGTGGGATCCCCATCGGTCCCGCCGCGGCGCCGATCGGGCGGCGTGACGGCGCAGGCTCAGCCCGGCTCCTCCAGCCACCGGTTGAAGACTGGCTCCTCTTTGGCGAAGAACGCGGCCGATCCGTCGATCGCGTCCTGGTGGTGGTCGCTGATCGCCGTCTTGGAGGCGATGTCGTCGCCGGCCTGGTCGAAGGTGAGGCGGGCGGCGTTGTAGACGGCCTTCTTGAGCAGGCGCATGGCGACCTGCGGGCCGCTCGCCAGCTCCACCGCCAGGTCGAGGGCGCGCGGGACGAGGGCGTCGTCGTCGACGACCTCGTTCACCAGGCCGAGCCGGCAGGCCTCCTCGCCTGCCACGATGCGCTTGCGCAGGAGGAAGTCGAGGGCGCCTTTGACCCCGAGGTGCTCCACGAGCAGCCAGTGCCCGCCCTCGTCGGGCTGCCAGCCCATCCGCAGCGTGGCGCTGCCGAGCTGCGCCGACCGGGCAGCCAGGGCGAAGTCGCAGGCGAGCGCGATCGACAGGCCGAGCTGGATGGCGTAGCCGTTGACAGCCGCGATCGTCAGCTTGTCGAGGCGGCGGATCGTCCGGACGGGATCCTGGGCGAAGTGGACGAGCTGGCCGTAGAGGTTGACCGGGGCGGGCGCTGCCGGCGGCCGCCCCGGCACCAGGGTGGGGTCCTCGTCTGCAGGGCGGTTGTTCACGCCGGCCACGAACCCTCGGCCTGTGCCGGTGAGCACGACGACTCGCACGGCGTCGTCGAGCTGTGCCAGGGTTAGCACCTCGACGAGGTCGCGGCGGGCCCCGAAGGACAGGGCGCCGAGACGCTCGGGGTGGCCGAAGGTGACGAGCGCCACGCCGGGCCTGGCCAGCGCGACGTCGAAGCCCTGGTAGCTGCCTTCGATCATGGCGGTTCCCCTCCCGTCCGCGCCCGCCGCCGGCCGAGCCCAGCGCTGCCGGCCACGCCCGCCGCCGGCCGAGCCCACCGCTGCCGGCCACGCCCGCCGCCGGCAGCTTCGCGCAGTCGCAATCCGGCCGCGGGCCGACCTCAGGACGCGACCGCAGAGGCCGGGGCGAACCGTGGGCCGTCGAAGCTGCCCACCGCGGTGAACTCCTCCACGGGGGCCCGGCGGAGCCTCGTGACCTCGCGGACGGGCTTGCCGATCGGGAGCACCGTGGCCACGGCGAAGCCCTCGGGGATGCCGAGCAGCCGGCGCAGCGCCGGCTCCTGGCGGGTGAGCACCGAGGTGAAGTGGCCGCCGAGGCCGTGGCTGCGAGCGGCGAGCAGGATGTTGTGGGCGAAGGGGTAGACCGAGGCGCCCGCCGTGATGCTGAGCCGGTCGAGTCCGGTGTCGACGGCCGAGCAGTTGGCGAGGTCGAGGAGCACGACGAGCAGGACCGGGGCCTCGGCGAGGTGCGACTGGGGAGCCGGCAGCGGCGTCCGCCTGGCCTCGTCGAGGTCGACGGCGGGCTCGGTCCGGCGGTGCGCGTCGGCGGCGGCAAAAGGGACGAGACCGGCTCGCAGGTGGGCCATGTACTCGCGCATGCCGAGGTCGTAGAGGCGCCCGATCTCCTGGCGGACCGCGCGGTCGCGCACCACGATCACCTTCCAGGCCTGGCGGTTGCCCCCGTTGGGGGCGAAGCGGGCGTCGTCGAGGATCCGGTACAGGACCTCGTCGCTCACGTCCGCGTCGGCGAACTCCCGGGTGGCCGGGGTCGTCCGCATGGCGTGTCGCAGTTCCATGTGCTCTCCTCTGGGCGCACGTCGTGGCGGCTCGCACCCTAGCGCCGGGGCGGGCCCTGTCTTCCGGCGCCGGGGCAAGGAGTGGTCCCCTCGGACCCGGTCGGGCCGAGCCTCAGCCGAAGCGGCCGTGGTCCCGCAAGAGGGCCAGCACCCGGTCGGCGGCCTCGTCGGGCGACAGACGGCTCGTGTCGAGCCGGAGCTCGGGCGACTCCGGCGGCTCGTAGGGGGAGTCGATGCCGGTCACGTTGGCGAGCTCGCCGCGGCGCGCCCTGCGGTAGAGGCCCTTGGGATCGCGCCGCTCTGCGACCTCGAGGGGCACGTCGACGAACACCTCGAAGAACTCGCCGTCCTCGACCAGCTCCCGAGCCATCTGCCGCTCGGCCCGGAAGGGCGAGATGAACGCCACGAGCACGATGATCCCGGCGTCGACCATGAGCGCCGCCACCTGGGCGACGCGACGGACGTTCTCGACACGGTCGGCGTCGGTGAAGCCGAGGTCGCGGCTCAGGCCGTGGCGCACGTTGTCGCCGTCGAGCAGGTACGTGTGCTTGCCGCGCCGGTGCAGCTTCGCCTCGACGGCGTTGGCCAGCGTTGACTTCCCCGCGCCGGGCAGGCCGGTGAACCACACCACTGCGGGCTTCTGGCCCTTCAGCTGGGCATGGGCGTGCTTGGTGATCTCGACCGGCTGCCAGGGGACGCTGTGAGCGCGCGGGAGGGCGACGTGCAGGAGCCCGGCGCCGACGGTGGCGTTCGTCATCCGGTCGACGACGATGAAGCCGCCCATCTCCCGGTTGGCCTCGTAGGGGTCGAAGGGGACCGGTTGGTCGAAGCTGACGTCGCACACGCCGATCTCGTTGAGCTCGAGGGTATCGGCTGCCATGTGCTCGAGGGTGTTGACGTTGACCCGGTGCTTGGGGTGCCCGATGGTGGCGCCGACGGTCCGCGTGCCGATCTTGGCGAAGTACGGGCGCCCCGGCAGCATCGGCGCCTCGTCCATCCACACGACGTGCGTCTCGAACTGGTCGGCCACCTCGCAGGGGTCCCCGGCGGCCACCAGCACGTCGCCGCGGCTGACGTCGAGCTGGTCGGCCAGGGTCACGGTCACCGACTGGCCGGCAACCGCCTCGCCCAGGTCGCCGTCGAAGGTGACGATCCGTGCGACCTCGGACTCGCGGCCGCTCGGCAGGACCCGCACCCGGTCGCCGGGCCGCAGCGTGCCGCTCGCCACCCTCCCGGTGAACCCCCGGAAGTTCAGGTCCGGCCGGGTGACCCCCTGCACCGGCATCCGGAAGGGTGCCGCGAGCGCGTCGTCGTCCACACGGACCGTCTCGAGGTGCTCGAGGAGGGTGGGCCCCGCGTACCACGGCGTGTTGGGGCTTGGAGCCACGACGTTGTCGCCCTTCAGGGCGGAGAGTGGGATGCAGGTCACCTCGGGCAGGCCGACCTGGGTGGCGAACGAGCGGTACTCGGCCGCGATGGCGTCGAAGACGTCCTTCGAGTAGCCCGTCAGGTCGAGCTTGTTGACGGCCAGGACTACGTGGCGGATCCCGAGGAGCGAGACGAGGTAGGTGTGCCGGCGGGTCTGCACCAGCACGCCCGCCCGCGCGTCGACCATCACGATCGCGAGCTGGGCGGTGGACGCGCCGGTCACCATGTTGCGCGTGTACTGCTCGTGCCCCGGCGTGTCGGCCACGATGAACCGCCGGCGATCGGTGGCGAAGTAGCGGTGGGCCACGTCGATGGTGATGCCCTGCTCGCGCTCGGCCTGCAGCCCGTCCACCAGCAGGGCGAAGTCGAGGTCCCCCCCCTGGGTGCCGAGCCGCTTCGAGTCCGCCTCGAGCTGGGCCAGGTGGTCCTCGAAGACCAGCTTGGACTCGTAGAGCAGGCGGCCGATGAGGGTGGACTTGCCGTCGTCGACCGACCCGCAGGTGATGAACCGGAGGAGGGAGGTCCTCTCGTGGGCGTCGAGGTACGACGCCACGTCGCGGGGACCGGGCCCGCCTCGCGGGGCGACCATCAGAAGTACCCCTCTTGCTTCTTGCGCTCCATCGAGCCGCTCTGGTCGAAGTCGATGACCCGGCCCTGGCGCTCGGATGTGGTGGCGAGAAGCATCTCTTCGATGACGCCGGCCAAGGTCGTGGCACCGGACTCGACGGCACCGGTCAGCGGGTAGCAGCCGAGCGTCCTGAAGCGGACGCTTCGGACCTGGGGCTCCTCGCCCGGGTACAGGCGCATCCGGTCGTCGTCGACCATGATGAGGGTGCCGTCGCGCTCGACGACCGGCCGTGGCGCGGCCAGGTAGAGGGGGACGATCGGGATCTGCTCGCGGTAGATGTAGAGCCAGATGTCGAGCTCGGTCCAGTTCGACAGCGGGAAGACCCGGATCGTCTGGCCCGGTGCCCGGCGCACGTTGTAGAGGCTCCACAGCTCGGGTCGCTGCGCCTTGGGGTCCCAGCGGTGCTGGGCCGAGCGGACCGAGAAGATGCGCTCCTTGGCCCGTGACCGCTCCTCGTCGCGCCGCGCGCCGCCGAAGGCGAGGTCGAAGCCGTAGTGGTCGAGTGCCTGCCTGAGGCCCTGGGTCTTCCACATGTCGGTGTGCACGGCCGAGCCATGGTCGAAGGGATTGATCCCGAGGCGGAGGCACTCGGGGTTCTGCCAGACCAAGAGCTCCATGCCGGCCCGCTCCGCCATCTGGTCGCGCAGCTCGTACATGGCCCGGAACTTCCAGGTCGTGTCGACGTGCAGCAGGGGGAACGGCGGGGGCGCAGGGTAAAAGGCCTTCTGGGCCAGGTGCAGCATCACCCCCGAGTCCTTGCCGATCGAATAGAGCATGACGGGCCGCTCGCTCTCGGCCACCGCCTCGCGCAGGATGTGGATGCTCTCGGACTCGAGGCGCTCGAGGTGGGTCAGGGCGCGTGGCACCGTTCGCCTCCCAGGGCTCGACCTCTCCCGTAAACTTGATCGAATGAGTCGAGATTAGCGTGCCGCCGCTGCCCTGGGCCAACCGCCCGCGGTCCCGGGCCCGGAGCCGCCCGGCCCAGGTGCCCCCGGCACCGGCGCGCAGCCGGGCGGACTGTTCCCGTTCCGGCACGTCGCGGCGTCATCCCGGGTATCCGGCGGGGGCGAGCGAGAGCCCGGGCCGCTTCGGGGTCTTGACGGATCGGGCTCGGCGCGGCGGGTCCCCGTTGCCTACTGTGGGCGGCGTGAGAGTGGTGCGTGCCGAGGAGATCGGGGCCATGTCGGCCGGGTCCGGCCCGGAGGACGACGACGGCGAGCAGGGGAGCGTGCTCCCGGCCTGGCTGGAGGGCCCCTACAACGGCGACCGGCTCGACGTGGCGGTCGTGCGGGTGACGAGTGGCGGGGCAACGCCCCCGCATGCCCACATCGGTGGCCAGGTGATCGTCGTCACGAGCGGGCGGGGCTTCGTCGAGACGGGCGGCGAGCGGGTCGAGATCGGCGTGGGGGACGTCGTGGTCTGCCCGCCCGGAGAGGTCCACACCCACGGTGCGCTCGCCGGCGGGCCGCTTGCCCACCTCACGGTCACGACGGGCGGCTACCGCTTCCCGGAGGAGCCGGCGCCTCCGGCTTGAGCGTCCGGGTCCCGCGAGGGGGCGCCGGACTCTCCGCCGACGCGGGCGTCTGCCCTGGCGATCCCATTGCGGACGAGGTCGGCGAACGCGGCCGGACGCGTCCGGTGGGCATTGTGGCCCGCGCCGGGGATGACCATGACCTCCACGTCACGCACGACGGTGCGGAGGTGGTCGGCAACGGACAGGAAGGGGGGCTGGCCACCGTGGCCGAACACGAGGGGCCGTTCGAGGTCGGCGACGTCGAGGGGTGGCGTGCCGGTGCGAACCGAGCGCTCCTCGGCCACGAAGGCCCGTGCCTCGCGCCGGCGCCGGCGCCGCTCGTCGGGGTCCATCTGGTCGTAGCGCTCGCCGAACATGAGCCGCACGCCGGCCCCTTCGGGGTCCTCGCCGCCGAGCAGGCGGCTCAGCACGCGGTCGTCCCACCCGGGCAGCCACGCCATGCCCGTCTCGTAGAGCACCACGGCCCGGACGAGCTCGGGGGCGCGGAGCGCGGCGAGGAGGACGGACACGCCGCCGAAGGAGTGGCCGACCACCACGGCCGGCCGGTTGCCGAGCACCTCGACGAGGTCGGCGGCATGCCCGTCGACGCCGAGCGGCACGCCGGTCGCGTCGAGGGCCGAGCCGTAGCCCCGGCGGTCGTACCAGCGCATGCGGCACTCTGCGGCCAGCACGTGGGCCACCCGCTCGAACGAGCGGCCCCGGTCGAGCACGCCGTGGACGAACACGACCTCGCGCTCCCCCTCACCGACCTCGACCACCTCGAGGCCGCCTGAGGCCGGCGTCACGCAGCGCCCCTTCGCCGGGCTCGCGGCCGGGCATGCGCCTGGCTCCCGGCGTGCTCCGTCGCAGGCCCGGGGGGTGACGGCGGGCGCAGGGGTCCGGGGCGGGCGGCCTCGAAGGCCCGGCACACCCGGAGCACGGTGGCCTCGTCGCGGGGACGCCCGATCACCTGCAGGCCGACCGGAAGCCCGTCGGCGAGCCCACAGGGGACCGATGCGGCGCTGCAGCCGGTGGCATTGGCCAAGAAGGTGAAGTTGGTCCCCATGAACGGATCGGCGTAGGGGGTCGCCCAGCCGGCGGGCGCGCGCGGCGCCACGACGGGCATGGTGGGCGAGCACACGACGTCGAAGCGTTCGAAAACCGAGGCCATGGTGCGCACCAGCCGCTCGTGCCGGCGCTCGTCCTCGGGGTCCGGTCCCCGCACGGCGGCATCGACCGTCAGCTGGCTGTGCGGCGCCAGCAGGCTCCGGTGCCGGGCGCACAGGGCGCGGAACCGTGGCGTGGTCGTCAGCGGTGCCCCCTCCGCAAAGGCCGACCACATCCAGTGCTCCTCGGGGCCGATGTCGGGGAGCTGGCTGGGATCTGCCCCGGGCTCGGGCCATTCCCTGCCCGCCACCGCTTCTTGGATCCCGGCCATCGCCCGGCCGTCCCCCCATGGGTGCTCGAGCAGCCGGTCGAGCGGCTCCACGTCGGCACCGAGCGAAGCCAGCACCGCCACGGCACCCTCGACCGCCCGGGCGACGGCGCCGGCCACGGCCAGATGCCCGAAATCGGGCGACCAGGCCACGCGCAGCCCCTGGACGCCCGCCTCGAGCGTGCCGAGGAGGTCGGGGGGCGCTTCGGCGAGAGCCCAGGGGTCACGGGGGTCGGGACCGCCGAGGACGCCCTGGAGCAGCGCGACGTCGGCCACGGTCCGAGCCATCGGCCCGAGGCTGCCGGCCGTGCTGTAGCTGAAGCTGCCGTAGCTCGGAACTCTTCCCGCGGTCGGGTAGAGGCCCACGATCCCGCAGAGGGCGGCCGGGATGCGGATGGATCCTCCGCCATCGGAGCCGACGGCAAGTGGCACCAGGCCCGCGGCCACGCAGGCGGCCGAGCCTCCGCTCGACGCCCCCGAGATGCGGGCAGGATCCCACGGGTTGACCGACTCGGGCACGAGCCGGTTCTTCGAGCGCGGCCACGACGCCAGCTCGGGGAGGTTGGTCTTGCCCACGATCACGGCGCCAGCGGCTTCCAGGCGCTCGGCCACGATGCCGTGGCGCCGGGGAACGAAGCGGGCGAACACGAGGGAGCCGCCGGTGGACGGCACCCCCTGGGTCCACACCTCGTCCTTCAACGCCACGGGCAGCCCGTGCAGCGCGCCGAGCGGTTCGCCCCGAGCGACCGCTCGCTCGGCCCGGCGTGCGTGCGTCATCGCGCGGTCGGCACAGACGGTGATGAAGGAGTGCAGAAGTGGCTCGGCCTCGTCGATGCGCCCGAGGTGGGCTTCGAGGATCTCGACCGGTGATGCCTCGCGGGCGGCGACGAGGGCGCGCAGCTCGCCAGCCGACATCCAGGTGAGCTCGTCGCTCATCGTGCGCCCCTCCACCGCTCGCCGCTCATCGTGCGCCCCTCCACCGCTCGCCGATCGTGTGCGCCGGGCTCACATGATCCGCCGGTAGTCCCCGGTGTGGTCCTTGCCGTCGGCCCATGCCCGGACCAGGTTGTCCTGGGTGTAGGTGGCCACCAGGCGACCGTCCTCGGTCCAGACGTTGGCCCGGCCGTGGGTGCGGCCGCGGCCTGCCCAGATGCTCTCGTGGGCCAGCAGGAGCCATTCGTCGGCCCGGAACCGCTCGTGGAAGTGCAGCGTGTGCCCGACCACGCCGGTCGAGATCGTCTTGTGGGCGTGGCTCTCGTTGTGGCCCTCGTGCGGGAGCATGGCCGTGCCGATGAGGAAGCCGTCGGTCGCCCACGACAGGACCGCCTGGCTCGCCTGCACGCCGAGGTCACGGGGGTAGCGGGTCCACACGTGCTGGAGGGGTGGGCGGAGCGGCTCGTCGTCGCTCCAGGTGTTGACGCCGTCGACGATGCGGCCCTCGGCGCCGGGGAAGACCCGGCGGTCGGGTCGGTGGCCCGGATCGTCGGGGCCGGCCACGGCCGGCATGGCCACCCAGGCCGTGTGGCGGATGAGGTCGGGCTCGTCGAGGCTCCAGAGGATGAGCGCGCGCGACATCACCCTGCCGTGCTGGGAGAACGTGACGGTGTCGCTGCCGAGCGTCCGGCCGTCGTGCACCCGTTCCACCTCGTAGACGATGGGCGCGCTGTAGTCACCCGCCCGGGCGAACACGGCGTGGATCGACTTGACCTCCTTCGCGTCCTCGCGGTCGAGGTTGCGGTCGATGTGGGCCGCCATGATCATCTGGGCCAGGATCTGGCCCCCGAAGACGACGTTGCGCACGACGTCGGGCCCCTCGTGCTCGGGCTTGCCCTCGTAGGCGTGCTGGCCGACCTGGTGGAGCTGGAGCAGTGGCGGCAGGGGGCCGAGATCGACCGGCATGCGGTTCCTCCTCGTGTCGGCAGGCTCAGTGCTGCGACGCTAGACGCGCCACGGAGGGGTGCGCCCGCCGACTGCCCGCCGACGGCGCGCCCACGTCGACCCACGCTCCGCCCAGCCGACGGAATCGCCGCTGGCGACGCTCGGCGCCCGGCCAGGTTGCGGGCACGGACGTGCTGCGGGCGCCTCGGTCGGCCGATCGGCGGGTGGTGCCCGCCCGGGCGATGATGGGGCGGCATGAAGGCGACACGTTCGGCGAGCGGCGGCGTGGGTCGCGACCGAGGAGCAGTGGTGCGGCGCGTGCTGGTCGGGTCGGCCGCCGCGCTGGCGCTGACGGCCGCCCTCGTCGGGGTGATGCTGCCCCTGCGGGCACATCTCAGCATCGCCACCTCGGCGCTCGTCCTCGTCGTGCCGGTGGTGGCCGGCGCAGCAGCCGGAGGCTTCGCGGCCGGGATGGTTGCCACCGCGATCGGGTTCTTGGCCTACGACCTCTTCTTCATCCCGCCCTACGGGACCCTGTCGGTCGGTGCCGCGCAGAACTGGGTGGCACTGGGCATCTACGCCCTCGTGACCGTGGTCGTGGCCAGGATCGTCACCCAGCTGGAGCTGGCGCGCGCGGAGGCGCAGCATCGAGCGGCAGCGACCCGGCGGCTGTTCGACCTCTCCGAGCTGCTCGTGCGCGAGGCGTCCGGCCCCGACCTCTTCGACGCGATCGTGGGCGCGTTCACCGAAGCCTTCGGCCTCAGTGGCGCGGCCCTCCTCCTGCCCGAGGAGGGCCGCCTCGAGGTGGTCGCGTCGGCAGGCACGCCCCTGCCGGATCCCGATCTCGACCGGCTGGCCGCGAGCGCACGGGGGCCCGTCAGCCTCGAGTCCGCGCTCGTCCAGCCGGGTGGAACCCAGGCCCTCGCCCTCGTGGCGTCGGGTCGCGAGATCGGCCTCCTCGCGTTGCGGGGGCTCGGCGGCGGTCGAGCCGATCACGAGCTGCTCCGCACGTTCGCCAACCACGCGGCACTGGCGCTCGAGCGGGCACGCCTGCGCGAGCAGGCACTCCGGGCCCAGCTGCTCGAAGAGGTCGACCGTCTCAGGCGGAGCCTCGTCGGGGCCGTCTCCCACGACCTGCGCACGCCGTTGGCGACCATCAAGGTGTCGGCGTCCACCCTGCGCGATCCCGACGCGCACCTCGGCGCCGAAGAGGCACGCGAGCTCGCCTGCTTGATCGACGCGCAGGCGGACCGCCTGGACCGCCTCGTCGCCAACCTGCTCGACATGACGAGGATCCAGTCGGGCACCCTCGAGCTCCGGCGCCGGGCGACGGAGGTAGGCGCGCTGGTGGCCGACGCGATCACGGTCCTCGGGGGCGGCGCAGAGCTCGAACGGGTGACCTGGCGCCCCGGCGGCACCCTGCCACTCGTCGACGTCGACCCGGTGCTCGCCCGCCAGGCGCTCGCCAACCTCGTCGACAATGCCCTTCGCCACGGCCCCGAGGGCGCGCCCGTCACGGTGACGGCCCGTTGGGAGCCGGCGCGGCGCCAGGTCCTCGTGGCGGTGTGCGACGAAGGCCCCGGGGTGGCGGTGGACGACCACACCGCCGCCGTCGACATCGCCGGCTTCCAGGAGGCCGGCGGCAGGGGCGGCCTCGGCCTCGCCATCGCGAGGGCGTTCCTCGAGGCGCACGGTGAGCGGCTCTGGGTCGAGGACGCAGGGACCGATGGCGCCCGGTTCGTGTTCAGCCTGGCGCCGGCCGGCCAGGTGCCGGCGGAGCTGGCTGCCGGGGGCTGAGCCGTGGCACGGGTCCTCGTCGTCGACGACGACCGCGCGCTGCTCCGGGCCCTCCGGGTCGGGCTGGCGGCTCGAGGCCACGACGTCGTGACGGCCGGAACCGGCGAGGAGGGACTGTCCAGGGCTGCACTCGAAGGGCCCGAGGTGGTCGTCCTCGACCTCGGGCTGCCCGACGCCGACGGCATCGACGTCTGCCGCCGCCTCAGGCGCTGGAGCGAGGTGCCGGTCATCGTGCTGTCGGCGACCGGGCTCGAGGACCGCAAGGTGGCGGCGCTCGACAGCGGCGCCGACGACTACGTCACGAAGCCCTTCGGCATGAAGGAGCTCGAGGCCCGGATCCGGGCCGCGCTGCGGCGCCGACGGGCCGACGCCGGCGTCCCTGAGGTGGAAGTGGGGCTGCTCCATCTGGATCTCGTCCACCACGAGGCCCGGTACGAGGGCCACCCGGTGTCCCTCACCGCCAGGGAGTTCGACCTCCTCGCGTACCTCGCCCGCCATGCGGGCAGGATCTGCACCCACCAGATGATCCTCGGGCACGTGTGGGGCGATGGCTACGGCGAGGAGACGGCGTACCTGCGCGTGTTCGTGTACCGGCTCCGGCGCAAGCTTGGAGACCGGGAGGGAAGGTTCCTGCGCAGCGTGCCGGGTATCGGCTACTCGCTGTCGGCTGGCTGACGCAGTCTCCGGCCTCGTTCACGAATTGTTCACGGCCTCCCAGCTCCCGTTCGCGTCTGGTTCACGTTGCGCGGGGCAAGGTGTGGCCATGGCCGACCTGCTCGCCGTGCTCGGCACCGTCGCCTTCGTGATCGTGATGCTCGGGCTCATCCGTGCCCTGGAGCGGGTGTGACCCTCGCCCAGGGCGTCCTGCTCGCGCTGTCCGTGGCTCTCCTGTGCTACCTCGGCGTCGCGCTCTTCAAGCCGGAGTGGTTCTGACATGGCCGCCGAGAGGGCCTGCGGGGTGCGGAGCCGGGGCGGAGGGGGGTGATGGACTTCCTCTGGACCATCGTGGCCCTCGCGGTCGTCCTGGGCCTGGCGTGGCGGTTCCTCGGCTCCTACCTGGCTGCCGTCTACGAGGGCCGGGTGGCCTTCCTCGGCTGGCTCGAGCGGCCGATCTACCGGGCCCTGCGGGTCGACCCCGAGGTGGAGCAGTCGTGGCAGCGGTACGCGGCATCGGTGGTCCTCTTCTCGGGCGTCGCCATCCTCCTCACCTACCTCGTCGAGCGCCTCCAGGGGAGCCTGCCGCTCGACCCCCAGCACCTCGGTGCCGTCGCCCCGGCGCTGTCGTGGAACACCGCGGTGTCCTTCGTCACGAACACCAACTGGCAGAACTACGCCGGCGAGACGACCATGTCGTACCTCACGCAGATGGCCGCCCTCACGGTGCAGCAATTCGCGAGCGCCGCAGTCGGCATGGCCGTGGCCATCGCCCTCGTCCGTGGCTTCGCACGCAGGGGCTCGCCCACCATCGGCAACTTCTGGGTCGACGTCGTCCAGGGGACGATCTACGTCCTCGTGCCGATCGCGTTCGTCGCCGGGCTCGTCTTCGTCGCGCAGGGAGCGGTGCAGACGCTTGCCGGGCCCGTCACCGTGCACAACCCCCTGACCGGCAGCACCCAGGTGGTCCCCCGCGGGCCGGTGGGCTTCATGGAGGCCATCAAGGAGCTCGGGACCAACGGCGGCGGGTTCTTCAATGCCAACGGCGCCCACCCCTTCGAAGACCCGACGGCGGCGACCCTGTTCTTGTCGGTCGTGCTCATACTCGCCATCCCAGTTGCCCTCACCTACACGTTCGGCAGGATGGTGGGTCGCGGGGCGAGCGGCACGCGCCAGGCAGGGGCCCTGCTGGCGGCCATGGCCATCCTCTTCGGGGGCTGCCTGGCCGTCACCTCGTACGCCGAGTCCCAGCCCAACCCGGCGGTGAACGCCGCTCATGTGGTCTCCCAGCCCGAGGGCAACATGGTGGGCAAGGAGGTCCGCTTCGGCGTGCTCCCCACCACCCTCTACAACGTCGCCGCCACGCAGACCTCGACAGGCTCGGTGTCGGGGGCCAACGACTCGTTCACCCCGATCGGGGGCCTGGGGGTCCTGACCGGGATGCTCCTCGGCGAGGTCTCGCCCGGTGGGGTGGGCAGCGGCCTCTACACCATCTTGCTCTTCGCCATCGTGGCCGTGTTCCTGGGCGGCCTCATGGTCGGGCGCACGCCCGAGTACCTCGGCAAGAAGATCCAGGCGAAAGAGGTGAAGCTCGCCGCGCTCGGGGTGCTCGTCATGCCGCTCGTGGTCATCGTCATGACCGGCATCGCCGTCTCTCTCCACGCGGGCAGAGCGGCGGTGGGCAACGGAGGACCTCACGGCTTCACCGAGATCCTCTACGCCTTCACATCGCAGGCCAACAACAACGGCTCGGCCTTCGCAGGGCTGAGCGGCAACACCGACTTCTACAACGTGCTGGGCGGCGTCGCCATGCTGCTCGGGCGCTTCGCCATCGCGGTGCCGGTCCTCGCGCTGGCCGG
>Ga0070738_10001629_pt1 | contig 42687 bp, 35 predicted proteins | sample Coa_R2_2_FD_66446 | JGI IMG/M metagenome (GOLD analysis project Ga0070738, IMG submission 66446) | Surface soil microbial communities from Centralia Pennsylvania, which are recovering from an underground coalmine fire - Coalmine... | ecosystem: Environmental > Terrestrial > Soil > Unclassified ...
TTTCAAGACAAGAGCCAACTAGTGACAGCTAAAGTCCGAGTTCGGCTGTTAGAGGATATTGACAAACTTGTCAACACAGTTGTCATTGCTGGTTGTTCACCTGTGCTTTCACTATGGGCAAGAGCAACTGAACGCTGGCATCCTCAATTACGAGTCCAGTTTCACTTTGCCAACAGCATTGCTGCACTGCAGAGCCTATGTCGCGGAGAAGTTCACATTGCTGGGATGCACTTATATGATCCCGCAACTGGAGAGCACAATATACCCTTCGTTCGTGAAGTCTTGGCTGGGAAGGCTGCAGTTTTGATTACACTTGGAGTTTGGGAAGAAGGACTATTGATCCAGTCTGGCAATCCACGAGGAATTAGAACCATGACTGACTTGTTAGAAGCTGGAGTCACTATTGTCAATCGTGAAGTTGGCTCCGGTAGCCGCATGCTTCTAGAACAAAAACTTCAACAAGAGCAAATACCATTTCACAATGTCAAAGGATATGAACATGTTGTGACAAGTCACCAAGATGTTGCTCAAGCTATAGTATCAGGTGTTGCTCATGCAGGCATTAGTACAGCATCTGTAGCCACCGCTTTTGGCTTAGAATTTATCCCTCTTCATCGCTCAAGATACGACCTCGTGATTCTTAAGGAATACCTGGAGGAATCACCTGTACAACAGTTGCTTAGTACCTTGGGACATCGGCGAGTTCACTCACAGTTAGAAGTTCTCGGTGGCTATGATACTAGCAGTACTGGAGATGTGGTGGCTACTGTTTAGTACTGTTTGACACTGGAATCTGGAATGGATAGCACTCGAATACGTTTGATATTGCTAACGTAACGTCCACCTTTTTGATCGCCAGGTACAACAAGACGGGCAAATCCCTGAGATGTTAACAGTGTTTGCGCTTCAGATGAGTCTTCTTCTGCATATGCAACGAGTACCTGTTTACCTTCAAAGGTTGGTTCAATTTCTCCAACTGCTATGACTGCCTCATAGCAGTCGGTGCCTTCAATCACAACATACTGCCGAAGAAAGTTGTTTTTGACTGTCGGATTCGGTTTGAGTCCTCCGGCTGCCTGGATCAGCTGCCACAAAGGAACTCCAATATAGGTATGGTTTTCTTGACCTTGCCCTGACTGAAATGTCACAGCCACTTTCGAGGCTGGCAAAGATTCAAGGTCTGATAAAGTGAACGTCTTGCTCTCTTCAACCTCACCACTCAAGCGAAACCTCTGTGAGGTGCCACCAGAACAATTTGCATAGTGTTGCCTATAGCCAGAGTCTCCATCAGCCAGAGTAGGCTGAGCTAGTCCCAATATCGATAGCGATAACGATATAAGTGCAATCCGGCGAGTCAAATGCATATACCAACCTTGTCTGTAAATACCAAATTTTTAGGTAAGCAATTTGTTTATACCATGTTCTTGTGCCCTCTTTAACGAATTTCCCCGGACTCTAAATTGTACAAAAAGGATAGCGGAGCAACTTTTTGTCGATACCAACTTCCGTGTTCTCAAAGAATATGAAATATTTAACCAGTTCTAAAAAACGCCGTTTATCAAAAAGACCTTGAATTAATATATCTAGCTCAGTTTCCCCTGGGAGTGGAAAATCTTCACCATCAATCGTGCGCCATGGCAAGAACTCTTTCCAGTTAGAAGTTAATGTCCCAACTTCTGCCCTTGTTCCACAAGCAATGATGAGGAATGCATTGTAGGAAAACAGCGTTGGAATTTTTTGTTTATAGGTTTGTAGTCGATGATAAGCTTCCAGAAGCCTAGCAGTATTATCTTTTGGATGAATCCATACAATGACGGCTAAAGGTAGTCCGTTGATAAAGACAACAACATCAAGATGGTAAGAGTCTTCGTCTTCAACAAGGACAAATGGATGAATGACCAGCCAGTCATTTAAAAGCAGATTATCTGCATCAATCAACCATACTTTGTCTTGAATTATTTTGTCATTGACCTGATATTCAACATCAATACCTTGAGTTAATAGTTTATGGAAATGCAGGTTATTTTCCAAGAGGTTTGAATTTTCCTGGAAAGTAACTTGAGAAATGACGGTATTGGTTATATCAGATGTAATCTTGGGGTTAATCCGCTTTAATGCACTACACAGACGATGTTTGAGAATAAACTGTCCTGAATCAGTGTTGCTATGTGCCCTAACTCTCGAGGGAACGTCTACCTCTAACAAGACAGTGTAACCAATCACCTCAAACCAAGTCAGCAAATCTGGTACAGCAACAGATGGTTTAAAGTTACTACTTTTACCAAGTCTTGTTGGAAGGCTAGTGACTTTATAGCAATTAGTATAATAATTGCTGTATAATTTTGCTAGGTCTTTACCAAGTAGACAAATATACTACCAACATAATGTGTACCTAAAAAATCTAGATAAACTGCTAGCTGTAACTTGCGAAAACCTCTTTCTAGGATTTATTATGATGTCAGTATAAGTACGTTAAACGTTTTATTAAAATTGACCATTCTTCAATGACTCCTGATGAGGTTTTGGAAACGGTAGAGCAAATCCTACCACATAAGCGATTTGGTTCCATTGAGCGATTAGTAGTTCGTCAATCCTGGATGGGGCAAACTTATAGTGAGATGGCACAGGGAACGGGTTATGGTAGTGACTATATTAAGGAAGTTGGGTCTCAATTGTGGCAAGATCTTTCAGGAGCTTTGGGAAGGAGGGTAACAAAAAAAAATCTGCATTTAGTCTTAAAACATTGCGCCCAATACAACGCAATGTTGGAGGCAAATGAACTCCAACAAGGACAGAGACAATATCGTCAAGCAGAAATTAGTTCTTCAGACTTAATTGCAGAAAGCGAGATAGTCTTTCCTGGCGATCCCTTACCATTAGATTCTCCTTTTTATATCAATCGCCCACCGCTTGAAGAATTTGTTTGTACTGAAATTAAACAAGTTGGATGCTTTGTGCGGATCAAGGCTCCAAGGAAGATGGGGAAAAGTTCGCTATTCAATCGGTTGATTGCTCATGCTAAAGAACAGGGTTATCACATCGTCTATTTAGACTTCCGCGAAGCTGATGAATTTGTTTTTGCATCGCTCGATAGATTTTTGCGTTGGTTGTGTGCCAATACCAGTAGGCAGTTGCACCTAGCTCCAAGGCTGGATGATTACTGGGATGCAGATATGGGAAGTAAGGTCAGCTGCAAAATCTATTTTGAAGCGTATCTGCTAGAGCAAATCGATAGACCTGTTATCTTGGCTTTAAATGAAATCAATCGGATTTTAGAGCATCCGCAAATTGCCCAAGACTTCATGCCAATGCTAAGATTTTGGCATGAACAGACAAAGCAAAATCAAACTTGGAAAAATCTGCGATTGGTTGTGGTTCACACCACAGAAATTTATATCCAATTGAAGCTCAACCAATCACCTTTTAATGTTGGGTTGGTAATTGCGCTGCCACCGTTTACAATGATGCAGGTGCAGGATTTGGCAATCCGCTATGGACTAAATTGGGCAATCAGTGAGTTTGGGGCGCAATGTCTTGCATCTTTACACGCCATGGTAGGAGGGCATCCTTATTTGGTAAATCTTGCACTTTATCATCTGTGTCGAGAGGAAACAGAACTTCAACAGCTATTACAAGCAGCACCAACACCATCTGGAATTTATAGTAACCATCTACGTGAACACTTAAGCATACTTAAAACTGAGCCACAATTGGCATCAGCGATGCAACAGATTGTGACGGCAAAAGAGAGCGTCCCATTAGACGCAATCACCGCTTACAAGCTTGAAAGTATGGGACTGATCGAGCTGGTGGGCAATCGGGCAACACCTAGCTGTGAGCTGTATCGTCTTTATTTTCATCAACAGCTTGGAGTGCCTGTTGGATAAATTGAACATGACATATGAGTAATTATCGTTACCAAGTTGGTGGTACACTTAGCAGCGATGCTCCTAGTTACGTAGAACGACAGGCAGATGTGGAACTTTATGAAGCCCTTAAGCGAGGTGAGTTTTGCTATGTACTCAACTGTCGGCAAATGGGAAAATCCTCCCTCTTGGTCAGAACAAAGCATCGCCTACAACTTGAAGGATTCCAGTGTACTACTGTCGATCTCACCAATATTGGTAGTGAAAATATTACTCCGTCTCAGTGGTATAAAGGAGTTGTCGCAGACCTATGGTTGGGTTTTAAACTATTAGAAAAAGTTAACCTAAAAACCTGGTGGCAAGAACAAGAAGATTTCTCTTTAATCCAGAAAGTTAGTCACTTTATTTCGCAAGTCTTGCTAGTTGAATTTCCTCACGAAAAACTATGTATTTTTATAGATGAAATAGACAGTATTCTTAACCTAGATTTCTCAGTAGATGACTTTTTAGGATTGATAAGATTCTGCTACAACCAACGGGCAGTGAATCCAGATTATCATCGGATTACATTTGCTATCTTTGGTGTAGCAACCCCATGTGATTTAATTCGAGATAAAAATCGCACCCTGTTTAATATTGGGAAGGCTATCGAACTGCACGGGTTTAACTTAAATCAAGTTCAGCCTTTAGCGAGAGGGCTAGCAGTTCGAGCAGGTAAGGCTGAGGTTGTTCTCGAAGAAATCTTAACTTGGACTGGAGGACAACCTTTTCTCACCCAGAAACTGTGTCAATTGGTTGTCAGTTCGAGTCATGACACAGTGAGTGGAACGTTGACTATTCCGCCTGGTACAGAAGCATTTTGGGTGGAAAATCTTGTTAACTCACGTATCATTCACAACTGGGAACCGCAGGATGAACCGCAACATTTACGAACCATTCGCGATCGCCTCCTATGTGATGAACAAACGGCAGGATCTTTACTAGGTATTTATCAGCAAGTTCTCGCAGGGGAGGAGGTGCCAACGAATGATAGTAGAGAACATATGGAATTGCTTTTATCTGGTTTAGTTGTCAATGAAAAGGGACTTCTAAAGGTAAAAAACCAAATTTATAAAGCAGTCTTTAACTTAGAATGGGTTGCTCTCCATCTGCAAAATCTACGTCCCTATGCAAAAAAGTTTAAGGATTGGAATGCATCTGGTAAGCAAGACGAGTCTCAATTGTTAGTGGGGATAGAATTACAAGAAGCACTGGCTTGGTCAGAAAATAAAAAGCTAAGTAGCCTAGACTATCACTTTCTCGCTGCAAGTCAAGAACTGGCAAAACGAGAAATTGAAAGTGATTTAGCAGCGGAAAAGCGCGCAAGACAAATTGAACAAGAAAAAGCTCAGTTTACTATCCAAGCTACTAAGCAGGCAAATCAAATACTGGTAAATGCACGGAAAATTGCGAAACAAAATGCCCAGCAAATACGTCTAGCAAAGACTTGTATCGCGAGCATTGCTGGAGCAGTTGCCGGTTTCGTGATTCTTTTGCGTTTTATTGGTTTGTTACAGGGAATGGAGTTGACGCTGCTAGATTGCTTTTTTCAAACACGTCCTCCAGAACCAATTGATCCTCGTATTGCTATTGTGACGATAGACGAATCAGATCTTAAGCAAATTGGTCAGTCTCCTCTGTCGGATCAAGTGGTAGCACAAGCAATCCGGATATTAAAGAGCTATAAACCCAGAGCACTTGGGCTAGACTTGTATCGAGATGTGCCTATTATACCAGGTTCGCAGGAATTAGTAGAACTGTATAAAACAACTCCAAATCTCATTGGTATCGAGAAGGTGGTGGGGAGAAAAATTGCCCCTGCGCCAGTTTTAGCTCAATTAGATCAGGTGGGTTTTGCTGATCAGGTTATAGATGGAGATGGTAAGCTACGTCGCGCCTTGCTTGCAGTTAAACTACCCGACAATAAATTAGGTTTCAGTTTCGGCTTGCAATTGGCATTACGTTATTTACAAGACTTTGGGATCACTCCCAAATCTCTCAGCGATCATCCCTATCAATTACAGCTAGGGAAAGCAGTGCTTGTTCCCTTTGGGGGAAATGACGGGGGTTATGTCCGTGCTGATAGACTGGGCTATGAAGTTTTACTCAACTTTCACGGTACCCAGCAACAGTTCCAGACTTTTTCACTGACAAATTTATTAGCTCACAAAATACCACAACAATCAGGGAATGATATCGACTCTTCAAAAAACCCTGTTGGGCAAGAAGAAACTGCTTTTACAGGACGCGTCGTTTTAATGGGAACCACTGCTTCCAGTATCAACGATTTATTTTCAACGCCTTATATGAACTACAAGGGTCACTCAAAACAAATGGCTGGGGTGATGATTCACGCCAATATCATCAGTCAAATTTTGAGTGCAGCCTTAGAGGGAAGAGGAATGATGCACGTGTGGTCTAAGCCAGTTGAGTTTCTCTGGATTTTGTTGTGGTCTACAGTGGGAGCAGTATTAAGTTGGCAGTTTATGTCATCTAAAGCGATCATTGCAAGCATTACGATAACAGGGGGAGGGCTCCTAGGAATTGCATATCTTGCCTTTTTACAAAATTGGTGGATTCCTACTGTCCCTCCGATGATTGGTTTAGTGCTTGCTGCTGTGATTCTGCCAATTGCTACAACTAGGCAGTCAGAAAAAATACAACTTTATCAGACTGTGGAATCACTAGTTGCTATTGCTAAAGAGCAGCCTGCTGCAGCACAGATTGCAATTGAATATCTCAAACAAGCAGAAAGTCAAGAAAATCAAGCGTTGATTGAGAAAATACTCGGGATGAAACGAGATCAGATGCAATTTTGAGCGATCGCTATTGTCCATCTCAAGGAATACTATGAGGGTGTAGAAGTTTCACCCATAAAGAATTTTGGTATGCGTACATTCTCCTTCTGTTTTGGGCAACTACGGCAATGGCTAAAGAACTGCATAGCTTTAGGATTATTACTTTGTCTGGTTTTGGGCTATTCACTTCCTGCACAAGCTGCTAGTTCTGCGAATCCACAATTGGAACGGCAAGTCTTACAAATCATTCGCCAACACCCAGAAGTTATTCTGGAGTCTTTACAAGCATATCAGCAGCAACAACAACAACAGCTGCAACAAACACGACAGGCATTCTTACAGGATTTAAAAACGGAGCCCCTCAAGGTCATTGGCGAATCGCCCACGACTGGATCACCCAACGCAAAAACTGTACTCGTAGAATTTTCAGATTTTCAATGTCCTTACTGTGCTGAGGCTCATAAAACGCTAAAAGATCTGATCTCAAAACATCACGATGACATCAAACTGGTTTATAAAAATTTTCCCCTAACATCAATTCACTCTGAAGCTTTACCTGCTGCCAAAGCTGCTTGGGCTGCATTTCAGCAAGGAAAATTCTGGGAATATCATGATGCATTATTTAGTCAGCAACAAAAGTTGAGTGAAGCGTTATATATAGATATTGCCAAAAAATTGAATTTGGATCTTCAAAAATTTGAACGCGATAGACGTCTTGCTGATACAGCAATCCAAAAAGATATTGCACTAGCCGAAAAATTAAGGCTTTCTGGTACACCCTTCTTTATCATTAACAGTGAAAATTTCTCGGGTGCTGTACAAATCTCTGATATCGAGAAAATTTTCTCTGATAACTCTAAATAATTAGCTGATATCATCACACTGTACTTGCATGTAAAGACTCATGGCTCAAACCGATCATAATGGTACTTGAGCCATGATTTACAGAGATATTCCCTGTAAGTACTGAAATATACTTGACAAATTTACTACAAATAAGCTATGGGATAGATTTTTAAAGTTATCTTTACGTTTTTGGTTCTTAATGGTACAAATAAATATCGTTAGGATTTCAGTGTTCTTGATCAAAATCAGCATCATGAAAGAGTTCCTAGAACTCACGGTGCATCTAAGTAACCGAATTAGTACGTAGACATCAATCGTGAGGTAATTAATGAGAGCTGTGAAAACTTGCGTAGTTTTAAGTAGTATTTTGGCGTCAATATGGTCTTATCAAATCATTAAACCCAGCCCCTCTTTTGCACAATCTATACCTAAAACTGAGTTAGCCAAAGCAACTTATCTTTCACAGTTGGAACGAGATGTAATTGCTGAAATGAACAAGGTACGAACCAATCCTCAGGGATATATTCCTGTTTTAGAAGCTTACAAAAAGCGATTTCAAGGCAATCAAGTTAAAATTGCTGATAATTTGTTTTTGCAAACAACTGAAGGAGTAAAAGCTGTCGATGAGGCGATCGCTTTTCTAGAAAGAGTCACTCCTGTAGCGCCTCTGACTGTTTCTAAGGGAATGTCTTTGGGTGCAAGAGATCTTGTCAACGATGAAGGTGCAAAAGGTATTATTGGTCATTACGGCAGTGATGGTAGTGATCCCCCAAGTAGAATCAATCGCTATGGTTCTTGGGAAGAAAGTGCAGGAGAAAACATCAGCTACGGTTCACACTCTGCTCAAGATATTATTCTTCAGTTGATGGTTGATGATGGAGTTCCTTCACGCAGTCATAGACACAATTTCTTTAACCCCGATTTCAAAGTAGCAGGAGTTGCTTTTGGAACTCATGCCAAATACAAAGCCATGTGCGTGATCAATTATGCTGGGGGATATAAAGAGAAGGACAACCTGGTGATTGGTCGTTTGTAATTACCAAATACGACTGGATAGGATTTAAAAAGTTTATTGCTTCTCGAAGTCCGGAACTACGTGTGTTCCTCGTCTTTGTCATGTAAATCATTTATCAGATAAGCCTTTAGGCCCTTATGTCACCTATGACGCACTCAAGCTACACATTTGTTCCTAATGGGCGAGCATGAGTTGTTCATCTAAACATCTCTCAGTGTCTTTTCATAGATAACTAGGAGATTTTTCTCGCTCCTATGACGTCAAAGATGGCAATAGAGGGGGGTCAGGGTAATGGGGAGAGACACCCCATCACTATATCGGCTTAAAGGGGTAATATGACATTGAGAAGAGAATAAATACCAATGCGGTCTTTTGCTATCAGTTAGCAGATGTTTCCAACACTTCTTGGATAAAGAAGCAATGGGGAATTGTTGATGGCAAAAATTAACCGTTATAGGATATTTCGTCTTTTCATGTGTCTGTAGCAACTATCATGAGTACCTGCATTTATCAAAAAAATAGCATGCATTATTAACAGGATTATGAAGCGAAAAATTATTATGAATAACTTTTTATCTATTCCAGAGATAAAGAATCCAGGAGATTTTTGGTAAAGAATATGTTATTTGATAACAATCAAATAATTCCAATTGTTACTGGAAAACATAAATAATGTAAAAAAGATTTTTTATGTTTTCTTGACTTGCAGTTATCAGGGTTGAGCCATCTTTTAATTTTTTCCGGAAAATATATTAATCTCATGTTATGAATAAATAAGTTCCCATCTACCATTCATATGTTCTACTTTCTTCATTTACGCTACAAACTCTTAAATTTGACACTCTAAGCTTCAAGAGTGACTACCAATACAATATCGTTGTATAGCGCATTTCCAACATTTATACTTCTCGGTTAGTCACCTTTGCATTTCACTACACGCAATTGAGTAGGTGAATAAAATTTAAATGTACCTCTACTTAAAATGGTGTCAAGCATACCTCAGTCACTGTTAGTAGAAGTTTGCGATTCGCGTTATTTCAGCAATAAATTTTACTGAAATGATGGGCATAAATCATAAATCATAAAGCATAGTTACTGTATGCCATGTCCCATTTTCAGTTATGAACAGTAAATCTTAGAATACTGTTATCCTTTGTAGCTACCATTTGTAGCAGAATTAGACCAACACATGTGAACTGATGAAATTTGTTCACATAGTCTCTTTGTAATTGAGAAGAAGTCCTTTCGTTTAAAGCAATTAGTTCTTTATTACTAGTATTCAAGACTTGCAGCTACAACTAAGTTATTTCATCCCTAAACTATGTTTATGAATACCCTTCCTATTGGTAGATACAGATTCTTTCAAGCTTTACAGCCACTATCGCTATTAACTCAAATAACTGGTCAGTCTACTAAAGGTTGTTTAAAAGTCTTTAGCGCTTCAGCTTCTTGGTTATTCTATTTTGATGAAGGTAAGCTGATTTATGCCTGCTATGCTGATAAGATGTTTGATCTTCTTTATAAGAACTTACAGCGACTGAGCAAGCAAATTCCTACTCTTCAGCAGGGAGTCTATAAGCAAGTACGAGCGATATTTGAGACTGGTATTGATAATAAAGCAATACCTAATCCTGATTATCTTGCTATTTGCTGGTTAGTTAGTCAAAAGTACATAACACCTCCACAAGCAGGAAGACTCATAGAACAAATGTCATTGGAGGTTATGCATTCTTTCCTAAGATTACAAGAGGGAAGTTATGAATTTACTCATCAAAGTTTTTTAGATAATATGCCCAAATTTTGCCACTTAGATCAGTTCTTACTCATCGAAAATTGTCATAAGCAATCACGTAATCCTCACAACATTCAGTCACAAGCTCAACATCAACACCTTCCAAATTCCAACCCACAACCGCGATCATCTCAACCGAAAAGTGGGCCACAATCACCAAACCATAATAGTATTTTACCTCCCCGTCTAAATATTAACAGTAATGGTCGTCAGCAATCTCATCAGCAATCTGTAGCTAAAAAACCATATACAGTTTTCTGTGTTAGTAACAGTTCACTAGTATTAAGTAACATTAAAAGTTGTCTGGATGAGCAGTTTTTTAGCTTTATTGGAGTTAGTAATTCTTTGAAAGCTTTAATACAAATCATTCGGATCAAACCAGATCTAATCTTACTAGATACTGAAATGACACATTTAACTGGATATGAGTTATGTTCTTTATTACGTAAACATTCTTATTTCCAAACAAAGCCTGTCATTCTTATTGCCGAGCAGTTACATTTAGTACATAGATGGAAGGCAAAAGTGGTGAGAGCATCAGGTTCTTTGGCTAAGCCTTTTACACCAGTTGAACTACTAAAAATAATATTTCGACACATAAAGTGATTACGTGTGAGTCTTACAAATTTGGGTTATAGAAATCCTATCTATTAGATATACCAATTGCTACAAAGAAGAGAAAACACAGATTGCTAGGTATGAAATGCCAGGTGTCATACAATTTCACGAAATTTTTGATATAAATTTATTCCCTTGTCTTCCCAGTTGGCAAGCGTATCAAATTGATAGTGAATTGGTATCACTTGAGTCAGCAGAGTGGCAAGGAGTACGATTACGTAATTCTTATGTCAAAAATTTTTTCAAAAAAATAGTAGATATATAGCAGAAATTATCAGCAAGGTTGAGTAACGTCAAAGTTAGTTAAGTTTGTCATTTGTCATATATCAATGACTAATGAACGCCAATTGCCTAGGTTGGACTCATCCTTCTGTAGCAATGGCTCCCAATAATCAAGGACTGATAACTAACCAATAATGACTAATGATAAAAAACTAGAAATCCAGATTCAGTTTCTAGAGAAAGCATCAGATTATCTAAATACACTGGAAGCCGTCTTATCAGAAGCAAGAGATAATAATCAGATCGCTTTACCAAAAATCAATGCTGCATTGGAAGCTACTCATTCTATTAATTCTGGCGCGAGTATAATAGGGTTTCGGATTCTAAGTGATTTAGCTCATCGTCTTGAAGACGTATTTACACTATTAAAAATCCGCAAAAACTTTTTAGAGCTTGATACTGATTTGTATAGCCTACTACTATCTGGGGTAGATTGGCTACGTCAAATAATACAGTTATATTCAGAAGGTCATACTGTTGATGAGCATTGGTTGGCTGCCTTTTGCTATCCAGTTTTTGAAGAACTACATGAACTTATAAGCAAGCCAACTGAGCAAAATTTTCACGTGAAGTATGACAAATTAGTCAAACAGCTACAGAAACATGAACAGCATGAAAAAAAACTTCAAGTTTCTGTTACACAACTTGAACGAGTGAATGATTTGGAGGATTTTGCTATTCGACCTCTAAGTTTTCAGGTGCAAGTTGAAAGGCTATATAAACTCATTCGTCACCTAGGCAATCGTGTTAAAAATATTGAGCGAGAAAATCATCAGCTACATTTGACCTATGCAAAATTGACACAACACCAGGTACAAACTGACTATCCATTAAATAGTTCTTTAAGAAGAGACAACCACAATGAGCTAAATGTCTCATACCAAACCCTGGTAGAAACTATTGTTAAGATTCAAGAACTTACAACTAGTATTCAACGTAGCTTAGAGGATACAGAGCAAGTTAATTGCTTGTTGAATAAAACTGCACAGCAGCTGCAGCAGTCCTTAACTCGGGTGCATATGCGTCCACTATCAGAGTTAGTTGAGCACTTTCCTCAAGTGTTGCACAACATGAGTAGAGAGTACGGTAAGAATGTGCATCTGAAAATTGAAGGTGCTAATACCTTAATTGAGGATAGTATTTTGGAGGCTTTGAATGAGCCACTCATGTACTTGTTGCGTAATGCCTTTGAATATGGTATTGAAGAGCCTACGACTCGTAGAGCCTGCGGTAAGCCAGAACAAGGATTAATTGAAATTAAAGCGACTCATCATGGAAATCGCACCTTAATTACTGTCAGAGATGATGGTCGTGGTCTTTGGGAGGAGAAAATACGTTCTTGCAAGTCAGTAATGAGCTTAGAGCCAACTCTACTGACGCAATTGATAGATGAAGAAGTCTTATCGGTAATTTTGAAGACTGAGTATAGTAAATCTATGCAAGCAAAGGCAATGTGTTGTTACAGTGTAGGCATGGACGCGGTTTGCAACCAGCTGAAACTTGTTCAAGGAGAGATGACGGTTGATACGGTACCAGGGGTTGGAACGACTTTTACGTTGTCAGTACCGTTTACGTTGTAATTCAGTGATTTTCCAAGCTTAAATTGAACCGCATCTATCAAATGTAGTGGGAGCATCTTGCTCCCGTTTGGTAGTAGCGAGCTTTCCGGCCCGCACTACCCCTGGTTTCTCAACACTTTAGGACTAATGCTCTTGCTTTGATAAAACTGCATGCATATTCACCACTGCACCAACTACGACAATTGCCGGTGCTTCAAACCCAGTTTTCTCAACTTGCTCGACAATTGTCCCTAAGTGATCAATCAATTCTTCCTGATCAGGTCGTGTACCCCAGCGTACCAATGCAATTGGCGTTTCTAAACTCAGCCCGGCTGCTATAAGTTGTTCTACGATGTAAGGTAGGTTGTGAATTCCCATGTAAATAACTATTGTTTCTGAGCCGTGGGCGATCGCATGCCAATTGATTGCTGGGTGATACTTACCAGATGTTTCATGACCAGTGACAAAAGTTACTGACGAGCTATATAGCCGATGCGTTAAAGGAATACCTGCATATGCTGGAGCTGCAATTCCCGATGTAATACCAGGCACAACCTCTACTGCTATCCCGGCGTTGATCAATTCTTCCATCTCTTCACCGCCGCGACCAAATATAAATGGATCGCCTCCCTTCAGACGCACCACAACAGCATGGTCTTGTGCTTTATCAATCAGTAACTGCGTAGTTTCTTCTTGCATTAATGAATGACGTCCGCGCCGCTTGCCAGCATTAATTTTTTCGGCTTGAGGATTAACCATTGACAAAACAGCCGGACTGACCAAAGCATCATAGATGACGACATCAGCGCACTCCAATAACCCCTTTCCTTTAAGGGTCATCAACCCTGGATCTCCTGGTCCAGCACCCACTAAGTAAACCTTACCCAAAGTCTTGGTATTTTCCTTATCATCATTGTGGCTGACATCTTGTTCGCTATCTGCTTTGCAGTTCATCTTTTTATTAAATCCCAAATCAGATCGGCTACTTCTACACTCGCTCCCAAAGGTTCTGTTAGGTGGAAATTTACCCCAGGAAATTGTAATTTTAGCTCTTGTTGCTTGCGAGCGATCGCATCAGTTATTCCACCTGCAAATAGAAAATACGGCACAATGGCAATTTTTTTGTATCCTGCAATTACCAACTCTTGTACCCGCGATTCTAAACTTGGCTCTACAGACCAATAAGCAGTCACAGATCTTAAAGTCTCAGCTAATGCTTCTACTGGCTCATGTGAGAGAGGACGACGGCTACCATGAGCCAAAAGAATCCTCGCTTCTACATTTGTAGCCGCTAACTGCTTCTCTAATAAAGCTCCTAAACCAGGGTGGCTACCTAAATATGGTTGTATGTTTATCATGATATCTTGACCCAAAGCTTGGCTAGCTATCAGGACTTCAGATGGAATATCTTCCATGACATGCACACCAGGTAGGAGAAATAGGGGTAAGATTTTTAGGCAATTGTATCCTTTGGCTATATTGATGTTTGCAAATTTTTTGATCTGATTTTGTAGAGGCTCAGGACTGAATTCTAGGTATGCTGTCCCTACTAATATTTCACATTTTGGCACTGAAACGACACCACTTGCTGGCCTATCTTTTTGATTGTTACTATCATCCAAATCTTGTTGCACCTTCTTACATACCAATGATGCCAATTGCTGCATAGCAGTAATTTGGCGTGGATCTTGACTACCGTGAGATACCAACAGATAAGCAGATGGCATGAACAAAAGTATAAATAGAAGGTGTGAATTTTGATATATTATAAATTATAAATAAAAAATAAAGAAAAATACATAAATGCAAAACTGCTCTCCAAGTAAGCTTGTGAGCCATTTTTGCTCTAAGTTGCATCCAAGAACTGGAGGGGAAGAAACAGATACTCTCTTCCCCGGTTAATCTTGCTCAATTCAGTGAGAAACTGAAATTAAGATTTCACTTCTCTAACAGGGTCAGCAATGTAACGGAAAGTTGGTTCTGAGTTCCAAGGACCACGTTGGTCTTCTTTCCCATTAGTAGATAAATTGTAGTAGATATCAACAGTATTATCAGGTTGGATATTACCAAAGAATGGGTCAGTCAATTTACCCAAGGAATCTAGTGCCTTCATAAACATTTGGGTATGGGAAACTTCCCTTGTTAACAGATGAACAAGTGTATTTTTAGTACCCTCGTCAGTCGATAGTTTAATCAACTCTTCATAGGTTTGACGTGCACCAGCTTCAGCAGCAATGTCAGCTCGCAGATCACGTACGACATCGCCACCTTCATTGATATATTTTGCAGACCAAGCATTACCTTGACTATCTAGCAAGTGTGGTCCCATACCCCGTACTGCGAATAAAGTACTCTTGTAAACTTCGGTTTGGTCAACATTTTTGGTGTGGGCTTCAATGAGTTTGCCAACCATTTCTAAATGACTAAACTCTTCTATGGCAATGTCTTGTAACATATCCCGGATACCAGGATTTTCACAGTGGAAAGATTGAGTCCAGTACTGCAAAGCTGCTGTTAATTCACCTGTTGCACCCCCAAACTGTTCTAAAAGCAGTTGGGCAAAACGTGGATTAGCTTCATTCACATCAACAGTATGAATTGGTTCTTTTTTGTGAAAAAACATTGGTTACTTCCTTGCTTTTGAAAGAAAATTGTTATCAACTTATTAAGAGTAAGTTATGTTAAACTTTTGTAATCCTTATAGAAATTGAGAAGCTCTGTTCTTTTCTATCTCTTTTCCCAATCTAATAAGATTACGATTCTAAGTTTGGTGAGCAAAGAAACATAGCTATGCCCTTGCTGGAGTCGTCCATCCTGCAAATGGAATCAATAACTTTTTTTCACCTACTTAACTCTTAAAAGTTGAGTATTTTGAACACCTAATTAACAAGATTAAACAGAAGCAGCCAGTTGGAACCTGCATCTAGAGAAGGACTTGCTATTGAAGTGTCTCTATCAAAAGTTGTCATTCTTCGGAAGGCTTGCCAAATAATACATTTGTTCTTATGAGGAGCAAAGTGCGGAGCAAAACACTGTTTGCCCCTAGAGGAATATTTTACTGCTTTTGGGTATTGTAAGTATAAAACTTATCAAACGCACCCACAGTCTCTATTTTGTATGCAGGTAACCAGGAATTCAGTTTGAAATCTGTACGGTAAATGCTAAAAAGAATCAAATTTTGCCTCTGTGTATTACCTGCTATGATAGCTCGCATCTTTGGATGTGCTGAATCTACCATTTGCGGGCAATTGAATTTCATTAAATTTTCAAATAGGTTGGTGGTTTTCTTACAGACATTCTTTTTTAAGTATTCTGTTAGCTGTTGCACAGCATAATCTTCATATTCAGGCTTATTAGGATTGGTCTTTGCCATTGCCACCCCTAAACCAGCTAGTCCAATGACTCCCAAACATGTAATAATAGTTACAAATTTCATGTTCCTCGACTGTGATTTGCGCTTAGTCCCTAGACTCCGGATTAAATAAGTCCGTTCCTACAAAAAACTTTGGATCAATTTACTAGAGACATGTTATAATCAGAAACACAAACAGTGATGGCGAGCGTAGCCAAGTGGTTAAGGCAGTGGATTGTGGTTCCACCACTCGTGGGTTCGAGTCCCATCGTTCGCCCTTTTGCTTCCTTTAATACCGTACTCTTCCAAGCTGACGAATTTGCCTGCCTATTCTCAGCATGCATTGGTGCTCAAAAAAGCAGCCATCAGTATGACATTTCTGGGCTGCTGTTGAAAAAAGAGTTTGATAAATGCAAAATAGTCAGATTCTACTAAAAGATGCCAAGTAGAAAGATGGTAGTTAACCCACATAAGGCAAGCAAGGAGAAAATCAGTATGTTACCTATACTGTGGTCCTGAACGGTTACTTGATGTGTATGTTCATCCATACAAATCCACCCTATTTTCAATACCTTAGTGCAATTATAAATAGCTTGAGATAAGTGCCTCTTCGACTATAACGAATATGTTATTTTAATTTATTTAATTCAAAACTCTGGATGCTTTCAATATCAGAATATTTAACTTTTGTTGCATTACGACAAACATCCATATCTATCTTCTACCTACAAGGATTGTTAGAGTAACTCTTGTCAAACTTAAGGAGTAAGTCTTTAAGAGGAGTAATACTTTAATATTTCAATAATATATTTAAAATAAATACTTTACTCAAAAATAAATATGATTGAATTGATTCAATCTATCTTAGATAGTGAGGAAAAAAGCGATTTACGCTCCTTGATGAGTGAATTACGCCAGCAAAAAAATCGCTATTTACTACAAAATGATATACTTAATTTGTATAGTGAATATTGCTCTAAGTATCAAAAGCCTCAGAAGTTTTGCACTTCCTCACAACTGAGCAAACTTATTGACCATACTCAGGAGATTCTTATAGAAGGCTCAGACATCTGTGTCGTTGTCCGTCCTGCGATCGCTAGTCAGGAAATTTATCGGTTAACAGCAGACTTAAGGATTGAGCCGATGACAGTACAACAACTGTTAGACCTACAAGATCGTTTTGTTAACCGATATCATCCTAATGAAGGCGACATTCTAGAACTAGATTTTGGTCCATTTTATGATTACTCTCCGATAATTCGCGATCCCAAAAATATTGGAAAAGGGGTACAGTATCTTAACCGCTATTTATCGAGTAAGCTCTTTCAAGATTCCCCGCAATGGTTGGCACGTCTGTTTATTTTCCTCAGCCTACACCAATACAATGGTGTCCAGCTACTCATCAATGATCGCATTCGTTCACAGCAACAACTTTCTCATCAAGTCAAGAAAGCTATAGCTGCGTTAAAAGATCGCCCTCAAAACCAATCTTACGAAGAATTCCGGCAGGAACTCCAAATGATGGGTTTTGAACCAGGCTGGGGTAACACAGTCAGTAGAGTTAGCGAAACCCTCAGCATTCTTGATGAACTTATAGACTCTCCTAATCCCCAGGCTTTAGAAACATTCCTCTCTCGCATCCCAATGATTTTTAGGATAGTTCTTGTATCTATCCATGGCTGGTTTGGACAAGAAGGAGTTTTAGGACGTCCTGATACTGGGGGTCAGGTGGTCTATATTCTTGACCAAGCAAAGGCTTTGGAAATGCAGCTGCAAGAAGATACCAAGCTTGCTGGATTAGAAGGACTAAATGTTCAACCAAAGGTCATAATTCTGACCAGACTGATTCCCAATAGTGATGGCACCCTTTGTAACCAACGTTTGGAAAAAGTCCACGGAACGGAAAATGCCTGGATCTTACGAGTTCCTTTTCGGGATTTTAATCCCAAGATGACTCAAAATTGGATTTCCCGGTTTGAAATTTGGCCCTATCTAGAAACTTATGCTATTGATGCACAAAGAGAACTGCTGGCAGAATTTCAAGGTAGACCTGATTTGATCATAGGTAACTATAGCGATGGTAATTTAGTCGCGTTTCTGTTGGCACGTCGTTTACAAGTGACTCAGTGTAACGTTGCCCATGCTTTAGAAAAATCTAAATACTTATTCAGTAACCTTTACTGGAATGATTTGGAGGATAAATATCATTTTTCTTTACAGTTCACGGCTGATTTGTTAGCAATGAATGCTGCCAATTTTATTATCACCAGCACCTACCAAGAAATTGTGGGAACACAAGATAGTGTGGGACAGTACGAGTCTTACAAGTACTTCACTATGCCGGATTTGTACCACGTGGTGAATGGAATTGAACTTTTTTCCCCTAAGTTTAATATTGTACCACCTGGAGTCAATGAGAGTTACTTTTTCCCCCACACACGCACTATAGACCGAGTGGAAAGCGATCGCCTTAGAATTGAAAAAATGCTCTTTACTCTAGAAGATCCTACCCATATTTTTGGAACTCTCGACGACCCCACAAAGCGTCCTCTCTTCTCAATGGCACGACTGGATCGAATTAAGAATTTAACTGGTTTAGCAGAATCTTTTGGTAAGAGTAAACAACTGCAGGAGCATTGCAACTTAATTTTAGTAGCTGGTAAGTTGCGCGTGGAAGAATCCACTGACAACGAAGAGCGTGATGAAATTGTCAAGCTTTATCAGATTATTGAACAGTATCATCTTCAAGGCAAGATTCGCTGGTTGGGTGTGCGCTTGTCTAAAACAGACTCTGGTGAAGTTTATCGAGTCATTGCCGATCATCAAGGAATCTTTGTGCAATCGGCTTTGTTTGAAGCTTTTGGTTTGACGATTTTAGAGGCAATGATTTCTGGACTACCAACTTTTGCTACACAATTTGGTGGTCCATTAGAAATCATTCAGGATAGGGTCAATGGTTTTTATATTAACCCAACTCATTTAGAAGAGACAGGCGAAAAAATTTTAGAGTTTGTCAGCAAGTGTGAACAAAATCCTCAATATTGGAATGAGATTTCACGTCAGGGTATTGAGAGAGTGTTAAGCAATTACACATGGAAAATCCATACGAATAAACTGCTTTCCTTAGCACGCATTTATGGCTTCTGGAACTTTATATCAAAAGAAAAGCGAGAGGATCTATTACGTTATATAGAGGCTTTGTTCTATTTAATTTATAAGCCGAGAGCGCAGCAACTATTAGAGCACAATAGGGATTGTTAGATGTTAGTTATTACTTTTCTCATTAACACCAACTATTAGCTCTTGATTATTTTGTCAACTCAGACCAAGTTTGTTGACCAACTATCCCATCTACTATCAAATTTCGTCGAAACTGAAAGGATTTGACAGCAATCTCCGTCAATCCACCAAAAATACCATCGACTTGAATACGATAACCATTAGAAATTAATAACCGTTGCAAGATTCTGACAGCAATGCCGGAATCCCCAAAAGACAAACTTGGCAATTCTGGTTCAGTTTTTATTACAAATAGCTTACTTTTGCTACCCTGATAATCTGTTAACTCTGGTTTATCAGAAATCTTGGTAGGGGAAAAGTCTCGAAGTGTATTCCCACCAGTATTCGTTGAGAATACTTGCGTGCTAACGTTCTCTTGTAGGGGAGATGCTGACGAGGTCCCGAGGAAAGTCCCATTTGACTGTATAAATTCAGGAGGTGTGATTTGAGCAGTTGGAACTACTTTTGGGACTAATGGAAGTAACTGACCCCGTGTTGAGTTTTCCACGCCGTTGTCCAATTGTACCAGTGGTTGCTCTGGTAAAGTTGGCGCGGATGGTTGTCCTGTCGTTAACACGCCTGTCATCAGCAGGGCAATATCACTCATTGTATTTCATTTTACTAACAACCATAATTCCTTTGACAGACAAAATTGCTGCCATTCCGGAATGTTGCGTACTTGTCACAAAAAAAATGTAATAAATTTTTCAAAATCAGCATGACAGCATTTACCCTTCCTTTCAAATTGCTAAAAGGGGTAGCTTGTCGTCAAATCTTGCTATTTATGTATTTGATATCAAGCTACTATTATGATTTAACTTTACTTACTGTTATCTGAACGAACCCAATGTAATTTAACTAGGCTGCAAAAAAGATTTTAAAGCTATTTGTGGGCAATTTTTGCTTTTTTTTGCCCAAACAAGAACCCAGAAGGAATTCTTTCCAACTGGGTAGCAAATAAGAAAAAGGGGGAGAGTGTCGCTTCCCTATCTTTGTAAACTGCGAGGGTCAAGAGCATCCCTTAGCCCATCACCTAGTAAGTTGAAAGCCAAGACCGTCAGGATAATTAGCGTTGCTGCAGGCCAAATTAACCAAGGTTGTAACACCAAAATTGAGGCATTGGTTGCTAAAGAGAGCATGTTGCCCCAGGATGGGTCTGGTTGTTGAATTCCCAACCCAATGAGGCTAAGTATTGCTTCTGCCCCAATAAAACTGGGAATGGTAAGAGTGGCAGAAATTATTATGTATGTTGCGGTTTGCGGCAAAACATGCCGAAGAATGATGTACAGTGGCTTACCCCCCATTGCACGTGCTGCTTGGACAAATTCTCGCTCTTTAATTGAGAGTACTTGTCCACGAATCACTCTTGCTAATCCAGCCCATTCAATAAACGAAGTAATTAAAATAATCAGTAGAAAGCGCTGAGAACTCGATAGTCCTGGCGGCAATACAGCACCCAAGGTCACCAAAAGATAAATACTGGGAAAGGTCATCAACACTTCTGTGATACGCATGATGACGCTGTCAGTCCAGCCGCCAAAATAGCCAGAAATTCCGCCAATGAGCATCCCCAAGGGAAAGGTAAGAGCAACACCTACAATCCCAATAAACAAGCTTATACGACCACCATGCACTAAGCGACTGAATTGATCGCGACCTTGATCATCCGTACCCACAAGATTAAACTTTGCGGAACCAACAGCACCAAATAAATGCCAATTTAAAAGAATGCCAGGAATGAGATCCACTTCTTCCCACTTAGGTGGTAGAGGTAAACTTAGATGAAATAAACGATACTCTGGACCTTTAACAAATAGTCTCAAAGGAGAAGGTTTTGTACGGTCTACAATGAGTTCGCGATCGCCTGTATTAAGATCGGTTTTGCCCTGAGTTGTTGGATAAACATGAGGACCAATGAATTTCCCTGATTGCGAAAACCAGTAAATTTGAGTTGGTGGCAGCAGTGAACCGTTTGGTTGTGATGCGTAAGGATCATAAGGAGCAACAAAATCAGCGGCAATAACTGTCATATAGAACACCAACAGTACAATTGCCCCAAATCGAGCCAAAGGATTTTTTTGTAATCTTTGCCACCAATTCATAAGAGTGACGAGTTAGGAGTTGCAAATTCCTAATTATAAACTTTAAATTAAGTAGGTCGGTGAGAATAAACCATTATTCGTAAAAATAGGGCATAGGCAGAAAACAAGACCTAAGTCCCTACTCCCTACTCCCTACTCCCTACTCCCTACTCCCCACTCCCTACTCCCCACTCCCCACTCCTAACTCCTAACTCCTAACTCCTAACTCTTCCAACGCCCACTGTTCTTGATGATGTCTTTCATGCTCTACAACGAAGACATTTGAATAGAGATTAGCAGTAATTTGTTTTCCTTGCTGTGTCAAAGAAAGGAAACTTAGAGCATCTTGAATATAAGGATAAACTCCATTCCAGTAAAACTTGGCATAGTTCTTGCGTAAATCGGCAGGAGTTTTATAGCCTAAAACCTTAGTCATGCCGGTTTCTTCAAACTCATAGAACAAAGATGTAATCTTTTTTAAGTAACGCGGATCACTCAGTTGTCCTATCAAATCAGCAGCACGCACTAAGCCTGCAAAACTATTTGTTTCTTGGTGATCTTCTACTGCAGGTACAGGAAATCGAGTTAATTCAATATTTCTCTTGATTACCTCAGTATTTATCAGTTTATGACCACCAAAACGCTCTTCAATGAAAAGTTTAGCTCTATCAACATGATAAGGTGTAAGACTAGCGTCAGATGCCCCTGGCGGAAGATGAATCAAGTTGCCATCTTTACCCGTCGCATAAAAGCTTTCGTCCTCCCGATCTTGACGACACACTCCTTTTACATAACCAATGTCATGACACAATAGGGAAATCATACAATGTAGCCAGTCTTCGCTGGTAACACCACCTTCACGGATGTGTTTACCACGTAAAATTTCTTGTCCAACAAGAGTTACTAAAATAGAGTGTTCAACATTGTGATAGAGAGCATCGCTATTGGCAATGTTTTCTAAAGCCATGTTGCCAGCCCAAGCAATGATATCTTGGTAATCGTTCTTAAAGCAGCCATAAGTACGACTGTAGCCTTGCCGAATTTGATCTACAAATGCATCTATTAAAATTTCGGTAGCATTGAACATAAGAGTGACTCTCTACAATCAAAATTGTTTATTGATTCATAACAAGGGAAGATACAGAATTGTGATACGAAAAAGCATTTCTACAATGAGTTGTCTGCCATGTCTAAATTGAAAAGTAAAGATATCTGATAATTAATGGTTCACAACGAACACGACAAAGACAATGTAGCCAACTACAAAACATAACAACCCATTGGAAAATCGAGCAGAAGCACTTTCTGTATCTTCTGGTATTAATTTTGTTCTGTGTTAAATTTAACTTCAGTTTCAATAGATGCACAATCATATAGTCAAAGCTTGGCCTAAAAATAGGGTCTTGACAGTGATCTAGATATATCAAAGTATGTGACCTAATTCCAAAGCTGTGGAGGCGATATATGCTCTAACAGAACTTAGATTTTTGAAATATACGTAGTATTATTTACGTAGACTATTAAAAATTTTTCATAATATCCTGTGTTCTGTATTCTCCTTCAATCATTGATTGCATTCAGTAGGACTTCTGATAAACTCATATCTTCCATATCTTCCATTGTTACAGTGTCACAGATATCAAACTTTGCACCTGCTCCTTGAAGTTCATCGTCTAATACTTTGAGAAAACGGGTAGCTTGAGGATCTGTACCAACTTGAATGAAAGAAATAGCCAGTTCTTCATCACGTTCCATACGACGAGAGGCTTCAATAATCACCTTCATGACTGCTTTGCGATCATCAGGTTCTCCGTCGGTAATCACTAAGATAGTCTCACCATTTGGCTGAGTTTGCCCTGCTGCCTTGCGGGTAAAATAATTGTCTGTTGCGTGTTTGAGTACTGCAGCTAGGTCAGTCGTTCCTGAGGGATCGTTTTCGCGAAAAATTTGTCCTACCCTGCTGGATGTCACATTTTCGTAGCGCTTGAATTTCCCAGAAAATAAATAAACAGTGATGCCATCAGGGTCAAGTTGCTCACATTTATTAGCTAAGGCAAAGGTAGATTCCTCTGCTGCTACCCATCTACTTCTCCCACCCTTTTGATCTGGGGTAGCCATGCTGCCACTTTTATCGATAATTAGGGTGTAGTCACGATTTTCTAGCATTTTTACGGTCTCTACTTAGGTTGATTATCTGTTAATCATCATAACCTTGTGCTTCATCAAGGGTTTGAAGGAAAAGTTCTTCCCAACCTATAACTCAGGACTTGATCCCCAAAGTTCTGCTCTAAGCCTTCTGATAGTTTATTTCTGACAATTAAAGAGATTAGGCTGGGGTTGTTCACCTATGGAAATAAGAGGCAACAGTTATGCCTAGTGGTCATGCTAGTCACAAAAGCACTTCTGACAAACCTAACGTTAATGCTAATGGAGTGCTCGATGATGCTGCAAATAGAGATGTAGAACCTGAAGAACTTCTGCCTGAAGGTATAACCAACGCAGAGACACTTAGAACCGATGAATATGTTAACTATCCTCCTGCTACCCAGCGTCCTGATGAGGAATCAAACAGCAGTACTAAATAGAATAGAGTGAGTGAGATCTATGACTCAATCATTCTATGCAGCAGTCATCTACAAGTAATCACGGCGATTTTTTGAGACAGCTGACAACTTTAGCTGCTATTGTTGGAGCTTTCACCATCAATGTAATGTCTAACATTTTTCCGCTCAATGGAGCTAACATTGGTGAAATCTCCAACACTTTGTTTAAAAACGTCCTGATTATCCCTGCAAATTATGCCTTTGCTATCTGGGGGCTGATTTACCTTGGTTTGTTCGCTTTTGGGGTTTACCAATTCCTTCCAAACCAGAAACATGACTCAGATTTACGGAAAACAGGATACCTACTAGTCATTGCCTTAATTGCTCAAAGTGTCTGGGTTTATTTGTTTCTTTCAAGGCTTTTTGTTCTTTCAGTGGTAGCTATGCTCCTAATTTTGTTACCACTGATTGCTATCTATTTGCGCCTAGGAATTGGCACAAACTCTGTATCTAACACTAAAAAGTGGTGTGTTCATTTTCCCATTAGCATTTATCTTGGTTGGATTAGCGTCGCAACCATCGTGAATGTGGCATGTGCTTTATATTTTCAGGGGTGGAACGGTTGGGGCATTTCTGCCGAGGGATGGACGATCATAATGTCTATTATTGCGGCAGCTATTGCTATGGTTATTGCTATCCAGCGTCGAGATATCTCTTACACTGCAGTGATCGTGTGGGCATTAGTAGCCATTGCCGTCAAGCCATCAAATGGCTCAATGGTAAAGGTAGTGGCACTCTTATGTACGATCGCTCTAGTTTTGATTGTGTTGATTAAAAACGCGCGTTTTCAAATTCGCTAATCTCTATGTAACTACATTAGTTACTTGCTAGAACTCCCCGTACTATCACTATTAGAACTGGAGGAACTAGTATCTGTTTGACCATTTGTATTCGTAGGATTGTCTTGTGTCCCTTGAGTCACATTATTTCTATTGCTGTTTGATTGTGTGGAGTTTTGTTGCACTGAAGGTGTAGGATTTGCCGTAGGTTGAGATGATGAAGAATTGTCTCGGAGATTTTGCGTAGGTGCTGAACTTGCCGAGGATTGTGGTTGAGGAACAAAAATAGGTACTGGAACCTCTTTGGTTCTTTCCACAGGAACTGGAACCTCTTTAGTTCTTTCAATGATAGTGGTTTGTTTTTGAGGAGTTTGAGAGGCTTGAGGAGATGGTCTGCTAGTCGTAGGAGCTGCAGTTGGCGTAGCATTATGTTTGGCCGCTTCATCACGTTGAGTAAAAAACCAGATACCACCAGCTATTAACCCTACAAGGGCAGTTAGGAAAATACCCACTACCAAGCCGCTAGCAGCACTACTGTTATCACGTGCTGCTAAATTTTCTTCTTGATAACGACGTTCAGAAACTTGACCGTTTATATAACCATCTTGGTAGGAATTAGGATTGAGATCAGATGTTTCTGTGGTTCGTGTCACGTTAGTGTAGGTTTGACCATTAGCGTCGGTATAAGTATCTTGCCGAACTTCACGGTTATAACCTTGTTGCTCGTTTTGATTATTCATAGCTACTCATTAAACGTCCTGAATAGATTTTAAAAAACTCAAAAATTGAAATCACAAGCTTGTCTTTCAAATTTGAAAAACCACTTGCTGTGCACCTTGGTATTTTTATTAGTTGGATTTAATTATTTTAAGAATAACTTTTCCAGTCGTTTTTCTGGCTCTATCTGAAGCATGGAGTTAATTATCTGCCAGAAGAAAGACTAGGAAATAATGCAAATCTCACAACTTTTTATTTTAAATAAAAACACTGATGAATCAAATATTAAAGTAATTTAAAGACGGTTTAAAGAATTGATAAATAAAGTTTTAAACAAAATTTAAAGATTTAGAAAACACCGGTGAGGCTGGGAAACTGGGATTGCTGTACCAACTTTTACGTCCAGATAAAAGTTGTATGCTAAGTGCTGCACTTGCAGCTTTGGACAGTAAAAGGACGGATGCTCTGTAAACTTTTATGGTAGTGAAATCTGGGTGCTCAAAGCCGTTAATGAAGACAAACTCCATAAGAAGTTTGTCAAAATATTAAGATTTATCTCACTTTAGCAACATCAATGTTGTTTAAGTGAAAGCCCAACTTCAATAAATAACCAGGTTTCAGGGTTTAGAAGAAATGTAAACCTGCAACAGTTCCTACTTCTTAAGGTCTACAACTTTTGCGACAATCAGAAACGATTTAATTATTTAAGCAATCATAGTCCACTTCTAATCGGACATAGTTTGTTTCATTTAAAGGGAGAACACATTCATGAAATTGGCTTACTGGATGTATGCAGGTCCCGCTCACATTGGCACTCTGCGGATCGCCAGTTCCTTTAAAAATGTTCATGCGATTATGCACGCGCCACTAGGCGATGACTACTTTAACGTCATGCGCTCTATGCTTGAGAGGGAAAGGAACTTCACTCCAGTGACAGCAAGCATTGTTGACCGCAATGTTTTAGCACGCGGTTCTCAAGAAAAAGTCGTGGATAACATTACCCGCAAGGATGCTGAGGAACACCCAGACTTAATTGTGTTAACTCCCACCTGCACCTCTAGCATTTTGCAAGAAGACCTGCAAAACTTTGTGGAACGGGCGCAGATGGAGGCGAGGTCTGACGTCATGCTAGCGGATGTGAACCACTACCGCGTCAACGAGCTGCAAGCTGCTGATCGCACTCTGCATCAAATCGTTCAATTCTACATTGAGAAAGCTCGCAAAAAGGGCGAACTTCCAGAAAGCAAAAGTGAAAAACCCTCAGTCAATATCATTGGTATTTCTACCCTTGGCTTTCACAATCAGCATGACTGCACCGAACTGAAGCGACTCATGGCTGATTTGGGCATTGAAGTCAATGTCGTCCTTCCAGAGGGTGCTTCTGTTCATCAGTTGAAGAATCTACCCCGTGCTTGGTTTAACCTCGTACCATACCGAGAACTCGGTTTAATGGCAGCTCGTTATCTAGAGGAAGAATTTGGCACGCCGTATATAGACATTACCCCAATGGGTGTGGTAGAAACTGCTCGTTGTATCCGTAAGATTCAACAGATGATCAACAATCAAGGTGCTGATGTTGACTATGAAGATTTTATCAATGAGCAAACATTGTATGTGTCTCAGGCTGCATGGTTTTCTCGTTCAATTGACTGTCAGAACTTGACTGGTAAGAAAGCCGTCGTGTTTGGTGACAACACCCACGCTGCTGCTATGACCAAAATTTTGGCACGAGAAATGGGTATTCATGTTGTTTGGGCTGGAACTTACTGCAAATATGATGCTGACTGGTTCCGCGAGCAAGTCAGTGAATACTGCGATGAGGTGCTGGTTACAGACGACCATGGTCAGATTGGCGATGCGATCGCACGCGTTGAACCCTCTGCCATTTTCGGTACACAAATGGAACGTCACGTTGGTAAACGGCTAGATATCCCCTGCGGTGTTATTGCTGCACCTATCCATATTCAGAACTTCCCAATTGGTTATAAGCCATTCATGGGTTATGAAGGAACTAACCAAATCGCAGATTTAGTGTATAATTCATTCACTTTGGGAATGGAAGACCACTTACTCGAAATCTTTGGTGGACACGACACCAAGGAAGTGATTACTAAGGGTATTTCTGCGGAGTCTGACCTGACCTGGAACAAAGAAGCGCAAGCAGAATTAAACAAGATTCCCGGATTTGTACGTGGTAAAGTCAAGCGCAACACCGAAAAATTTGCTCGGGAACGCAATATTGGTGTCATCACTGTGGAAGTGATGTATGCTGCAAAGGAATCTGTTGGAGCTTAATCTCGGTTCCTTTTTTGGAATTTTATACAATCCTGCTGTTGGAATTTTATCAGTGGCAGGATTTTTTAATGTTTATGCCTTAACAAATCAAATGAATGTTGAAGAATTTTTTAATCAGGGATTAAATAAAAATCTCCAAGGAGATTATGAAGAAGCGATCGCCAATTACACTCAGGTGATCAAACTAAATCCCAACTGTGCTGAAGCTTACTACAATCGAGGTAGCATTTTAAGTCATGAACGAAAAGATTATCGAGCCGCAATTGAAGATTTTGATCAGGCAATAAAAATCAGTCCTCATTTTGCTGAAGCATACAGCAATCGAGGCAATGCTCGTTATTTTTTAGAAGATTATCAAGAAGCAATTACAGATTATAATCAAGCTTTGGAAATTAATCCCAATCTTGCAGAAGCTTACCAAAGCCGAGGTAGTGCCTATTTTGCTTTAGGAGATTTTCATGAAGCGATTTTAGACTATCAGCAAGCAATCCAGATGAATCCACAATTAGCAACTTACCTCAATTCTTCTCTTGCCAATGCCTACCATCAGCGAGGTCTTGCACTTTGTAACCAAGGAGATTATCAAGGAGCTATAGAAGATTTCAATCAAGCCTTGCTGCTAAATCCCAATTTAGTAGGAGTTTACAGCAATCGTGGTACTGTTCGCCAGGTATTGGGAGACCATCAAGGCGCAATTGCTGATCAGAATCAGGCACTACAGAAAGATCCTAATCTGATCGAGGCTTATCATAACCGAGGTAATGCTTACTATGGTCTAGGAGACTATGAGCAAGCGATCGCCGACTACAATCGGGCTATTTCTATGAACCCTAGCTTTGCCTCAGCCTACTACAACCGGGGTCTTGTCCATTCTCACCTAAAAAACTATCAAGGAGCAATCGCAGACTTTAATCAAGCAATACAACTGAATCCTAATGATGAGCAAGCATATTATCACCGAGGTTTGATCCGCGCCGATTTAGGAGATTATCCTACGGCAATCTCAGATTATAACCAAGCATTACAGCTAAATCCTTACTTAGCTTTGGTTTATGGCTTTCGAGCGAATGCTCGCCGTCAATTAGGAGATTATCAAGCAGCAATGACCGATTGCAATCAGTTATTGCAACTTCATCCTTATTTTGCCCAAGGGTATTGCGATCGCGGTGCCATCCGTCGCCATCTAGGAGACTATCAGGGAGCAATTGCAGATTATAATCAGGCATTAGAAATCAATTCCAATTTTGTGGAAGCTTACTATGGTCGAGCAATTGTCCGTGATGCCCTCAAAGATTTTCATGGCGCACTTGTTGATTATAATCACGTACTAAAGAGAGATGCTAACTTTTTTCAGGCTTACTGTAACCGAGGTAATGTTCGTCTGTCTCTAGGAGACAACACAGGTGCAATTGCGGACTATAACCAAGCATTAGAATTAAATCCCAATTTTTTAGAGGCTTACTACAATCGAGGTTCTACCCACTACACTCTAGAAGACTATCAAGGTGCGATTGAAGATTATACCCACGCTTTGCAAATAAATCCCAACTCTGCTGCTATCTACAGCGATCGCGGTAATGCTCGCTATGCCTTAGAAGACTACCAAGGTGCAATTGCCGATTACAATCAAGCTATTGCTATTGATCCTAGTTGCGCGGAAGATTGGTATAACCGGGGTCGGAGCCATTTTCAATTAGGGAATTTAAAAAAAGCACTGGAAGATTTAAACCAAGCCTTGCGACATCAACCAGTGTGGGCTGCAGCATACGTGATTCGGGCTGATATCTATAGCACTTTAGGAGAGTCTCAAAAAGCGATCGCAGATTTTCAAAAATCAGCTGATCTCTATCATAAAGAAGGAAATTTGCCGTATTATCAACAAATTCTCGATTTGGTAAAACAACTGCGGGAGTAGACATTTTTGTCTATAGAAGACTTTACCAGCATTAAAAATAAGGTACGCATGACATTATGTACTGAATTGGTTTTTTGATGGCTAAAAACCTATAAAATTTTGAGATCCTCCATTAAGCAATAGTCTGGGGAAAATTACAGAGGTATTTATGAGTTGGATTAAGGTTCTTTCCCAAAATGAATTACCCGCTAATGAGCGAAAAGTCGTGAAAGTCGATCAACATACTATCCTACTAGTTCACCATAATAACCAAATCTACGCTGTTGAAAATTCTTGTCCTCACTTAGGATTACCTATGAAGAAAGGCAAAATCACAGATGATGGAGCAATTATCTGTCCTTTTCACCGCAGTGCCTTTGACCTTTCTACTGGTAATATTAAGGAATGGAGTCCATGGCCGCCTGGAATTGGCAAGCTTGTAGGTATGATTTCCAAGGAAAAGGCATTGTCAGTTTTTCCAACCCGCGTAGAAGAAGGAAGTATATGGGTGGAGGTATAATTCATACGAATTTTCATCCATTTTGAAACCTAGAGTAGTGCGGGCATCTTGCCCGCTACTATCACAAGGGAACATCTTGCTTTCACTACTACCAGATGGGGGCTAGAAAGCCCGCTAGTAGCAGACGGGAGCAAGATGCGCCCACTACTTTTAAAAAGTATGATTCTCAAAACAGATGTGGTTTAACTCCATGCAGAAAAATCTTCAGCAAACTGAGAAAGAGATAATAGCTGAATTTGTGGATCATTTTGGGCAATAACTTTGTCTGCTGCAGTATTGTAACCCCATTCTGCAAGGAAGAGCTTCACATCTTCTAAGTTTGGTTGCTGTTTAACTAATTGTAATGTTTTCAGTCGATCTTCTACAAACCAGATTTTTGGTGAAGGATTTGCTTGTTGAATGAGTTCTCGCAAAATTTCATATTTTGGACGCTTAGACTCTTTGCCAAAAATCTTTTCTCTACTAATATCAACTCCTTGTTGTTGTAATAGTTGCTTTACAAAACGTCCTTCTTTCGTGGAAATGATATATAGAGGGATATCAGCAATAGTTACTTTGATTTTCTCGATGACACCTGGATAGAATTTGTGTAATTTTAGCCATCCATTTAAATCTTTATTAATCCAATTATCGCGGTTTTTATCTAAGATAGTACTAATTTCTATTGATTTGAGATTGTCTTGCTGTAATATTTGTTTTGCAATACTTTCCCAATTTTTAAGAATTTTCTCTTCAGGAATTCCCTCAACTAGTGCTTTGATTAAAACAGGCATTTCCCACCCTGTCTCAATGACAGGCCTTAGCCGATAAAATTGAGAGGCTAAGTTATCTAGTGGCGTTTCATTGGCTGGTGACCATATTTGAGAATAAGTTTGCCACGATACCTGAAAATATTCAATCAGGCCATCACAAATGACACCATCAAAGTCTAAAGCGAGAATTGTGGGAGTGCTTGCCATCATTGTTTTGAGAATTAAAACTGCTGGTTTTAGCTTATCTGACAAAATTAAATCATGCAGTTAGGATGGCTACTGCTAGCCCTTGCTAGACAAATTTTACAATACAATGGCATCAATATACTATAACTACCTGTTGTTTAGCAAATAAGTAATTTGTGAATGAGAAATGAATCTTTAGTTGCTTTTTCCATATTAGTTTGGGTCTTTAAAGCATTACTAGAAAATTATTTAGCCATCAGAGGATAAATTATAAATAATCCTTAAGATAGATGTAAAATTCAAAGGACAACCTCTAGGATAAAAAGTCGCTGCACTAGTAATTAGGGTGTAAATTTGGAGTGAAATGCTCAAAGGGTAGAGTTAATCAAAGCTGTTTGTTTACATTGTGAACGGCAATTTTGATTAATGACAACTTCAGAAAAGGAGGTATCTAGACTCTAGTCTAAAGTCTATAAACCTTTGTCCAACGACCAATTTACATGCAGAACCAAAACAACTTATGAAAATCGCTCAGGTAGCCCCCTTGTGGGAACGAGTTCCACCTCCTACTTATGGAGGAATTGAACTGGTAGTGAGTCGCTTGACTGATGAACTGGTACGCCGCGGTCATGATGTCACCTTGTTTGCGACTGGCGATTCACAAACTTTGGCTAAGTTAGAAGCGGTTTATCCTCGCGCATTGCGTTTAGATCCAGACATCAAAGAGACTATGGTCTACGAAATGCTTGCAGCTAGCCAGGTTTATCAACAAGCAGGGGACTTCGACATAATTCACTCCCATGTAGGCTTTTGGACGTTATCTCTGGCACATTTGGTGTCAACCCCCACAGTACATACTCTGCATGGCAGATTTACAGCAGACAACAGCAAGATATTTAGCCAGTATCGAACGCAACCATTCATCAGCATAAGTGATGCACAGCGTGAATTAAGTCTGAACTATATCAGCACTGTTTACAACGGTATTGACCCAAAAGAATATCCTTTTGTCGCTCAACCCCAAGAACCACCATATCTGGCTTTCTTAGGACGCTTCTCACCAGAAAAAGGACCACACCATGCGATCGCGATTGCAAAGCAAGCAGGTTGGCATTTGAAAATGGCAGGAAAGGTTGATGTCGTAGATACTGAGTTTTTTGAACAAGAGATTGCCCCTCATATTGATGGTCAACAAATTGAATTCCTTGGCGAAGTTAACCACGCTCAAAAATCTGAACTTCTGAGCAATGCAGCTATCACTCTCTTCCCAATTACTTGGCAAGAACCTTTTGGGTTGGTGATGATAGAATCAATGGTGACTGGTACACCAGTGATTGGTATGAATTTAGGCTCTGTACCAGAAGTCATTGCCCATGGAAAAACAGGGTTTGTCTGCCAAAGCTATGAAGAAATGGTAGAAAGAATTCCTGATGCATTAAAACTCAATCGGCGAGCCTGCCGAGAACATGTAGAAAAAAGGTTTAGTGTTACCCACATGGTTGATGCTTATGAAGCGGCTTATAGACAAATCATTGAAAGCCGCAAAAACCTCAATCAGATGGAGAAACTCATTCATGCTTTACAACTGACGTAGCTATGAACTTAACCCTTTGAGTAAACCAATTTATTATCCAGTTTTATCCCGATTTGTCTTTGTGTAAAGACAGCTCAAGTGCAGCAACTCTAAGTTGTCATACACATTTCTTACTCCAAAACTCTAACCAAAAACAGGATCTGGTTCTATCTGGTTATACACATCAGCACTCAGTAAAGTAAAAAAGGCTTTAAGTCTGGCTTTGAAAGTCAGTATTGCACCTTACTTACTTCTAGTATGCTGTCGTTCGAAGATCTTGTGGTCAATAGTGCAGCGTTTCTCTACTTTTTGTTAATTAGTCCAGCTGGTTTCCATTGTTGTGGTTCCAGCTTTTTTGCATTTACAGTTTATGAAAGTTGGTCTTTACACAAAAGACTGAACATGACCTCAGAAATGTTCCCAAAACCCAAAACAAATAATCATGCAGCCCTTAAGATAGATTGGTATTAACCCAAGAGAATCTCAAAAGTGTGCGCAATCTACAAGAAACCCACTTAAATCGTGCTCGTGCTAGCCTCAGACAAGCACTGTCTTGGTATGGAGATCTTCGTAAACCTGGACAGTCGCCAGCCAATTCACAATTAGCAGGTTTGGTAAAACCTGAATTAGAGGTTTTGACCTCTACCCTTAACAAGCTAGACTATAACGTGATTCGCATTGCTGCCTTTGGGTTAGTCAGTCGTGGCAAGTCAGCGGTCTTGAATGCTTTAGTCGGACAAAAAATACTTCAAACTGGTCCTCTTCATGGTGTGACTAAGTACCCTCGTTCAATCCATTGGAATCCTAGTAGCAAAGTACAAGTTGAGTTAATTGATACTCCAGGATTAGATGAAATTGCAGGGGAAGCACGAGCGCAAATGGCGCGGGAGGTAGCGCGTCAAGCTGATTTAATCTTGTTTGTCGTGTCTGGTGATATTATTCAGACAGAATATCAAGCACTGTGTGAATTAAGACAGGCACAAAAACCACTCATTCTCGTTTTTAATAAAGTCGACCTGTACCCAGACACAGATAAAGAAGCCATTTATAAAAATTTACAACAATTGGGTGGTAACAGATGGGTCACGGATGATTTAAATTTGGGTTTTACAAACGCAAGAACATCTGCTGCTCCTTTACAACCTGATGAAATTGTTATGGTAGCGGCAGAACCAGCACCAATAGAGGTGCGAGTTGAATGGCCTGATGGTCGTGTTACATATGAATGGGAGGCATCACCACCGCAAATCAGCGAGCTCAAACACACAATCTTAAAAATTTTGAATCGGGAAGGACGATCGCTTTTGGCTTTAAACGCACTCATCCAAGCACGAGAAGCCGAAGAGGCGATCGCACAAAAAACCATCGATTTGCGACAACAACAAGCAGAAAACCTCATCTGGCAATTTACCAAATACAAAGCCTTGGTAGTAGGGTTAAATCCTATCGCTTTCTTAGATGTCTTAGGGGGAACTTTAGCAGATCTTGCTTTAATTCGTTCTCTATCACGCTTATATGGCTTGCCAATGACTGGTTACGAAGCAGGAAAGATGCTAAAAACGATTTTATTTAGTTCCGGTGGTCTACTCTTGGGAGAATTAAGCAGTAGTTTTCTTTTGGGTTTGGGTAAGAGTGCAACTGCAATTGCTGCTGGTGAAAATCCCACGAATATCACTGCCTATGCTGGAGGAGCGATCGCACAAGCTGGTATTGCAGGTTACGGTGCCTACGCAGTAGGTAGAGCCGCACAGATTTATTTAGAAAATGGCTGTACTTGGGGACAATTAGGGGCAAGTACAGTTATTCAAGAAATTCTGTCTGAGGTGGAACCAAACACAATTATGTATCGTTTACGGCAAGAATTAGAGGGATTTTTGTAGTATAAATACTTATTTTTCGCGAAGTTCACTGGCAGCCAATCGAGTCACCTGCTGAATTGCCGTTAAATCTGGTGAAGGGATTTCACTGTCCATTCCCAGCCACAATAAGTATTCTATATTGCCAGCCGGACCAGTGACAGGCGACCAAGTTAAACCTTTGTAATGCCAACCTAATTCTCCACCTGCTTGTAACACCGAGAAAATAGCATCGGCTTGGTCATGAGAGTCACGCACAACCCCTTTTTTTCCCACACGGTTTCTTCCCACTTCAAACTGTGGTTTTACCAACAAAACCACCTCACGAGGAGATTGCAGAAGCTGCCACAAAGCAGGCAAAATCTTGGTTAATGAAATAAACGACACATCCACCACAGCCAAATCAGCATATCCTTCCCCTACAGAGATAGGTGAACCATACAACCCATCTGGCGTCAGATAGCGTAAATTTGTACGTTCGCGCAAAATCACCCTAGGATCATTTCTCAGACCCCAGTCAACTTGCCCATAACCAACGTCAACACCATAAACTTGCTTTGCCCCAGCCTGTAGCAGACAATCGGTAAAACCGCCTGTAGAGATGCCACCATCTAAACAAACACGCCCTTCTACAGAAATACCAAAAACATCGATCGCCTTTGCTAACTTCTCGCCCCCTCTGGACACAAAACGCGATCGCTCCTTAACTTGAATTTGTGTAGAAACGTCTATCTCAGTCCCTGGCTTGTCAACCACTGTCCCATCAACAGTAACCTCTCCCGCTTGAATCAACCGCTGCGCCTGCTGACGGGACGAACACAAATTCAACTCTACTAATAAAACATCTAACCTTTGCTTAACCAATCTTTACTTTACATCCGGTTACACTGATTCAGTTATCAGTTATCAGTGAACAGTTAGCTGATAACTATTCACTGATAACTGTTCACTGAGTTTAGATATCTTTTTCGCTCAATTCCCGAGTGAGATAATCAAATGGCTCATCCACAAAGCTAGTATCAGCAGCACCTGACCCTGCTACTTGCTCCTTCACAATCTCCTTAATAATTTGAATACCACGAACTGTTGGACCAATGGGTACACCCAAGGAATTGTAGGTTTCTCTCAGTCCTTGCAACACTCGTTCATTGAGCACATCCATATTGCCAGCAACAAGTGCATAGGTAGCATAGCGCAAGTAGTAGTCCAGATCTCGAAGACAAGCCGCATAACGACGAGTCGTGTAAGCATTGCCACTGGGGCGGATTAGCTCTGGTTGCTCATCAAATAGCCTAGAACCAGCTGCCTTGACAATTGCTGCTGCATTTGAATTAATAATCGCTGCTGCTTGTACTCGTGCTGTGCCACTTTCAAAATAAGATTTAAGACTGTCAATTGCATTCCGGTCAAAATACCGACCTGCAACGTCATAATTCTTAATTAAGCTTGTTACTGCATCCCGCATACCTTTTTCTCCCAATCAATTCTATCTATGGTTTGATATTTATTTGAGCGCTTTTATGAGCGTGTCACTTTTTGTGCCACCGTTCAAAAAAGAAGCTACAGCACAAAAACAAATAACATTCGCTATTTAAGGATTCTATGCCAAAGTTGACCCCTGTGAGATGAACATTAGTAGTTTTGTGCCGATGGTTAAGGAAAGGTTAATAGAACCTGTAAACTAGCATATCTGTAACAAAAGCTACAAAATACCTGAATTTCAAATCTTTACTATATTTCAGGTATCTCAAAATTTGGTTTAATCAAGCAGGGTCAGCATGCTTTAGCATTGTGGTTCTACTTTAGAAAATCTGGTAGACAAGGAGTAACAATGACAACCCCACAAGAAATCTTGAAGCTGATTCAAGACAAAAACATTCAGATGATCGATCTGAAATTCATCGATATGCCAGGAACTTGGCAGCACCTAACGGTGCACAAAGACCAAATTGATGAGAGCTCCTTCAGTGATGGCGTCCCTTTTGACGGTTCTAGTATCCGGGGTTGGAAAGCTATCAACGAATCAGACATGTCAATGGTTCTCGATCCAAACACAGCGTGGATTGACCCATTCATGAAAGAGCCGACACTCAGTTTGATCTGCAGTATCAAAGAACCTCGGACTGGCGAACCTTATAACCGTTGTCCTCGTGTCATTGCTCAAAAAGCAATAGACTACCTAGTTTCTACTGGTATTGGTGATACAGCTTTTTTTGGTCCTGAAGCTGAATTCTTTATCTTTGATGATGTTCGCTTCGACCAGAACCAGCACTCAGGCTACTACTATGTAGACTCAGTAGAAGGTCGCTGGAATTCTGGTAGACAAGAAGGTCCTAATCTGGGTTACAAACCTCGCTACAAAGAAGGTTACTTCCCAGTTGCCCCAACCGACACTCTACAAGATATCCGGACAGAAATGCTGCTTGTCATGGCAGAGTGTGGGGTACCAATTGAAAAGCACCATCACGAAGTTGCTACAGGTGGTCAGTGCGAACTTGGCTTCCGGTTTGGTAAGCTGATTGAGGCTGCTGACTGGCTAATGACTTATAAATACGTCATTAAGAACGTTGCTAATAAATACGGCAGAACTGTTACCTTCATGCCTAAGCCAGTATTTCAAGACAACGGTTCTGGTATGCACACCCACCAATCGATTTGGAAAGATGGTCAACCACTGTTTGCTGGCGATAAATATGCTGGCTTGAGTGAAACAGCGCTGTATTACATTGGTGGTATTCTTAAACACGCTTCAGCACTGTTGGCGCTTACTAACCCCAGCACCAACTCTTACAAGCGTCTAGTACCCGGTTATGAAGCACCAGTTAACCTAGCTTATTCTCAAGGTAACCGTTCTGCTTCTATCCGTATTCCTCTATCTGGCAGCAACCCTAAAGCCAAGCGCTTAGAGTTCCGTTGCCCTGACGCTACCTGTAACCCTTATCTTGCTTTTGCCGCTATGCTATGCGCTGGTCTGGATGGTATTAACAACAAAATTCATCCAGGTGAGCCTTTAGATAAAAACATCTATGAACTCTCTCCAGAAGAACTGGCAAAAGTTCCTTCAACGCCAGGTTCTCTGGATTTAGCATTGGAGGCGCTAGAGAAAGATCACGCTTTCTTGACGAAATCAGGCGTATTTACTGAAGACTTCATAGAAACGTGGATTTCCTACAAGCTGGATACTGAAGTTAACCCCTTGCGCTTGCGCCCCCATCCCTACGAGTTTGCTCTCTATTATGATGCTTAACTGCTCTGTTTAGCATAAAATATGCCACCCACTTAGGGTGGCTTTTTTATTTGATTTTTTGAAATGGCTTCATAATTTATAACTGCTTAGCTCATAGTGGCATTGCTGCGGTCATAAGTTTGCCGTGCAATAGGGTCTATTTTCCCTTGAATAGGATTCCAGTAGTGAGAGATTTCACCAGGAAGACCTAGTTCTTCACTCGTGCGTTCTAGCAAAGATTGTTGACGATTCTTAATCAATTGATAGTGACGCACCATTAAGGCCCGAGCTCTTTCTTCCATAGACATACCAAGACCCTCCCAGTTTTTGTCGTGATATTTTGATGAGTTTGTTTTTTCCTTTAACTAATCTATCACATCAATCTGTAACAAGTGATACTGTTTTGTTGCTTTTAATAAAAGTTAATATATTACCAATCGAAACATTCATTACATAAATCTATTATAATGTTTCTAACAGCATCCATGCTTGCATATAGACATCTATCCTAAGAATTAGGAATTTTAGTTAAAATTGATTAATTTAGATAAATATTAAGTAACAAAAAATCGACTATTCCTATGTCAGATACGTTAACCAAATTGACTTATCAGACTTTGCAGCAGGGTAAAAGTTACTTTAGTCTGGCACACAAAACGTTAAGCGTACGCTTAATGAACATCATTTCCACTGTACACAGACAGTTCAAACCCATCCCGAACGAGGTTATACGCATACTTGAGCAAAAATTGAATGATCTGCTAGAAGTTGATTGGCAAGATGCTGAACGGGGAATATATCCCAAAAGTTTACTATTTGATAACCCTTGGGAAGATTTTTTCCGCTACTACCCAGCCGAATGGCTGGATTTACCTCAGCGCTGGCTGCGGGCTAATCAAAAGAAATATCAAGAGTTTTCCACTCAAATAGATACTCTCGATTATCCTAGCTACTACGTACAGAATTTCCACTACCAGACAGATGGCTACTTAAGCGATTTATCCGCCAATCTCTATGACTTACAGGTGGAACTTCTCTTTGGTGGCTCAGCAGACGTGATGCGAAGGCGAATTCTTGCTCCTCTTGTCTTGGCATTGCACGCAACTTCTGTTCACCCACGGCAAATTCGTATTCTGGATGTAGCTTGTGGTACTGGTCGCACTCTGAAGTTGATTCGGTCGGCTCTACCTCAAGCATCACTCTATGGTACAGATTTATCACCTGCTTACTTGCGGAAAGCGAACGAACTGTTATCCCAAATTCCGGGAGAATTGCCACAACTGCTGCAAGCTAATGCCGAAGAGTTACCTTACTTAGATAACTATTTCCATGCTGTGACTTCTGTTTTCCTGTTCCATGAATTACCAGCAACCGTGCGCCAGCGTGTGATAGAAGAATGTTTCCGGGTGACTAAACCAGGTGGAATTTTTATTCTCTGTGACTCTATTCAAATGAGCGATTCTCCTGAAATGCAACCGACAATGGAATTTTTCGATGATACTTACCATGAACCCTACTACAAGCATTACACAACTGATAACTTAGTAGAGCGTTTAGAGAAAGCAGGCTTTGAAAACATTGAAATGCAAGTACACTTTTTGAGCAAGTATCTCATTGCTCACAAGCCTATATAGCAATCCTAAATTATTCGTAAGAAACGAGAGTCCCGGTTTCTTGAAGAAACCGGGATTCTGAGAGTTGTAATTTTTACAACCATACACGGATTGTTTTTCTGTTCCTAGTTCCCTGTTCCCTCTTAACGAAAATTTTTCTCCAACTTTTGAGAAAGGAACTGCAGCAAGAGTGATTGAGCTGAGTGTACAAAGAAATGATCACCCTCAAACATGTGTAGCGAGAACTTAGCATTTGTTTGCTCTTTCCAGGCTTGAAGTTCATTGTGACTGACCTCACTATCCTGTAGACCACCAAAGACAGTTATTGGGCAATCGAGGGGTGGTTGGGGACTATAAGTATAAGTCTCAAGAACTGCAAAATCTGCCCGTAAGGTAGGAATGAGCAGTTGCATCAGTTCAGTATTTTCTAGTACAGCTTGAGGTGTGCCGTTAAGGCGACGTAGTTCCAAAATAAATTCTGGTTCTGATAGGGTATGTATAGGTGGGCTTGATATAGCAATTTGTGGAGCACGCCTAGCAGAAACGAAAAGATGGACGGGAATAATACTATGTTTTCTAAGAAGTAGACGGGTCATCTCAAAACTGATCAGCCCACCCATACTGTGACCAAAAAAAGCAAATGGTTTGTCTAAGTATGGGAGAAGGACAGGGGCGATCGCACTTACAAGATTTTCTAGATTTGTGAATGGGGCTGACCGTATCTGCATTCCCCGCCCAGGAAGTTCAATGGCACAAACTTCAACAGTATTAGGCAAACTGTTAGACCATGTACGAAAAATCAGAGAGCTACCACCTGCATAAGGAAAGCAGAATAAACGCACCGAAGCTTGAGGATTTGGTTTAGGGATTCTAATGTAAGAGTTAAGTGTCTGTGTAGTTGTCATAATCTGACTACAAGCCCATTAAAAGCAGCCTTATACTATGCACTTTAACCCATTAAGACTAACAAAAATTGGTGGTAGAGACGTTGCATGCAACGTCTCCATACAACGTCTCAAAGCCTGTAATCAGAGGTGGGACGTTGTCTAAGCTGATACGCTCTTAGTCTTCCAGGAGGAATGACAGTTTTGCCAAATCTTCTAAAAGCAGGGATTTCTCCTTTTTGCACAGCTACATACAAAGCACTCTGACTCACACCCAATCGCCTTGCGGCTTCTGCCAATGAAATACCTTGTACCTGCATCTTAGACCTTCCTTGCAATCCAAATGAGATTGCTATCTCATCTAATTGTAGCGAAGTGTAAAGAAATTTTACGAATTAGTAACAAATTAACTGTTAAATGTTTCATTGATACTCCACAGTTTGCTTGAGTGGAATCTCGATCCATAACTGTGTGCCTTGACCCACTTCAGAGTCACACTTGAAGACTCCACCATGCTTTTGTACAATAATGTGATAGCTAATTGCTAGTTCCATTTCCTTACCCATCGCTTTCGTCCCAAACATTGGCTCAAAAATTCGCTCTTTCATCTGTTGTGTCATTCCTGGGTCATTGTAGGCAACCCGAATAACTGCACGAGAGCCATCAGCAGAGAGTCCAGTCGAGATCCGGATGTAAAGTGATTGGCTAATACTTGGGTAGTTGCTATCTTCCCTGTTCTCCAATACCCCTAACGCCGTTTGAGAAGCCTCGAGTTGATTTTTGGTCAGGCTGACTTCCGATTTAACTGTTCTGATCTGCTTCGTCAAAGCATGAATTGCAGCGTTCAGGATAGTGAGAAATACCTGATTGATTGGTCCAACATAACATTCTACTGGGGGTATCTCACCATAGTCTTTAATCACCTCAATCTCATAACCCCCAACTTTTGGTTGCAACCGACGTTGCAAAATTAACAAAGCTCTATCAATGCTTTGATGTAGATTAACTCGTTTGACACTCGCTTGATCTAGACGAGAGAAATTCTGTAATGACCTCACGGTTGAGCGGACGTGCTCCGCTTGTACTTTCATCGATGACATGATTTTCGGTAAGTCTTCGCACAAAAAGTCTAAATTCAGTGCTTGGGCTTGAGTGCTAATTTCACTGCTTGCATGAGTGTATAAAAGTTTCCGCAACTGTTGAATGTGCTCGTCAGCAGTCGATAGCCTACTACAGATGAAGTTAACCGAGTTGTTGATTTCTTGTGCCACACCTAATGCCAACAAACCAAAACTGGACATTTTTTCAGTTTGAACTAACTGAGCTTGTGCTTGTTGCATTTCGTGGAGCACTTGCGCTACCTGTCCCGCTTGTACCCTTGCTGTTGCCTGTGCAGTCTGGCTTTTTTCGTATAGCATTGCTTGCTGTATGGCGATCGCTGCTTCATCAGCCAACTGTTGGAGCAAATCAATTTCTGCATCCTGCCAATTTCTGGGAGTACAACATTGATGTGCAATCAGCAAGCCCCACAGTTGTGTATTGATGTTGATAGGTACAATGACATTCGCTTTGACCTGAATGCTCTTGAGAAATTCTTGATGACAGGGACTCAAGGATGCACTGGAGGTATTGTTAATCGCCCTGACTCTTTGTTGCATGTAAAGACGAGCCGACTCATCCGGAAAGCATTCCATGCTCATTTTCAACCCTTCAATAGATCGCCAGTAGGGACCTACATCTTCCACCAAAACCTCACCACCAACCCCAGGCTCGAGTTTATAAATCAACACCCGGTCAGTTTTCATTAGGCTTCGCACTTCCCGAACAATAGTGCATAGGGTGGTTTTATAATCCAGATGACTACGCATTTGGGTTTTTACCTGCTTCACCACTTGTGCAAGTTCTAACGACTTTTGCAACTGGGTTGTGCGCTCTTGTACTAACTGTTCCAGGTTAGTATTTAGCAGCTGTAATTGTTGGAACATTTGCTGCTGCCCAATTGCTCTCGACAACTGGACAGCTAAAGCTTGCCCCATTGTTATTTCTTCAGCTTGCCATTGAAGTGGTTGCGCCTTTTTTTGTTCAAGCCAAATGTCAAATGAAATAAACGGGGACTGTTGTTTTTCTGAAGCACGTTCACGACCTCCTGCCCATAAAGTTGTTGTGTCAATTCCAGCACGAAAAATGCTCAACAGCCCGAGAAATTGTTCTTTGTCACAGATGGGAATTGCCAATACTCCTCGAATCTGAGTCGATTGGAAT